>JAABUL010007603.1_pt1 | contig 11565 bp, 11 predicted proteins | sample 5559151 | NCBI WGS metagenome assembly JAABUL01 (sample SAMN10711876, study PRJNA513368) | rock metagenome | isolation source: Antarctica rocks | place: Antarctica: Victoria Land, Pudding Butte sud | reverse complement strand
TGCCTTCCATTAATACTATAGAAGATAACTATATACATTACTAGCGCTAAATGCGTTAGAAAGAAACTGCTTGCGAAAGTCTGCCTGCGAAAGACTTTCGTAAATAGAAATATTATAACACTAAATTAGATAATTGTTACAATATGCGCTAAGATAGATCTGAGAGCAAGACAGACTAGTCACATCGAGACTAGCGCTCTCTGAGTGTCTTCTATATAGTTTGCACTATTATCTGTATATAACAATATTGATTACTATTATTATCAAAATCGCATCTACTGCAATACTCTTACAACAATCAACAGTTAATTAATAGAAATATTAAATTAATAGTTAATAAACAATAAGAGCAGATATAATTAGACAGTTAAAAGAGATGCAATTAGATAATTAACAAATATTTAAAGAGATTTAATCAAGCATTAAATAAACAGACAATTAATAACAGTAAAAAGAGATATAATTAATTAATTAATAGACAATTAAAAGATATACAGCTAAGCAAGTAAATATATAGACAATTAATAAATAGTTAATAGATAAATTAATAGATAATTAAAAGAGATACAATTAGAAAATAAATAGACAATTAATTAGATATTCAACAGATGAAAGATAATCTACGATTAAGTTCGCTAGTGGCACCACTACTAGTGGTGGACGCAATGAGTTCGACTACCTCGATTGGGTAATGTCGCTTATCGGACGCTTATTCTAGTCTTAGTCCTCAGCCTCTGCCCTGCGCCACACACCTTTAGACTGACCGTTGGGTCGGGTTTCGGTTCCAACTTTTGGAACCGAAACCCGCCCGTCGGTATTTAATTTGGAACCGAACCGAATCCAATTCGGTTTTCGGTAATCGGTATCAAATTTGGAACCGAACCGAAAACTAAAAAAATTATTATAAAATCAGATCTAACTAGTTTTAACTAGTTCTAATTATTATATGCAATACTAACTAATATGCATTACATATATGCATTACCTATGCAAAAACAATGCGTTTTTAATAGTGGTATACTATTAATAACTCGGTTTTCGGTTCCAACTTTTGGAATCGAATCGCCAAGAATTCGGTATTCGGTATCAAAATCGGGACCGAATCGCCAAGATTCGGTTCGGTTTCCCGACCCGAACTCGGTGACCCGACCCGACGCGGTCAGTCTACACACCTTTACTATTCCGGATGGGGTGTGCGCTCCTAAAACGGTCACTTTTGCCGTGGCGCAGACACTAGCTCAAAGTGATGCGATTGGAGTCTGAGCCGACTGAGACTATGCTTATCCTCCACATTCGCAGGCTTCCTACCTCCGTACACCTACCGTATTTCTCATCAAATACCCTCCCAAAGAACCCACGTATGGATTCAACGAGGTTTTTGGACTATCACTACAGCGAGGGTGTCAAAGCGTATGAGAAGCGGCTTACCAAATCGAGTTAGTCGAACTCATTGAAGGGCGACACCCCTCTCAACTCCGTCTTGGCACTGTCAGGACTTTCGGTGTCGTACTCCATACATTTCTGCGTAGGCCTCACCACCTTTCGCACCTTTTTCCATCGCGCGTTTGTAGACATTCTCCTACTCAATGGGTGTTTACCTCGCTTTTACCGACCTCATTGCTTCAATTACTGATCGATCTATGTGCTTATTAGGCCGCTCTGAACTACCTCCACGCCTTCCCCTCCAAAACGTGACTTTCCAGGACGCCGGTACGGCCACATTCCCTCCAGTATTACAGACTCAAACAACTCCTGGCTCGCTAATGTCAGGGCTGAGTCCGTTATCCACATGCTGGATAGCATATGGCACATGGTAGCTGAGCAACGGCGCAAGCGGAGAGCGGAGGTTTACAGTGATCCTAATATGGGCGGCGACGTCAAGAGTCTGTATACACCCTTCGCGGAGCAGATATTGGTGGATTATTAGAGGGATGAGTAGCCAATTCGCAAAGAGGCAGCGACCACCGGAGGACCTACATCTGCTCCTTCGATCCACAGAACACCTCGTCAGAATATTGCCACTGCGGTCGATGGCAAGACATGCAAATGCCATGCGCTCACGGCCAATCCTCAGGGAATAGCAGGTAGCATGCCAATTGGCATATGAACGACCTATCAGGCCTGTTCAGATCAATGGTTTGGTGGCGGATGCGACTCTACTGCTGCCGAAAGCACACACGAAGGAAGGCGGATGGCAGGTCAAACGGTGGGAGGCAGCGGAGTTTGGGAACTCATCAGGAAGACGATACAATCTCGTGCAAGCAGGTCCTATTCAGGGCTGTTCTGGGTGCGGTGAGGGTGGTCCCAACCTGAGGTTATGCTACCGCGAGATCTCTCTGGGCGAAACGCTGCTGTTCTGCTAGGTTGCCAGGAACGATGGCTACGGGGGTGCTTTTGTAGGCAGGCGGCGGCGGCGGCAGCGGCGGCGAGGGCAAAGGCAGCGGCGGCGAGGCGTAAATAGTGCTGTTTATGGACTGTGCGTACGGTAGGTAATCTATGATCTGTGTAGTTGGCAGGTGGGTGTATTGAATCTTCTAGCGCGCCGATGACAGAACATTGTCTCTGCCACGAGGGCACTTCCCATTGAGTTATGGGGATAGCTATTCGCTGTTCGTCTCTTCTGATCCATGTTCGAAGTCATATGTAGGCCGATACGACTGTAGCTTCTGTCCACAAATAGTATGTACGTTGCAATAGATATCACGTGCTAAGTTTGTGATAGCGAATTTTTGGGCTTTGATCCGACCTGAGCGCCTAAAGTAAACTACTCTTTCTCTTCTTGACCAATACTCTTTTCAGAACCATTTCACATCTAATCGGTCGCGGTTCAAGCAAAACACAAGACGCCATAGCCTTCACTGTCATCATAGGCACTGCAGGCTACGCTTCCTCCCGGCCTTCAAACCCCTCAGGTTCTCACTGTACAGCTCGAATTGCATTGGAACCTCATCACTACATGCAAGTTAGGAACGATTATGTCGCCAAACTTTAGCACGATCATATACGAAGCAGCCATGTCCCTTACGAGCTTCTGGACAACTACTCAAAACCATCACACAACGCTTCCGAATGGCTCAGCACATGGTATCGACGAGAACGTCTTGTCAACCATCATCAGCCCAGCAGCGAGTCAGCAATCTTCCCAAGGATTCTCCGCTCGACGATCTCAATTCTCGGATGATGATATTGCCAGCGGATTGAGCTTTGATGGGGTCACCCCCAATGCACACCCGCGATACTCTCCGCTCACAGATGATGATACTCCGGAAAAGATGAATGCGCTACTGGAACAGCGAATTGCGCTTCTGGAGATCAAAGCTACTAATCTTTACGATCGGATCGGGAACTCCACTGTAATCGTGATGCTGCTCACGGAGATGAATGATCAAAACTCAGCTCTTCGTGACCAAGTTCAGGCTCTCCAAGAGGCCTATATGAAAAGTACCAGAGAATTGCAAGACAAATTAGAGGATTACGCCAATATGCGATCCAAGCTTGAGAACGAAGAGTCTCAATTGAAGAAGCATACAGAGGTCGTGGACCAGCTTCAAGCGGACAAGCAGTCAACCGATCAAGCTGTCATGAAACAAGTTGCCATGCATGCGCAACTTCAGAATGACAAGCAAGCAGCAGACATCGCGACGAAAGAGCGATCCGACAATAGGGCCTACGATGCAGTGATCTTGATTAGAGGGGCTGAGCGAGGTGGGCAAGATCGTTCACACCAAGAAACCATGGACAAGGGCTGCGAAGTCTCGACGACGCTTGGGAGCACTTACTGGTCCTACAACGCTCGCCTGAACTTCTCCACGAACCCGCCCGCGCTTCGAAGGTTCGTGCTTGCACTTCCGTCGTGAGCGATAGCGGCAGCTGACTGGGCCTTGTACGCCAGTGACGTGTCGTCGTTCTCAGACCTCTTTACGTCGTTCGACTTCGAGGCTCGTCCTCCCCCTCGCACCAAGCATCCGACTTTTCATCGCTTCCCATCTCGCGCCAAGCCTCGCCAGGCTCTCGACAGTCGAGCAAGCGTCACGATTACAAACGGCAAGAGTCGTGCAAAGATTCCGTCGACATCCAGATCCTCCAAGCGCGAGCTCAAGAAGCTGAACGGCAGGTGGCTTCTTTTGTACGCATTATGGCAGACGTTCTGACTGGATGTCTGCTTTCTAGAATCCGACGACGAAGCATTCATCCGGCCACAGAGTTCGAAGCGCGCCAAGCGAGTTTTCATCGCAACCACCGAGCCCGTAGCAGCCGGGGTGAAGGTTGAGGAGGAGAATGAAGAGAGCTTCGAGATTGGAATGTGAGGTAAGTCGGTCCATAGATCGAAGAAGCCGTGCCAGACTGGTCTTACTTGTGGCACGACACTGACCGCATGCATCCAGTGGGAATCTGATCTGAAGGACCGGCGTGTGCAAGGGAAATCACGGGTCTTGGCGTGGCGATACAATTAGCATCCAGATCCATGGTCAGAACCTAGCAGTAAGATCGTTTTGATATTCTCTCTTTCGGCCGCTCCAATTATACCACTGACGTGATCTGTACACCCGTTTTGATATTCTCTCTTTCGGCCGCTCCAATTATACCACTGACGTGATCTGTACACCACCTTGCGCGTGGGACCTGCCGCCCGATCACGTTCCGCCATGCTGGGGACCGGCCATCTCCTCCGAAGCCTTGGATCCGATTGCATTGAGCTTTCGTTTGCCGCCCTCCACGGCACGGTCATGACTGCCCAAGATCGTCGACTGTCAATCCAACCAACCATGCCGCGTCGTTCTCGTCTGCAACGATCCGCTGGTCCGCTTATCGCCATCCGCCGCCTAGAATCCGGTGCTGCCTGGCGACGGACTTGCCAGCACTCAGCGTCCATTACTGCCAGTGTCGGGTTAGCCGGCAGAGACCGAATGTGGTCGATTACAGTGCGGTAGACCCCTATTGGCCCATACAAGTCATTGGTCTGATCAGCAGTTACTACACCTTGGACGAATGCGTAGAGATAAGCTATCGTTTCTCCCATGGTTCTTAGGAGCTGTAGAGCTAAGAGACTGAGGCAATGTCGTCGATCGTTGGCGTTGGCTAGCTTGAGCATGCAATGTAGAAGACAACAAAGGAGCACTTCGGCTCGGACGCCTTCCCGTAAACTGACCCTTTGTAATGTTTGGAAATAGGAGACCAGAGATATCGTTCAGCTGCAAGGGCGGATCTGGATCCCTCCGATCACGGTTGTGAAGACGATTCGAGAGGCGCTTGGTGCAAGCGGAACGGGTGGGTTGGTATTTTGGTATGGTGGTGCATCAGGGGGTCTAGTACCAGGCTTCTTGATTGGGATATCTACGCTTCTGAATGGAGAGGCGGCAGCAAACGGGTATGAGAAGCTGCGTGTAGCGTAACGCAGAAACAAAAGAAAATATGCTAGAAGCAGGAAACAATGGGTATTAAGAGCACCATTTTGCATGTGACATCCCCCACAGAAAAGCCGCCAACGCCCTAGGCACATCCGCTCCCCTCCTGGTGATGCCATTTTAGTGACTCGGTCTCAGCTTTGAGCTGCTTGTCTCTGCATTATCATGTCTCCGGACCACCGCCCCCAGCACACACTTCAGCACCCCCTCGCCGTTCAAGCCCGTGCCCGTCTTGCCGACCCAGGACATCGTGTCCACCATGTCTCGCAGGATCTCCTTCTTGCCCACCTTCCCGCTGTTCTGCCCCAGCGAATCGTCGAGCTGCTCCAGCATCTTCTTCGCCGCCGCGTCCTCTCCGACCTGGAAGAATTGAATCCCCACTTGCCAAGCGGGTGCATCCCACTTATCGAGTTTGCGTGCTGCGGAGACGATCACGGATTCCACATCATCTGTCGCTTGACCGTCGGTGATGACGATGATGTTGAGCGGCTTGACATTTTCCTCACCCTTCAGCTCCAGCTCGCGCAGATACGGGCGGAGGATCGCGTGTAAGCGGCTGCCGGTGGGTGTTCCGCCCCTCGGCGACACGTTGTTGAAGATGGCCTCAACGTTCGCGGGAGTAGTCACGTTCTTGTACTTCACGTTGTCTCTCTCGTTCAGGAAGTAGAGATCGATGCCATCAGCGTCGTGAGCGGTGCAGATGGGCGTGATGGTCTTGATGGCTTCGCGTGTTTCGCGCCAAGAGCGGCCGGCCATGCTGCCTGAGTCATCGATGAGGAAGACGGTATCGAAGGTGGAGAGGAAGGAGAACTCGCTGTCTTCGACGGAGGTGGACGGCGGGGCGGCGGTGGATGAGGAGGGGGTGGGTTTGGCGTTGCTGGGAGGAGCGGCGCTGTAGGCTGGTGGTGCGGTGGTGTTGGAGGCGTAGGGATTGTTGCTGTTGAAGCTAGGGCGGCGGGTGGAGGGAGATTTGTGGAAGATGGAGTCGAAGTTAGATTTTAGAGAAGGCAAGTTGTTGAATTGTGGTGGGTTGGATGTTGATGTGTTGAAGTCTGAGGAGGTCTTGTGGCCTTTGGGCCACGGAACTGAGAAGCGGGGCATGTTCTTTGTAAAAGACGGTCTAAGAAGGAAGGGCATGTGAATGACTTGAAGCATATAAAGTAACACTCTCAGCCCTACAATGGCATACTTGTGGGGCGCAATCAGGCGCAAATTGGGGGCGGGCGCGGGCAGTGCTGGAGGTGGCCAATCAGGCGATACTGTTTTCTGCCGGGTCGTGGCTCAGCCATAAGGTACAGATTACTTGTCTCGTGATCCAGACCCCTGCGGTTTTCAAAATGGGAATTCAAAAAGCTCGAGGCTTGGCGACGCTACTTTTGAACAAGCGTCCCGAGACAGCAGATTACTGGTACATCGCCCGTTCTAGGCTTAGACAAGGCTCAACTAGCTTCTAAGGTGCGCTTAGGAGACCGACAAATCGGCCTTCCTAAGCGCCCACAAGATATTGTTCGACATCAACTATCGTTTGATTTCATGCTCAACATAGATAGGCTTTCCCATCGTATGAGAATGTTCAATTATAAGCGCTTACCGTCGTGGCCATTATTGAGCGAATGCGAGCTGCGGAGCTTCCAAATCTCAAGTCAACAAGATCGTTGTGTCAGTGGCGCTGTGACAAGCTTAAAGAGTTTTCTTTTCGAATACCACACATGATCATGTTATATTCCCACACTGATGCCGACGTTCTCCGAGTTAGCACACTAGCTTACACACGTCGGGATACTGGCCGGTATGCCTGGACTGGCCTTGTCTAAGTCTTGGAAGTAGGGTGAGATCAGAGTACATGTAAGGGAGCGGACGGTACTACAGAGGCTAGGATTTGAGGCTGAGAGCGGTGACATTGGTGACATTGGAGTGGTATAACCCGAGAGGGCCTCAGATCAACGAAGCATGCTAGAAAAGACGTGAATGGAGTTTTTTCTGATTTTTGTGAGCCTGCTGATCACCTGAAGATCTTGATCCCAGCCATCTGACACCACTACTCAGCAGACTGCTCTCTTGCACCCGCTGGAGTCGGAGAATTCTTCTATGCGAGGGTGATTCGACATCTTATCGATAAGATTTTGGACAAAAAAATTTGAAATGTAATGCTCTGGAAGCCCTGTGAAACACCTTAGGAGCTGAGTTGAAATAGCCGAAGTTTTGCCATCGCGTTGACTGGGGTCGAGGATCTTCGCACCACGAGTGCATGTTCTGTCATCAAAGCATACTTACTGCTAATTCAGTCAGGTGCTTTGTCGATGGGCTCCCTCAATAGGTGACAATCATCTAATCGCCCATACATGTCTATGCATCTGCTTTGAATAGTAAATCAGCGGCAACCACCCAGTGCCCTTCTGACTTCATGGCCGTAGCAAGCAGCCCGGGAGCCTGACGAGGTTGGACCAGTGCGAATGTAGGTGCGCAAATCATGAAGGTAGGGAAGCGGGTTTGCGTCTTGTGCAGTTGATGCGGCATTCTCCCACTGGCGATTGATAGGCGGCAACATCCCCCAGGAGGCTCAGGACGTGTATAGAAACGATGGGTGAGTGAGGAAAAGCTATATACTCAGGGGTGGCGATTAACCGATGAGGATATAGATCTTTGCATGGCAGTACGATTTTTTCAGAGCTTAAGGAGAAATCTGTGATGGCAACATTCAACAGACGGTACCGGATGCCGTGACTCTGCTACGAATCCTTTCCTTCGGTGACCCTGAAGGCGTCCCAATTAGCACCTTTGAGGGAGGGTGCCAAACTCTCCACTAGAAAGAGTTGTGGATGATCTGTTCGATAAAGCTGAAGGCTTGATTGCAGAGGTTATGCAGGTATCGAATACCTCCGTCGCCGCCCTGCCTCCTTGGTCTTTCCATGGTGATAGTAACTCCTATGTCTGCACAAACTGCTCTAGTCTCTCTACAACAGGTCCTCGACACCAGTTTTCTGCCAGCAAGCATGCGTAGAACTCCGCTGTTATTTTGCGTTTGTGTCTTAGGGCGGGAAAACCTTGTCGCAGGCAGTACAAGGCATTCATCTAATTCCGAACATTCATGTCCACCAAATCACTTTCAGCACATGCTGTAATATTCAGTAGTACATAGTGAGTGCTTTCTTTAATCGAGGTCTTCTACCCATCACTAAAATCATGAAATATAGCCTCTTATCTCTCAAATTCAGACGCGATCGATCTGGAAATAGCACCATTTTTTTCCTCTCTCGCTTTCAGTACGCTCAGTTTCCAAGCGTCGACCTCGTTCAACGCCCTGAGAGGCTCCTTTTTGTGCATTAGTAGGAAGCCTTGGATCTCGGCAGGCGTGAAAGTGTCTTCTTCGAGTCTGGATGCGAAGGCGGCTGCGATGTCGTGCAGCTGTGTGGCTGTAAGTTCGGAGCCTGAGGTGGTGAGTGCTAAACATTTCTCCTTTGTGCCTACAGAAGTAGTGGCTTCTCGAGGCGACTCGGAAGAAGTGAGCTCGGGGATTAAGAAATCACCATTGGTATGCGGTTGTGGAAGTTCTTGACCGGCTGGCGCCGGACTTGCAGTAGTGGATGTGGTTGTGAGCTTGGTGGGCTGGACGGGTGTGTCAGGAGAGTACATGCGTGTGAAAAGCTCGCTCATCTGTGAACGAGTCGATTTTGGGAAGTCGATCCGCATGTCGATGCGGCCGGGGCGGATCAGGGCATCATCGAGTTTCTCAGGAAAATTGCTGGTCATCACCAGGACCCTACCTTCATGGGATGCCACTCCATCGATGGCGTTCAGCAGACCGGAGAGCGAGATTCCTTGCTTGTTCCTGCTGTTGTTCTGCTGAGTTGTTGTCAGGGCTTTGCTTATCTCCGCACCAAGCTTGGCAGCAGCGTCGTCTTCCTTCGATTTGTTCGTCTGGACGTCCGCTTCTTGGCGTTTGATCAGACCTGCACTGTCGATATCTTCGAGCAGTACGACGCAGCGACGGGGTAAGCTGGTAAACATAAGCCCGAGGTCTTCTTCGGTAAGACTGGGCTCGACGAGAGAAATGCAGTAGATGTCCAAACCAAACACTCCAGCGATCGCCCATGCTAGAGACGATTTGCCAGTTCCCGGGGGCCCGGCAAACAAATAACCTCGACGGTAGGGAATACCACGGTTGGCGTACCAGCGCGCGGTAGCCGTATGGAGATACTCGTTGATGTCGCCAAGAATACGGTCTTTCTGGTGGTGACCGAGTACGACGGTTTCCATGGGCCTGGACGGCCGCGTAGCCACCTTGTGCCATACTCCGCGTCCCCTGCCACGCATGTCTTTTGGGGCTGGTCGGCGCACTACCGTGCATGCCTTTTCTTTGTTCAAGTAGCAATCCCGGGCCTCCTTGATAAGATTCTTAATCGGAGTGGTCGAGCGTCCAACGCAGGTCAAATGGATGCTCTCATCGTTCTGGAAGACGGCTCCTCCGCCATAACCGGAGTACATCGTCTGCTTAGTTTCCCGGCTAAATTTGAAGTACATGCCCTTGTGCCAAAATCGGTGACTGCCAAAGAAGGGCTCGTAGATTGGGGGAACCTCTGCATCCCAGTTGCTGAAGTTGAGCAAGACATTCTCATCCGTATCTCGCGTCCAGTCTTGGCCATGAGGCTGCGGGAGTTTTGCGTTACTTTTTGAGCGGAGAGCCATACCATAAGATGTTCGTAAATATCATCATGAGACTCGACACAGATGACGCTCATGCAGTATTTCTCAAAAAAGTCAGAGATATGTCGCCACAGGAAGGTTGAGGTTGTGAGGAGACCGAACATTAGCAGACACACAGAAACGACCAATGTGATGTCAATGCCTAAGGCTTCCAGAACGAATTTTGAGATGACCGAGTAGCCGGGAATGAAGGCTTCGAGGAGGTTGGCAGGCAGTTGCGTGATGCTGGCTGTAGAAATGTCGGCCATATTTGTGACGTCGGGAACACGAAACGCATTACTGAAGCTCATCGCGATTGATTATATGCTGTTGTGAGGCAGAAGGAGATCCTGAACTGAGAGCGTCGATTTAGGAGGCCTACAGCCCAACTTCTGGTCTCTGGACAGAGGATAAAGGGGGGAGGAGGGGGGTGTCTGCAAGGATGAACTAAATTGCAGCAAGCGCAGTCAGAAGTGGATTGAAAGTGGCTGGAGATTACGAAGCAAAGACTATTTGCTCAGGGAAAATCTGGACCTTTTTGTACAAGTTTCCGTGGCTGCTTTTCTCGTCGCAAGGCTGCGGCGCTTTCTCCACAACATGATGGGCCGCTCCAACATGCGAAGGCAATGTTTCAGTCTCACTCCGGCACCAATGGCACTACCTGGTGATCGCTGTGTTTGCGGCCACGCAGTGCTTCGGCGTCATGATCGTCAACACCGCCATCGACGCCTTACTACCCAGAGGACAGACTCAGGCGGTATTAGCGCGTGGACCAGTCGCAGCGGGACTGGGCTTCATAAAGGCAGGGGTACGGGTCTCGAGCTGAGTGGCATTGTGTCTCATGCGCTGTAGCAGACGGATTTCACAGCCGCGAGCCTTGTTACCTAGCAAAGTAAAAGAACACTGCAGATGTCGCTGCTTGTCAGTATTTTAGGCACCCGACGATAAAAATACGCCTTCCCAGGATGACTGACGAGGGACCCAGCAGGGCTTTGAACAGGGCTTAAAGTGTTGCGCGATGAACCAGGAAGGCTCGAAGGTTCGCTGTTCGGGGGGTTGAATATTATTGTTGACAGGGTCCATTTGGCCTAGTCCCCACCTTGATAAACCCTGTCAAACATAGCAAATAAGCCCATGGATACGAAGTGGAGCAATCTCGGAGATTAAAGTACATGCATGTATCTTATTATGCAATGGAGGATGACCTAGCGCTCCCGACACCCACTGACTTTAATTGCAGTGTGACGAGATGCCACGAAGCGAGCCTCGGCGTCGACTAGCTGACCGTAAGGAACAAGTAGGGCATGTCGAAGTGAACCCCGCGACTCTTCATTCTGAATTACCTTTATGGAAACATCAAAGTCCCTCACGCTCTGAGCTCAGGGACCATTTCCTGCTGTGAGCTGTTGGTGCAAACAGAACGTGGGGCGGGGTTCTTCTCGTGCACGAAGGTAGATTCGAATGCACTGGGGGAGGG
>JAABUL010007601.1_pt1 | contig 11568 bp, 1 predicted proteins | sample 5559151 | NCBI WGS metagenome assembly JAABUL01 (sample SAMN10711876, study PRJNA513368) | rock metagenome | isolation source: Antarctica rocks | place: Antarctica: Victoria Land, Pudding Butte sud | reverse complement strand
TAACAATTCTTGTTTAGCAATTATATTAAATATTAACAAATTTAATATATTCTAAACAAATTTTTTAAATAATAAACTTTATTTATAGCTAAACTTGCAATAAACTATTAATTAATTGCGTAAATATATTTTATTTTTTGTTTATACTTAATCTAGTTTTAGAATAACAAAAGAATAAATATTAATAAAACTAATTAATTATAACAAATAATAAGAAAATAAATATCGAATATTACTTTTCGTTTATAGATATTGTTGTTTTAGACAAACGCAATTACAAAAAATACAAAAATAATAAAAATAATATTGTAGATAAAATATTAACTTGTTAATCTTTTAATAAAAGCTTTTAATTGTTAACAATAATAGAAATTTTTGCAATAATTTTAGAGTTTTAATAAATAATCTAAGAATAAATTCTAGATATTTATAAGCTATTTATAATATATAGTTTAAATTTATTTTTAAATTTTGTGTTAAAAATATTTTAAAAATATATATAACTTTTAATAATATTATAAACAAATTTGCATATTAATATAAAAAGAAAAACAATTGTTGTAAATACAAAACAAACAAAACAACTAATTGTATAATATAATAATAATTGATAATTAAACTAGAAACAAATGCTAGCTAAATAGACTTTAACTAATATAAATCTTAATTAATAACAACTAACTAAATAATGCTCGTATTATATATATATTTTTTTAGATTTTTAACAAGATTGCAAAAAATAGATCTTTATTAATTTACAATTGTTTTAGTAATTATTTATATAATAAAAATATATATTTGTTAAGATACTAATTGTTTCTTAGACTAATTGTTCGATTTTAATAGTTAAAATCAAATTGTATAAATTATAAAAATACTAACTATATTAGATTAAAATTTGATCTAATTAAATATAACTTTCGAATCAAGTTATAGATTTTGAAAAAAAATCGATTTAAACAATTAGTCTATTGTTTCTTCTTAATTTTAAATAATATTTGCTTTAAAAATAAAAAAGATATTATATAGTTCTTATAATGTAATATATTTTTATTAAAGTTTGTTTAATAAATATGTAAATAGTACTACATCTTCAAGATTTCAATAAAAAACAATTAAATCTTTACTAAAAATATGTTAAAAACTCTAGAATTTCTTAATTTTTTTTTTCGAATATCTTATTAATTTTAGAAGCTTTATTAATAACAACAAATCTTTTGTTAATTATAATAACTATTGCTAGTAAACAATGCGATCAATAATAAATATACATTACTAATACTTTCTCTAATTGCTTAATATTGCTAATTGCAATTTTAACAACTACTAGACGATTAGCGCAAAAAAATACAATAACTATTATAACTTGTCGCTATTAGAAATTGCATAATACAATTTTTAATAATAATTAATTAAGTAGTATATTATATTATAAATAAAATAGCGTAAACTTAATTATAATATTGCGCACTCTCGTTCGCATAGAAACTAGAATAACTATACAAAATATTATTAAAGTTGATTTTTCTATTTGAAGAAATTGGCGTTTTAATAAATTATTTTCTCTATTTTTTTAACTTTAACTTACATTATTTTGAATTTTTGCAACATCGCTAAATATTATTTCGATATTACTTAATTTATTGTTTTACAATTTGAACTTAATATAAAATTTGCAACAAGTTAAGCTAACAAGTTAAACTACAATATTTAATTAATTAAGATACAACTAATAAGATTGTAGAGACAAAGCTAGATAGAAGCTAGAAATTTGTAAAGAATAATTCTATATTTATTGCTTTATTTTAATAAAGTTAAATGCAAATCTTTGTATATTGCATAAGTTTATAAAACGTTCGCTTAATTATTTAATTCTTTATTGTTTAATATAAAATTATTAGCTCTTAAATTATAATATTAAAGCAATATAATTCTTTGTTTTGTTTTGTTTTTGTTCGATATAAAATTGTAAACTATAACAAGTATTGTAATACAAACAATATTATAAAGACAAAAAATTAATACAAAGTTTTCGAATTTTTTGACATTACTTTTGTTGTATTTTTTATTTAATTTTGTAATATTATTGTAAGTAACAATATTATAAACAACAATATTAACTTATTATTTCTTAATTTAATTGTAAAAACTAGAAATTATTGTTGTGCAATTGTTAATATATTTGTTATTAAACGAAATCGACTCTTATATAATATTTATTCTGTAATTATTGTTAAAGTACTTAAATATATTAAGATCTATATATCGAAAAAAGATTGTTATATTTGCAAAAATTATATACTTTGCGTAATACAAGTAACTTACAAGATATAAATTTCTATTCGAACAAAAACAAGTATAAAGTATTTAATAATAAAAGTTTTATTGAACAATTTATTAAAATAAGTTGTAGTGCATAATTTATAATTATTTTTTATTACTTTGCGTATTGCGTTAAGTCTAATAATAAAAATATATTTCAAACTCTTTATTAATTAAGTCGTTAATATTGTCTTTTTGCTTTTTATTTATCTTTATATCTTTCTATAATTAAATAAAGAGATTAGAGATAATAAAGTTGTCAAATTTGTATTACTCAATTTATGTCTTTTTTTAAACAATCTCGTTAACAATGTATTGCGCTTAAGTCGACGTTAAAGAAATAAACAAATTAAAAACAACAAATTTGTAGATATAGATTTTAAACTTATTTGCAAATATAAAGAAACAATTTCTTTATTTAAATTAAGTTAAATCTGTTGTTTTATACATATTAAATGCGTTGCAATATATATAGCAATTTACAAAAATTGCTTGCAAATTGTTAACTTTAAGACTTTTTATTTAAATTTCGAAGTAACTTGCAAGATTTTTCAAATACGTATAACAAATATGTTGCAAATTTAACTATTTCTTTTGTTTACATTTTAAAAATAGATTGTTTGATTTAATTAAACAAATTAGTATATTAAGACAATTTGTTTCTATTTTAATATCAATTTTTTTATTAATTTAATTTAGAATAACTAAAGCAATATTGCAACAATAATATAATTTAGTATTCTTTTTTAAATTTGATTTGTTATTTTTTTCGTTAATATTAATTGCAAACTTAACAATATTTTTAAGCAACGTTAAATTATTATTTGTTATTATATTAAATATTATATTTAATTAATTAAACATTGCATTTAATAAGTTTGACATATTTTTTGCAACTTTTAATACTATATAATATTATAGTTGTTGTTTATTAAGTGCAACAACAATATTTATACAACAACGTTTGCTAATATTGCTACTTAACAATTTTGATTTAATTTTATCGCTTAACTTAATAAAGTTAATTTAGAACTTTGTTAATTTTAACAATATTAATAAGTCTTTTTAAAGCAACAAGTTTGCAATCTTTCTTGTTAGCAATTTTAGTTTTTGTTAATCGTTTATCTAGATTTTTTTTGTAACATTATGTTTATTTTTGCAAAATTAAATTTAATTCTACGTAATGTGCGCTATTATTGTAAAAATCTCTTAATATATATATTTTATAAAACACTTCGCAAAATGCGTTAAATAAATTTTATTTATAGTTAAGAAAATCTAGTTGTCGATATTGCGATTTTAATTTTTTTTAATAATTTGCGCGCTTTTATTCTTTTTATTGCAAATTGCTTTTTTTAATACTTAAATTTAATATTAATATTCGCTATTTAGAGCAATTTTTGCTTTCTCTTTTGTTATAAATCGAATCTTTTATATATATTTATTTATTAATATTTTCTAGATCTTAATTGTTATATTGTACGCTTATTTTTGTTTATTAATAAGTTAATTTAATATAAAAGTAATTTCGTTAAGTTGTTCAATTAATATATTTAGATTAGCAATTTAACAATTTACAATACAACAAATCTCGATCTTATTATTAGCAAAACTCTCAAGTTTTTTAATAATAATCGCAAAAAAGATGTTTAACAATAAATAAATAGCAATATTCGTATTTATAATATCAACAATATTTAATTATAAAGACAACTTGCAATTAATATTGTTAACGCAATTAATAATTAAACTTGTCGAACAATTACTTCTTAAATATTAATAAATTTTGTTTTTAAAATTAACAACAAGCAAAAATCAATTAAGATTTATAATTTAGAAGCAATTGCTTTATAAAGCAAATTTAAAAGTCTAAAAATACTTAATTAACAACATTCTTAAAGACGCAATTTTGTTTCAATAAGCACTTTAATTAATAAAGATAAAAAAGATCGAATAAATATTAACAAAGTATTTTAATTTTCGTATAATATTAGTAGATACAATATCTTATCTATTAATTTATCTATAAACAACAAGTAGTATATAGCAATCTAATTCTTTAATCTTGTAAATTTATTTAAAATTTACTTGTTTTATCTACAATTTACTTAGTTCTAAAAAGATATTTAATTCTTTCTTAAATATAGATTTTAATAAATTTGAAATCTAACTTTTTAAATATTTATTTAATCGAATTGATGTTAAGTTTATTTAAAGAAATCTCTTGTTCTTTGTTTTCTCTTTTTGTGTTTTCTCTTTTTTTTTTTTTTTTTTTGCTTTTTTTTTTGTTTCTCTTGATTCTTTGCTTTTGCTTTTTTTTTATTATTTTTCTTTGCTCTCTTTAGTTTTCTTGTTTTGTTTTTTATTATTTTATCGAAACTTCTTGTTACATTGCAATACTTTTATATCTTTACTAATTTGTTGTTCGAACTCTAAAAAAATAGCGAAAACAATATTTTAAAATATGTTAAAAAATCGCTTATTTAATATAAAAGCAATATAATTTAAGAAGTTAACTAAACACACAAAGACTCGATCTACGCTTGTATTTATTTTTTTAAAATTGCAAATCAAATGTTGTTTAACAATCAATTCAATTGTTTATAGCAACAAAAAAGCGAAAATAAATAATTACAATAATAAACTTCTAAATATTAATAATTGCGACAAACTTTCAAATTTCGACAACTACAAAAATAAATTTCTAAAGATAAACAATAACAAGTTTAAACTTAATAAAAATTGCAAAATTATAATAAACTATATTTCTACTTAATTGTTTGTTTATTTTAAGTTATATTTATCTAATATATTGCGAACAAATAAAGAAAAATCAAATAATTATTAAACAATATATTGATAATTTAAAGATAATTAAAGATCTTAAATACAAATATTTTTATTTTATTAATATATTTACAATCTTTATTGCAAAGAGTAGTATTGTTAAAAGTATAACTTTTAATTTTAATATTATTGTTGTTTTAACTAAGAATATCGAATTAAAAAATAATATTAAAATTATCTTTGTCGCAATTAAGATTGTCTTTATTGTTGTTATTATTGTCGCAAATATTAAATTAAAGAACAATTTTAAAGTTGTTTCTATTGCAATTGTTATTACTATTAACAATTTCAAAAAACAAATTGTTAAAAAAAAAATTATTATAAAGAAAGATAATAACAAGAAAATAATTAAAAAGAAGACAATTGTAATTACTATTATATCTTAAAAAGCGATACTAATTAATATTGAAAAAAAATTAAATTGCATATTAATAAACAAATTTGTTAAATAAATATTAATTAAATATTAAAATAAACTTTTTAAATTACTTAAATTAAATTAAAAAAAATACAAATTAAGAGCGTTTTTGCAAAATATTGCAATTATAAAAAGTATTATTTATTTAATAACGTCGCTAATATTGTCGATATATTTAAATTTTTAATTAAGAAAGTTTGTTTCGATAATTATATTATTAATCGTATTTTAGATACAAAGATCTTTAGCAACAACAAATTAAATAAATATTAATTAATAAAATTTAATATTGTTAAAATAGTTAAAGCAACAAAATATTTATTAAGATATACAATTAAGATATAAATTTAAATTAAAAATATAAACGTTTTTGAAATTCTTATTAACAATAAAGTTAATAAAAAGTAATATTATTGTTAACAAACAAGTTTTTATTGCTTAATAAAAGACAAAAAAGCAACAACAAAATTATTCTTAATTTATTTGTTAAACAAAACAAGAATTCGAATAACAAATAAATTTAATTTTGTCAAAATATACAAAATTATTATTTAATATACTTAAGATTTTAAAAAGATTATAAAGCACACAAAATATATAAAGATCTAAAAAATTGCAAATAATTTATTAATATTGCGCGATACAATTTAAGAATATTAAGATATTTTTATAGCAAAAAGTACAAAAGATATATTTTTATTTTCTTTTTATATTTTTTTAAGCTTGCAATTGTTATTTTTTAACTTTGTTTCTCTTTTATATGTTCTCTTAAAAAAAAAAATTCAATTTTTTTTTTGTTAATTGATAAGTTAATATTTTTTTTGCGCGTTTATCAAGCTTGCAATATTATTTGTTGCGAAACTTATTAAGAGCGCAATATTATATATATTGTATGCGCGTTTTACAATTGCTTAATTTTAAATTAATAAATTAAACTTAAAATAGAATGCAATCTTATAGTTAATTATATATATTTTATTATTGTAATAATAACGTTGCTCTAATTAACTAAGATTACAATATTAGTTTTTCGACTAACAATAATAATAAGTGTTAAGCTTATATATAGCACAAATTTGAATTTAACAACAAGATCGAATATTATAAAGCAATTTTTGTATTGTAGTGTTTTGTTCGATTTGTTTAGATTGCATTTCTTTAGATATTTGTATTGCTATTTATATAATGCGTCTTTAAACATAATTAAGATAAAGAGCAAAAATTGACAACTTAATATTTTCTCTATATTATTGTTGTTAAGTATATCGACACAATCGTATAGCTAATTACAAAAATAAAGATCAAAAATAACACAAAATAAAGATAAAATACTTATATATATATTTGTCGCTAAAACTTTGCGACTAATAAATTTGTTTTTGTTCTTCAATTTAATGTTGTTTGCGTTAATTAACATTTATTTTTAAATTTATTTTAGATTTATTTACGAAACTTATTTTTAAACTTATTTTCAAATTTATTTGCAAATTTATTGCTTAAATTTAATTATTATTTGTTATTTTACAATTTATTTTAATTAATTTGCAACTCAAAGTATTTAAATACTTCTTTAATATATTTTTTAACTTTTTAAATTTAAATTATTAAATATTTGTTAAAATTTTAATATTAATTACTATATCGCAACTCTATTTTTTATATTATTTTAAAAATTATCTTCTATATTTGTTAACATTAATACAAAGACTATTATAGAGTACGTACAAGTTCGAAGACAAGATTAATTAAACTATATATTGTGTTTATTTTTTGTTTCGACAATAACTTTTAAAGATCTCGAAAAAAACAAAGATTTAAACAATAATAAAGATTTAATAAGTTACATTAATTGCTAAATTAAGAATCTTTATTTAATAGACTCTAAATAAAGATAATAAGTACAATTCTCGTATTTTGAACATCTATATGCAATAAAGTTTTATTTCAAATATATTGTATTGTTATTTTCGACTAGAAAGCTTAAATACGATTTTGAAGAAAACAAAGCTAGTTTGTTATTAAAGAAAATATAAAAGCGAACAAATGTTAATATTGACAAAAAAGTAAATATAGCAATTAAATTGACGCAAAGTATTACAACAAAATTAATCAAATATATTACAAATACTATATTTAATAAATCGAAAACATTATTAATAATATATTGTATAAAATTGTTACAAAACGCAAAGACACTACTTTTGCAAACTACAACAATTATTATTTGTTTTATAGCTTACATTTGCAATTATTCGACATTGCTAAAGTTTCTATAAAAGATATTCGAATTAATAATTATACAATCAATCGAATTCTTAAGATTATTAAAAATTTTACAATTTTGTTCTAAAACTAATTAGTTAATTTTAATACAACAAAAATAATTTAAGCAACGCAAGTATCTTTAAGTAACTCGACAAAAATTAAAATAAATATTAATAACAAAGATGTTAACAAGCATATAATAACAAAAAAGAGTAAAGAGAATTTTTATATAAAGTAACAAAAGAACATTTATTTACTTATAAATAACAACAATTAACAAACGAAAAAATACAAAATTAAAACATTTTGTTTAAAAAGAAAGTATTTCAATTGCAAATTAAAAATCAATTATAAGACATATTATTAAATAATCTATATCAACAAACTAAAGAAGTAAATTATTAATTATTTATTTATTAATATTGCAATCGATATTTAAGTTAAGATATTAAGATTGCTTAATATCGCTACAATTGTCTAAGTATATTTCGAAGTTAAACTCTAAAATAATACATTTAAAACGTTATATTAAATATTATACTTTTATCTCTTTCTAAATAATATTAAAATAGTAGAGAATTAAAATTGTTAAAAACATATTTGGGCAAATTAGAAATACAACAAACAAAGAGACGCATATTTGTTAATTAAACAATAAGCGCATAAAATATTTGATTATTTTCTTAAAAATAAGAATAAAAATTAATACATATAATGCAACTTTAATTTAATATTTATTCTATTATCTAATTTTAATTAAGTCGAAATATAATTTTTAAACGTCTCTTTTTTTACTTTTTTTATTAATCTTTTTATTTATTTTATATTCTTTTTGTTACACTTACAACAAATAAAGTTTTAAAAAATCTTCGCTTCTTTATAGACATTATATTATATTACGTTGCACAATCTTTTGCATATTATAATACTTATTTTTTTATTTCGCAATACTAATAAAACTTATTTATATTATTTATTTAATTAAATCTTAATAAATAAGTAGTTTATTAATATAAAAATAAAACTAGTTTTACATTAATATTATATAAGTAATTTTGTATTAATTAACAAACACAATCTTTATATATATTGTTAATAAATTTTACGTAATTTTTAAGTCTAAATTAACAAGTCGTTCTATTATATACTATATTATAATTTATATTAAACTCTTTATTTTCGCAATAATTATATATATTTTTCATTACTTTATTATGTAATATGTGCACTTAAATAAGTCTATTACTTGCTATATTTAACAATATTAAAAACGCATTTTATTTAAAGAAACACAACAACAAAGAAACAAATTGTTTAGTATTTAACAACAATTAATATAAACAATACTTAAATTTAAACATTTTGTATTATATCGAAAATCTTAAATACAAAGTTAACAATTTGTATATTGCAATTTAATATAACATAAAACTAGCAACAACTAATATATATACTTATCTTATTAAATAAATACAAACAAATTATATATGCGTTGTTATTATTTAAAATTATTGAAAATATTATAATATATTTAGCAAATTTGATATCGTAAATTCGAAATTGTATAAAGATATAACTTTTTAAATATTAGATTTATATTAAGTTATAATTTTATAAATATTAAACTTGTATAATAATAAAGTATTGTAAATATTAAACTTACACAAAAGCAAAATTTTAAAAATATTAAATTTGCACAAAAATATAATTTTGTAAGTCTTAAATTTACACAAATATATAAAGATTGCAATATATTTAACTTTTAATAACAATATTGTATTAAACAATTATTTGACAAATTAAATTATATACAATATTTGCTCTACAATATATATATATATATATATAACAAAGTTACAATATAGAAATAGATCTTTTGCACAAACAATACAATATTAAATATTTATTTATTATAAATTGATCAATCGACACGTTATATTTTTAATTATTTAAAATTTATATTTTTTTTGTGTTGTTAAAATCTTGTTATTAAAAGTATTAACAACTAATATATTAAATTAACGTCGTATATTTTATAACAACATTTAATGCGTTTCTACTTTAATTAAAACAAAAAATATATTTAATATTTTGTTATTAAAAATATAATTGTTGTTATTTGTTTAAAATGTTAATAAATATAGATTGACGTTATTACTATTGCAACAATATACTATTGTTCTTTGTTAAATAGCTAAATATATTAATTCTAAATACTAAAAAAGTTGAAAATTAATACAATATTACAATAATATTTTAATGTTGTTAATATAGTATTAAAACGCAATTTAAATAAATATCAAAAAAAATTGCAATCTTTTTTGCTTACAAAATAGCATTAAAACAAAAATTAAAGAAATATTAGAAAAAACAATAAGCTTTTTGCTTAATAACAATATTAAAACACAAAATATATATATATTTTAAAAAACAATTCGCTTTTTGTTTACAAAATAGATGCAATATACAATTTAAATTAATGTTTAAAGAAATAGCAATTGTCGATTAGCAATAAAGTTTCGCGATAAAAGCACAATCTAGAAAAGTATTAAAAAAAATAACAACTTTTGCGTTTTTAAAGCTTTATAACGCAAAATACAAAATAAATAAATATTAAAAGAGATAATACTATATTTGTTTGCAAAACTTTGCAACAAATAATACACATTATATTTGTATTTAAGTCTATAATTTTAAATTTATCTTTTATAATAATTACGCTAGTTCTTAAAATAAATAGTATTAAGTAATATTGCAAACTTATATTATTATTTTTGATATATTTAAAAAGTAAACTTCTATATTCGAAAAACTATATATAATATCTTTAGATTGCAATACTTTATTGCAATAATTGCAAAAACTATATTGTTGCACTATATAAAATAAAATATATAAAAATAAAATACAATATTTAATTAAGATTAAGACGTAATTTTAATTTATTTGAAATTAAAGAAAATTAAGAAAGAGCTTGCGTTTTGCGTATATTTGAAGTTAATTGTGCAATATTTAATATTGTTAAAATTTAATAATTTTGCAAGCATAATAGATGCAATAGCAATTAATTAGTTGTAATTAATAGTATATATAATAATATATAAGATAATTACAAAAACAAATAGTGTGAATATGTTAACACTTAATCTATAATATTAGTTTTAACTCTATGTTTTGTTATAGCTCGCAACGAGTATTTGTGTATCGAGAGTTATATCTAAGAGTTTTGAGCTTAGACGTAAAAGCGCTCTTGATATTAGTTAGCGACTTAGCATGTCGACTCGCTAGGGACTTGGCAACTTTACTCTAAGAACTGAGGCAAGCGCGCCACGCGCTCGCGATGATGCTGCCAAAGCTGGCGAAACCTTCGGGCCAAGGCGGCTTCTCCTTGACCTCGAGCGTCGGAGCATCTGGGTATCAAACAGACGAGGCATCAGAGTGCCACGGTCGTGACACTCTCTTACCTTTCGCCGCTCTTTCGGTCATTACTTCCATTTCATAATATCAAACAATGACATCGATGGCAAAATACTCCGTAATAGTTCCCACCTACAACGAGCGTCGCAACATATCAATCATTACCTGGCTTTTGAACAGAACATTTACCGAGAAGTAGCTGGATCTTGTAGACGACGTCTCTAAATTGCTAATAAGTGTCGCAGCTCTTTGGACTGGGAGATCATCATCGTTGACGATGGCTCCCCAGACGGGACGCA
>JAABUL010007600.1_pt1 | contig 11568 bp, 9 predicted proteins | sample 5559151 | NCBI WGS metagenome assembly JAABUL01 (sample SAMN10711876, study PRJNA513368) | rock metagenome | isolation source: Antarctica rocks | place: Antarctica: Victoria Land, Pudding Butte sud | reverse complement strand
GCTGCTCGTCGCATGCGGTGAAGATCATGATCGACGGTGGCAAAGCCCGAGACGGTGTTCCCAAAAGAATTCACGTAGAAGGGATTCTTCTCCCATTTACCTTCCCGATTGTACAGGCTATCGTAATGGTCAGGATCGTTGATATGGAGCTCAGCAGGGCTGATTCGAACTATCGGTCCTGAAGGTTGGGACGACACGGTTTCAGCGTATTGTATCAAGAGGCAGACCAGGCGGGGACCGACCGTATTTTGCATGTAAATCTCTTATCTTGAAAGTGTATTTACCCCGTTGCACGACGTCGTAGTATCCTTCGAACAGGTACGTGGCCGCAGCCAACTTCGGTCCTGGGAACTTTGCAATCGGGCTCCAGTACAGCCTGTAAACAAGGAGAACGATGAAGTAGAGGAGATACATAACTAGCGACGCTGTCATCAAGAGCGCGATGCGTTCGTTCACGAACAAGCCGAACATGGCGAGTCTACAGTTGCAGATAATAGAGAGTATCAATGGAGACGGTATGAGATTTGTACTATCAAGCCAGAGGTATTGATTGTCAAGAACGAGACGCTCGCTTCACTGTGCCGCGTCCAACGTGCGTCGCTCGAGAGAAGGCAGGAGCTAAACCGGAGCAAAGCTACGAGGGATCCTGCCTTCTCTTATCTATGATCTCCAGCATTGTTCCCCGCTCGAAGGATCGCGCATCCATCTCCTGCAATTCGCCCACGTTCGGACGAGACTGCCCAATGGAAACAAAAAGGAAAAGCGTGGGATGCTGGCTTACGGTCGCAAGTTTTACCTAGCGCTGGAGATCCAAATGCCAGGCTTAGCGTGTGCATTATCACTGGATATATTTGGTGTGGTCAAGATTCTCGGATTCTGCTATCATGTTGACGCTGCCAGGTGAATGGAATCGCTGGCCCCTGAGCATGAAATGTCCGCATCCGATGAACGCGCTTGATGATAGAACTTGTGTACGCATGGCGTAACACCAACGGTAGGTTGAATCTCCCAAAGACTGCGCCAGAAGGTCCGGCAGATGTTTATTATTCAGTCATCTCGAGGGTAAAGCGCTCTTGCAAGAAGTGGCAATTGTTGTTTGTCATGATACACGTCAAGAGGCAGGTGCTCTCTCATTGAAAAGTCATTTACGCGCCCCAACATGGCGCGCCGTATCCACAAATAGTAATCGTAATTGCGAACGTTCCATGCTACCAAATTTCTTCAATCCTTTTCCCAAGCGAGCTGCCCCGCCCTCGCCTACAGGGAGATATGTCGGACTCTACGTCGAGTCCCAGTTCCGAAAAGAACGAGAACGTCGTACAGAGCACCTTGCTACAGCAGCTGAGTGTTGCTGCCTCCAGGGCCAATACCCCCTTTTGCTGTGCCGGCTGCGTACCCATAGGCAAACATTCCGTTTTCGAGAGGATCAAGGAGAATGTGGCCGATCGCCAGTCAGTCTCGTCCCCAGTCGTCATCCGCTGGGATCGAGCCGACGGCAAGAACATCGGCAAGCTGACGCTTCCGCCCCAATCTTACGCTAAGAAGTCCGACGACCAACAAACCCTCATTGGCTTGCTGGATGACTGTTCGCCAGCTTCTTTTGGCAGGGGCGGTGAAGATGTCTTAGACGAGTCATATCGCAAGGCAGCGAAGCTGGATAGTGATCGATTCTCCACCAACTTCAATCCATATGATGTAGGCATCATCGGAGCTATCGCTCAAACGCTACTGCCGGACATTGCGATACCCGCCGCGGAGGGTGATGGAGGACGTACTCTTGTCGACAACTTAGGTGTAGTTGCAGAGTTGTACAAGCTTAATGTCAGGCCCCCTGTTTTGTCCCCAAAGGTCAAGCCTTTCGCTGATGAATTCTCGGCAGGTATATTCTGCTCCGTCGGGTAAGTTCAAACCGTACGTTGACACTCCTCGGGGATTTACACAATTCGGCTCCCTCGTCGTGTGTTTGCCATATCGCCATCAGGGAGGTGAGCTACGCATCGCCCACGGTTCTGCCGCTGGCAATCAGAGTATTACCTACAATTGGAGCGATCAAGATGTAGAGATCAAGTGGGCTGCATTCTACAGCGACTGCGAGCACGAAGTCAAAGAGGTCACTGCCGGTCATCGGATCACACTTACATATAATCTGTACGCCCATGAGCAGCTTGGCGGTATCTTCCGAAGCCCTAGTACAGTTGAAACGGAGTCGTTCACACTGTTCCATCGTGCGAAAGAGGCACTCACGAGCCCTGAATTCTTCCCAAAAGGTAGGTCATCACCAGTTGTTTCCTGGCTTTACATGCTTATAGTATGTAAAATAGGAGGCACTCTAGGGTTCCACTGCGCGCACGCCTACGCTCACACAAACGACAGGGTTACGAACAACCTGCCTATGGCTCTCAAAGGTATTGACGCCATAGTCTTCGCCATCTTCCATAGACTAGGGCTTCCAGTAGATCTACACGCTGTGATGGAAGGTGCGTGAATCTGCTTCGACAGCTTCGGTTTATTCGACGCGTTCAACGCCTTTGGGCTGCGGCATTAGCCTGGACATGACTGACACACAGTAAGTAGACCTGCACGAAAACAATGACGAGAAACCTCTTTTCGATTATGGTGATAATGTTGAGGACGCCGATCTCGTGTCAACTGGCCTCCATGGAATCCAGATCTCAAGCGATGGCGATGACGAGTCCAGTTGCGCAATCGATGTAAGTGCATACCTCATGCGCTTCCCTGCCTTATCTTCCAGGCTCAAACATTTCCTGCGTATACGAAACTGATCAAGGCCAATTGTTATACAGGTGGTTCCGAGGGCATGGGATTCGAACTGGCGCAATGACATCTCTTGGTTTGGATATCCCGGTAACCAGGAGATTGCAGTTGTACATCTCGCTTATGGGAACCAAGCATCCACGGTATGGTATTACTCGAGTGCGGCGATTCTAGTCAATGTTCCTGGTAAGGACTCGGAGCAGAGACGGGTACTAAGCAGCCACTGAAATATGACGTTTCACTGCTAAGGACCCACAGAGAGGAGCATGATTTCAGAGTCGTGAGCATTAGCACCACCGTTTGATGATCACCTCGATACTGACTATGGAGATAGGAAGCGGAGGAGGGATGCGAGAGACCAATCAATGTATGCTTGGGTTCAAATGACTGTCCCCCATCCAGAGCCGAGAGGGATCCGAGGGCATGATGAATAAAGGATTCCTAAGGTTCACTGGTACTGCAAGATTGTGCAAATTCGGTTGCTGTTCGATCAATCTTCATATTCCATACTTCGGTAGACTGTTTAATCCATGGTTAGCCAACAATCCGGCACACATTCAATCATTTCTTCACGTCCAAGAGTGTTGAAGTAATAGAGGTAGACTATTTCATCAAGGCTAAACCATTGCCAACAAGTCAAACCGAAAGGGTATAATGGTACTTGAGTGAGACCCTTACAGAAAGACCTTTGACAGAATAGAGTCAAAAGAGGACTTCACCGACCAGGGATTCTGCCCAGCAAACCTTGGCACTTATGCCGACGCAGCTTTGGCGAGCTTCTGCTGTGTTGCGCCAGGCCATCGAAGCACTGTTGTATTGATGGAGCGCAGATCTATATGCTACAAAGAAACAGCGCTCTCCGCTCCTCAATTACATATTCTGCGGCTGTTGTAGTATTATGTTTTGGATAGTCTCGCCAGTTTCTCTGCAACGTTGAGCAACTGACTTATTACTGATCCGCGAAGTCTCGGGCTAGAGGCTATACACGGCGAGTAGGACTGTACTTATCTGATATCAGCATCACAAGACCGTCAATGGCGTCCGCTCAAGTATAAATTGGATTACCTTGGCGCCGGTCTGTCATAGCACGCATTGGTCTATGTTATCAATGGCCTGTCTCACCTCGCGATGTCTTCGGACCCTTATGACAATGGCTTGCCTACGGGATATGACATCCTAGACATGTCTCAACAGGAAAAAGGGGCGCCTAAGATAGCCCATCACGCACAGGATTGAATCTGGGAGTACTGGAGTTCAGTCATCACGGAAGAACGAGTTCTGATGACTTGGAGCTGTTGACAAAAGCCGATCTCACGACAGCCTGGCATTTCAGTACGCTCCACAAATCTTGCGAGCCCAGGATGATACAATGAGCTGGGACAGTGTACGAAAAAGAAAAAAAAGCTGCTTAAGGCGAAGGCCTACTTGATAAACTCACATTCCTCTGCAATACACCAACAGCAGTCTACAGACTGGAGTTCGCCCAGTCAACAGATAACACCTGCGACAGGTGTCCAAATCCCAAGAACACAAACGCGGCAACCTGCGACGAGTGATCAACAGTGAGTTGAACATCGGGAAAGAGACTTCTTTGCAAATCCGGTGGGAATTGCTGCCACAGGCCCCAGCAAGGCGGCGATATTATCGAGCGGCTTCCTCGGGTCTCGCACCGTACTCTATGCACGAAATTGCCTAAACCCCGTTGTACCTATCGATCGTGGGGAACCGAAAGAAGATTACTTAACCGAACCGGACAAACACATAAGTCTTCGCAGATTCGCTGAGACCCAGACTGTCTGAATATCTCGCACAGAGGAAGAGGAATGTCTAAGTGCACGGATCTCATTCGATATACGCAAATCGCACTCCTTCTTATCAAAGGGTTTGTTAATATAAGCATGCCGTATGCTGAGGTGATAAGGCTTCCTTTTATGTGGCTGTACAGTTCATTGTCGATCTGGAAGTTAAACAGAACACTGCAATTCCGAAAGCGAAAGATGCAGCACGTCGGAAATCTAGCATAGACCCGTGTTCTCCTCGGAATGGATCCGAAGAGAGCTGTCAGGACTGCCGCAGTCGTGAGACGTGGATCGAGGCCGTCATGGCGACAGCAGAGAAGTACGGGTAAGAGAACATACTTTCCGCGTGGCAGTCGATTCGTCGACTGCCAAGCGGAGAGTAGTGGAAGAGCTTTGTATCCCTTCAAACATGGGTCGTTTACAGGGCCGTGAACAAATTCGATGCCAGCGAAGCACATCAACATCTGCTTCATAGAGCAGACTCTCTTTCAAGCATGGAATGCCACACTCTCCGGTTGTATCTGATCAGGTCAAAATACCTCCCTGAGCGCAGAAGCTTTCTTGAGGTTGAGCGCATCTAGTCACAGGTATATCGATAAACGTCTCGCAGCTGGTACACTCTATTAGGGCCTTGGAAGAACACTGAGTGGGCTGCCATGCGAAGACTGGGTCCAAAGCCCCATGAGGAATCGTCAAAAGGCTGCAAAGAGGAAGATCCCGATCGGTTCTGGTCATTAGTTGTAGCTGAAACCAGTAATGCTAGCGTTTATCGCGTGATGCCTGCAGCACAGAGCTTTAAAAGAACTTGCGCTCTCACTCTTTCAGTGCTGAGGGAAACGAGCGTTGATCTATTTTCGCTTGGCATTCTCAATGGCCAAGATCATCATCGACCCTCGGTCTACCATTAGAGACGTGAAAGCAACTACCCCGTACAACCGCCTGAACGCGGAGTAGATTGAAAGGCCCGGTCCGCAGCAAACAAGGTCCATGGTACTCTACGGGGTACAACGACTTTGGACCAGGCTAATATTGCCGCGATGACTGTTATTGGCACTGGTGACGAAGGCATTCGTTCTTGTAGCAGAAAGAGGATCAGCTATAGTACACGCTTGTTTATAATGCATCACCCCCGAATACCCTAGTTTTGGCACATCGCACAGACTCAGTTTATGCAGCTTCTCAATGTTGGCTGCGGTCGTTCGCAAAGATTATCAGACATTGTTGTTTTTTTATTGCAATTGCATCTTGTTGCATCTCACGTCTAACAAGATCTTATTAGCGTAAATATTGATGTTGTATCAAGAAATAAGCTCAATATGATAATATCGCACAATGCTATTTGCCAAATCTTGCCAACGACAATAAGGACGACGGCAACAAAATTTTGCGATGGTAAGGATCACCAGTCCTAAAAAGCTGGATAAACTGAGTCTGTGCGATGTGCCAAAACTAGGGTATTCGGGGGTGATGCATTATAAACAAGCGTGTACTATAGCTGATGCATCTTAAACATATCCTCTAGCAGAAAGCAGCTCGGTCAACGAACTGCGGTGGCTGATGTTCCGAATTCGACCACGCACGCAGGCACACTCTCACTTCTTCGTCCCTTTTGGGAGGAGAGGCGGCGATGGAAGGGGACTAGTGCCGTGGAGCAGCTTCCGATTGGTTGCCCTCACCGAACCGGACAGCTCGGCTAGTCGGCCACGACTCCATCGATCATTAGCCGCTACTTTACCCTTCTTAGGCATTCGAACCTCGGAATGAAGTCCTTCGTCTTGCTGACTTTGAAAGATAGATTGTACTAGAGCTTTGTCTGACACAGCCACTGACTTGCATCGACTCGAGTACCACAGTGGCTGTTGTTCTGCGTAGAGTAGAGCGTCTTGACTGGGCAGTTCCTTGACAACAGGAAATATTGAAGATATTGACGTTATCATAACCTTCGCGCTAGTGGTGTCGAGCGATGACTGTTCGCATTCCTCTCAATGCCGAACGCGTCATGCCACGACTTCCGTGAGGTCTGTCGACGCCGGATCTGAATGTGGAGCAGACCCTGAGGATGCAAGAACCGGTCAATTGCTCGCTCAGAGGAATGTCGACGAGCCTGTTCCTTGGAACACCCTGACAGGAACAAGAGGTAACGAGATCCAACAATTTGTACCATGTGGCTTGGCACGCAACATGCATCCCCACAAACTGGGCAAGGGAGCCTATCAAAATTCGCGGCTTGGCAGAGCCAAATGTCGACGACGTGCAGTAACGAAGACCGGCTGCTGGGCACAGGGTCCATTGAGGATGTATAAGACGCTGAAGTGCCCCATTCTAGAATCTGCCATCATCATCCTGTAGACTTTCCTCCGCAACCAGTCAAGCTAATCACCTCTTAACTCACTTCAAAACAACCTTTCCTCTCTCCAAGATGCATTTCTCAACTGTCGTTGCCGCGGCTCTTTCTGTTACATCCTTCGTCGGAGCCGCCCCCGGCCATGGTCATCACGCCGACGTCAGCGAGTATTACAGCCTGGGCTGCCCGAAAAGCACCAAGCCGTATGCCTCCAAGGAACAACAGCTCCAAGCTATCACCGAGTACGGCCAGCTCTTATACATTCAGAAGCAGATCGAGACTGCCGAGTACACTTACGTGGCAACCGACTTCATCAACCATGCCCCTGAGTAAGTTTTTGCCTCATGCATGTATCACCCTCATTCCAGTGTGTCGATGGCCCGTGTCTGAGGGGCTGCAACCGCTCCATATGCGTGTCGCATTGTCCAGATTCACCACATAAGGAGCTATATTGATTCTAAAACGTAGGGTTCCCGGCAACGGTGTTGCATTGGCCATCAAGACTCTGAAGCCCATGTTGGCAACCAGCACCATTGAGATTCACAATGTTTTCGTCGGCTCCAACGCCACGGGCTCCGACTTCTCCGTCACATATTTCAAGGGTACTTCCGCCGTGCAAGGTGTGGGTGCCATTGCCGACATTTGGAGGATGATTGGCACATGTCTTGTGGAGCACTGGGACGTTGCCATGGGTGTCTTTAACTCGTCCAACCCAGTTGCTTATTTCTAAATGATTATTTGGAGGTGTTGGCCGTTCAAATTAGATAAAGAATTATCGTTACTTAAGAGGGGGGTGTGTTCGGATGCATCTTTGAAGGACCTTATGTATGGAGGAATGAGGTTACGGGCCGGGCTACACATAGCATTTTTACGCAAGACAACTGGGCGGCTTACTACTTCATAAATTGTATGGTTTTTTGGTCCTAATCAGACCTATACCTTACTCGAATTTTCATCAAATTTGAGATGGAATAACTGAGCTTCACTGTTACAAAATTATATATGTACCATCAATTATTGAAATCTGCCTGCTCTTGCATCGTCTAGGGTGTTCATGAAATTGAGGTCTTAAAAGATCCTTCCCAATCACAGCCAGTCATCAATTCGATTTATGCTTCAATTTCGAACTGTAGTTCCGGAACTTACTGCGGGAAAATACTTTTCCAAGGGTAACCTCCTCATGCGTAAAGTTAGGATGCTCGGTTTCCGAATAGCGATCTCCTGTCCTATGTCCCGATCACCCTAAAGCACCTGGAGCATGCATCTTCTTACATTCTGCGAAGCAGACAGCTCCCGTTGTACCATCTTGGAAAACAGACACCCTTAGCAACCTGGAGCATCCGAGCCCACGGAGACGCCTAGGTTTAAAAACGACATGTAGACATTCACACCCAAGCGTTACCTTTTCTGGCGCCGGCAATTTCTGTCTAATTCTCCTGCAAAGACGGGACCTGCCGGAAGCCTCGACTTTCCTAAAACACGTCGGTCTAGCCTGGCAGCTCCGGCGATGACGACGTCGCCCACAATTTTGGACCGTTGGCGGCAAGTAAGGCACCGCTGACGCGTCGTCCATTCTGTAGCATGCCGAACCTTTCAGGTCTCAAGGACGTAGCACCAGGCACTGCGTTATTCTTTCTTTTATACATTTACTCTACGGCTTATCGCTAACACACGCCAGCGTTGATTCAGCTCAAACAGAAGAACGATTCCTCGCGGCTCGTCAAGATGCAGTACATAGATCCTTTGCTCTGACGCTTCTCCGAGAATTGATGACGAAAATCAGTAATGGTATGTCTGGTCAGGATCGGGACATGGTTTTACATTCGCCACCCCGTCGCCAAACTCCTACGATCTCTTCATCGGCTAACCCCGCGAATGTACGCCATAGTAGGACACGACCAGGAATGTCGGGACACACGGTCAATCGCTAATATCTTGAAAGCTGCCAACTAAGAAGAAGGCTTTCGCTAAAACCGCAGTTCAATCGCTGATTACCAGCGCAACCAGTCAAGAAGATGTCTGTGGCCAAAAGCGGCCCAACATACGACTTCGAAGTCCTTCATTGATCTGTGCCTCCGGATACAGTCTGCGGATCGACATTGTACGTCGTTGAGTCCTGATCGAATTGCCACCACCCACCTCTCGTGTCTTGATTTTTGCCATAACAATGCGCAAGGATCCTCCTCATCGCAAATCGACAGGCTTCCGTATTGTTATATGCTGTCGTTTTGAAGTCCACCGCATAATTGATATAGGCCTGGTCAGGCTGACTGCACTCCGAGCTCCAGACTCCGAATTGCGGAGGATTATCACAGTGCCTGAATTCGTGACGAATCTCTTGAATCGCATTCGTACCGTTGGTGGTGTCCAGCGTAAAGTTGAAATGCTGAGCGTCATGGTCGAAGTCCGTTGTCGTGCAAGCTTGGTCCAGGGTGTTGTTGATCTGCGACTGCGCCATCCATGTCCCGCCCTTGTAACAGTGAAAGGTCCCAGCATAGCCGCTTCGGGAGTTGTCGTGACCATTATGTGTTCCGGCCTGACGAGCTTGAAGGGTGCCTTCTATGAGCTGGGTCGAACTGTCCAGCGATGGGTGGAATGGCCATGCATCGATAGTCAATGCAAACAGCGCAAGAAGGCCGTTGCAGGTCGACAGAAACCAAGACGCTTTGAAGCAAGCGTTAGCTAAGTGAGTGAATGGAAAGGTCCTGAGACTCTCATACGCTTCATTGTGGACCCTCTGACCTTAAGACTCTCCAGAAAAACTTCAGGCTCTCCCGTTGCTTTGCCCAGAGGATTGTCCGCTTCAGTCCTTCGACGTTTCGTTCGTAAAGGCGCGCTGCGTTTTGCTGGACTGAGAACACGGCATCCTCCCAAGCCGATGACAGCCCCAAGTGTTTATATGGGGAGACAACGCTTGCCGCGCTTACTGACGCTTGTATTGCGGTGACGTCCCACCCGCACCCTGCCCTATCACAATGATCAACCCAAGCGACAGAGTAAAGCGCATTGCGCAACGACATGGAAGCCAAGAAGCCGAGAAACGTGCACCCTCATGTCTAAGTGAAGTGTCTAAGCGCATTGCTTCGGAGCTCGCGGGACTCTCTCCGAGCTTGTTGTTCCTCGCGTGTATTTCATGACTTGCCGACAAGCTTTCGTCATGGTATTCAATATTCAATAAGCAAATCTCAACATCGACCGCTCATTCATGCTCTATCGCGGCGCTTCCGCGCTCAAGGTCAGCTTCGACAGATATGAGTCGGCCGAACTCTTGCGTCCCATTGAGTGGATACTTCAGCTATATCGAGCTGCGCAATCGTACGAGGTCACAACGCACCAGTACCAATGGTCGAGAGGCGGCTGAAGGAAGACAAGCGACACGTATCGCGCACGCGTAGAAAAGCCCCCGGAACCAATACAAGTGCAATGATGAGATGAATGGTCAGATATGACCCGATTGATCCCTGCAATGTCATATCTGCGCGACCCACGTTTATGATCCGCATGCGTAGCATCCATCCCGCGTAGCAAGGGTGCACTAAGTATATAATCATTTGAAGATCGTTCAGGAGTCTCCATTTGATCGTTCCGAAGGTCTGCGAGGTTCGTTAATATATGAAGTCTCGTATTCCTCGGGACCTTCGGAACTTCCGGCCATGAACTAATTGTTGTCGCGTCATATGGTTCCCAGAATAAGTGGAACGCATTAGCATGTGGCCCATTTCCCAAATTGCAGCGGTGCGCTCCCTGTTCCTTATTGCAGATATACTCGTTTCCCCAATACTATCATCGGCGTTAGCACTGGACGTCTCGCCTCGACCAGCGCTCAGAGATCTGAGCACCGAGCATTTTGGCACGTATGTAAGTAGAGATTACGGCCGGGATCTGGCTGTTGGCCAGGACGTGCCAGCCATTGTCAAACGGGTTCGGTTTACGACGACCGGAACCGTTGGGGAGTATAATGTCAACCTTGACTGCAGCCAGCAATTCCTGCCCAGCGGGGTCACCATCGAAGCGACCCAGCGCTTCTTCCGTTCCATTATGGTCAAAACAGCCTCTTATCCGGACCACGATGGTCCAGAAAGTCCAGCATTCACGCTATCGGTTGGCGCTCTTGCCTTGGGCGTTCGATGCCTAAGGTGTCCGGGAGACTGCGTGCCTTGGACGCTGGTATCTGCTTTGCAGAGTTCATGATGCGGAGAGCCCAGCGTGGTCTGATAGGGAGGATGTTTGGACACAGTTATGGAGCGAACGGGATCGTTGTACAAGTCACATTCAACGTAGCCGTGGCGGTTGGACAAGCAGTTGCGCAGTCGATTTTGGACAGCGCACTCACTCGACCACCACGGTCACTTTTCTCCACAGAAATAATCGCCGTTAGTCGGAGCCGCAGAATCGGGTCTAGTTGATGCTTGCGCCGAGGATGATAATGGGTGTAAACATAGGGATACGTCCAATGCTACTAGAGACAACGGTACTATAGTGTAAATTGAAACAGTCTTTTTCCGCTCACGCCCAGGTAGAAAGGAGGTCTCATGCGTAGTAAAGTAGGCTATGATAGATGCAAGGAGAGCCAAGGCTTGAAGCGCTAGTCAAATCTAACTAGCCGGAAACAGATGGGAGAAGCCAAACCTCCGAGATTGTCTTACTAAG
>JAABUL010007598.1_pt1 | contig 11575 bp, 18 predicted proteins | sample 5559151 | NCBI WGS metagenome assembly JAABUL01 (sample SAMN10711876, study PRJNA513368) | rock metagenome | isolation source: Antarctica rocks | place: Antarctica: Victoria Land, Pudding Butte sud | reverse complement strand
CCTCCGGGCTGCCGCCTGACATCATCAGTCATTGGACTGATATGACATAACCTGATGATGACGCGTGGGCAACAGGAGCCGTATTGCCATGTGGTTGCCACTCATTTCGATTCTGGGTTATCTATGCTGGCATTACCCTGCACCGGCTGTTGCAAGACTGCAAGCATGCCCCCGTCCTGCGTGACCGTGCTTGATGAGCACCACGCGCTGCTACCGCCCCTGCAGGTCGCTGCTTCTGAGTGAGACTTCTTCCGGCGGCGTCTTGGTGGCAATGCTTACTGACCTGTGGCTGCATACACTGTGTGCCTCAGATGCACCAGGAAGTGACAGAGTACCGTCCCGCGCACGTCGCTGCTGCTCAGCGGGGAGTTCCTGGGCGGCGTTGTGGCGGCGACGCCAGCCAAGCTGGTGCTGCGGCCTCAAATCTTCCTTATCCCCAACTAACCCTAAACCCAACAGCCCCACAATTTCAGCTTTGATTCCTCTCCCGGCAGATCGCTGCTTCTGAGTGGAGACTTCTACCTGGGCGGCGTCGTGGCGGCGACGCTCGCCAAGCTGGTGCTGCGGCTGCGGACGCTGAACTCGGCAACGCCTGCAAGCGTCAACCGCACCGCCGCGCAGGCCATGCTGGTGGGTGATATTCAAGTTGGAGAAGCCGTAACATGTATTTGCATCACATCTTGAATCTCCGGTCAACGCTGAAGTGTCTATTGCGTCCCTAGAAAAGGGTGTGTGAAAAGAGTCATGGGATGATAATCTTTACTCCGGTCTCACAGACCAATAAGACAGGCTAGAGTCCCATCGTGTTATGCAATGCTAGTGTTTTCAAGAGCGCAGGCCTGCGTTGAACATTCTAATTTCTAATTTCTGATTTCTATTGATATCGAGCCGGGTGTGCGCGTCGACAGTGACGCGCCTTGTTGCAGATGGCGCTTTGCTTCAACTTTCCGCACTTTGTTGCGCACTTCTGGATGGAAACATACCAAGCAACCACACAAAACCCTTCGCAGGTGCGCGCTGCGATCGTGCGGCTAGGCTAAACCCTAAACCCTGGGCTCCTCCCCGGTGGCGGGCTGGCTGCTGGATGACGACAGTGTCGTTCCAATCCGAATAATCCGAACGCCAGATATGCAACTTTCACCCCATGCAGCCAACCTGAATCCGGATGGCGATGTGCACAGGTGTGTGCTGCGATCGTGCGGCTGGGTTCCTCCCCCGCGGCGGGCTCCCCTATGGATGACGACTCAGCAGAGCGCATCTCCGCCGCCCTGCAGGTACACAAAAATACTGTTGCCCCATCAAATCCCAACCACATCCAACCGCACTGAGCTCCAATTGTGTTCTGGACACCCACAGCAACAGCCCCTTGCCACACCTCGTGCGCCTACCCACGTGCATGCAGCGGCAGGCGCTGCTGAGGTGTTGCCGGCAGCACCAGCATCGGCTGCAGGGAGAATACACCTTGGGAACCATGCCTTTCAGACTGCAAGTGAGCGCACGAAGCTGCACGCCGCTGGACAGCGGTGGCGCTGAATACCGGCGACGCCTTCTTCACAGCACTCCGAATGCATGACAAATCGTCTTGCTCTGCGCCTTCACATGTTAGCACACCTTCAACACTGGCGTCCTCAACTCGCGGGAACTGTTGTCCAGCGCCGCTGGAGGGGCGTCCGCGCGGCGTTCACACAGGTCCCGTATTCAAACGTACTCGGATCTCAGTCCCGGGTACCTTTGATGGCAGGCGCTGGCGGGTTCCGGCGACGCCGACCTGGACCGCATTTGGCTGGAGGGTGGCCGCGCGGCGTTCGCGCGAACGATCCGGGACAAGCAGTCGCTCGCCGCCGCGGAGGCCAAGCACGAGGTGCTTCTGTTGCTGAAGCCTAACTCAGGGAAACAGGGCTGCAAGCACAGCGGGGCAATGAGAGACGGACGTGCAAGCCGCCCCAATCACCAGCCGGCAGCATCCAGAGGCCGACCGCCCAACAGGTGGAGGCGGCCGAGCAGGACTCTGGCCGCGGAGGCAGTGGCTGGTGGCTGCAGCGCATCAGACACCCCACGTCAGTGCTGCACTGCTGCAGGTGCCGCCATCAAAGCAGACCTGTGCGCCCAGATGTCCGGCCTTTATGCTGGTAACATAAAGTAGAGCTGTCCATGGTGCGGACGGGTGAGCTGGTGGACATGCACCACCTGCACATACTTTTCTTCTCCACCTTTTGAGCACCACATCACAACAGCCCTCGGTTTACGTCCTGACGTCTTCTCGAGAAGTGCTCCAGGAGGCCAAGGCGGTGGCGCAGCCGGACGAGCTGGTGGACCGCCACCGCCTGCGCGAATCTGCTTGCTGCTCCTTTCGGCTGTCTCACAGACGGTTTACATCGTGTCTCTGACAGTGCTTGGGCCTGTGTCGCAGGAGGCCAAGACAGTGGCGCAGCCGGATGAGCTGGTGGACTTCCACCACCTGCGCGCGCGTCGCGGCCTCTCGCAGCTGGAGATCGAGGACCAGGTAAGTGGAGGGTCGCTCTGGATGCGATTGCGTATGGTGTAAGGAGTCAGAAACGCTGCCGATGCAGCCAATCAGTCTGCCGAGTTCAATGCTGGGCAGGAGCCCAACTCAGCGGCTTGAAGACGGCACCTGCGGCCGCCTGCAGGGCCACATAGTGCAGGCTCCCCACGATGCTGAACGCTGCACTCCCTACGACAGCCACTACATAGATGATGCTGTCAGGCCGGCACCTCCATGAGTCTGGGATAATGACGTGCAGAGTTCCCATGTTGAGACGTAGATTGCACCCTGCACGGGTGGCCACTGAGCAGTGCAGCGTCTGCCAGGCTCGGGGCTTCTCCCAAATACCATGAGCACGTTTCAGAGCAATTGGATCCCCTGATTTGGTCCTGTCCATCCCCCGATCAGGTCCTGAATCTCGATTGAACTCGATATGACCTCCGGCGCAGGTGGCGACGGACCTGCAGCGGGCGACGGGCACTGCCGACGCCGACTCGGCGGACGCCAACCGCCTCAATCGCGTGCTGCAACTTTCCGGTTCGCATTCCTCAGCCACTTGACGCACCTCCAATCTGGACCCAGGGAGGAATCGTTGTCAACGTGCTCCTCTGCAAGGCACCAGCAGCGCACGTTTTGCACAGTCTGTGTAGTAGACAGCGCGGTGAATACAACGAACATCGCAGTACAAGGCATGATGCCGACGTCGTTCTTGCAGGCTTCTCGGACCCGGTGTACGCAGAGGCGTATGTGACGGTGCACCAGTACGACATCGTGCTGGATGTGTCTGTCGTCAACCGCAGCCCGCACACGCTGCAGGTGTGCTTGGTATTTGCGCTGGTTTGGATTCGAGAGCGTTTGTCTGTAGCCACACACTCTGCAGGTGGTCTGCTGATTGGTGCTCCGCTGTGACGACTCTGCGAATGCCATAGTTTATTGCACGATATGCGAAGTTTGGCCGCCAGCTGCAGCCGAACAGGCTGCAGTGCGCACTCCGTGGCCTGAGTACCATTCACGCCTGCTTGCTTTCTCAAAATTTCGTTGCGCACCTGTGGTGTGCACAGAATGGACTAAACACGTGCAGCTGCGCCTAATCAATTAGCGCCTGCATAGATGGGGTCGAACGACAGTTGGCCCCCGCTGGTGCAACAATGCACGCGTGATGCTCTGCTGGCGTGCGGCTGCCGCAGCGCTGGGGGCTGGCCTGGATTCCCTTCTTGCTGGCGCTGCAAGTAGCTCCATGCTGTCATGATGTGTTTTGACCATGTCAGTGAAAGGCTGTCAATAGAGTCCGTCCGTGCAGAATTTGGGGTCAGGTCCAGTGACAGAGCGCGCCTCAAACCACATGGAGTGGCTGATCACCATATTCAGCGATATGCATCATCTTCTCGATCCTTACCACAGAACCTGAACCTGGCGCTGGCGACCATGGGCGACCTGACCACAGGGAGTGAGGGGCGATGCTTGTGTTATGCGACTGATGTCGCTTTATTGGTGGTTTTCGCTCTTTAGAGTACCGGTTCTGTTTCCGCAGAACCTGAACCTGGAGCTGGCGACGATGGGCGACCTGAAGCTGGTGGAGCGGCCACAGAACCACACGCTGGGCCCCGGCGCTGCCAAGACCATCCGCGCCAACATCAAGGTCCGTTTGTCGCTCTCAGCCAGCTCCAACCAGCCATGCAAGACCACACGCTGGGCTCAGGCGCCGCCGATTCCGCGCCAACAGCTGGGGATGTGTTGCAACACAACGACACTCAAGTTGCATCAGCGAGCAGGGCGCCCGCAGAACCGTAAGCTGGGCTGCAGACCTTCCGCGCCTTTGTCAGCGTATAATCGAACATGACGAAAAGGTAGATATAATACTGTTCAAGTGGTATGATTTGTCAACAAACTCTCCTTAGCGCATACAACAGCGGAGGTGGAGCCTCTCTGAGAATCACATGGAGGCCTGGCGCCGACAAGACCATCCGTGCCGACGTCAAAGCGTGCAAGGAAGCGACCTCTAGTGCACGACCACCTGCTCCGATGTGCACGCCAGTCGTGGCTCAGCATCCAGCCCTCTGCTGCAGCAGAGCAGACACCGCTTCGGTGCCGCTGCCGCTGACGCTGGCCAATGTGCGCAGTGAACACCGCTGCCCCTGTCGTCGGTGGTCCACAGGCAGTGGCCGACCGCCCTAGCATATTCTAGGGCGGTAGTGTGGGCCGGGCATGCTGCACAAGGTCAATTCAGCCGTGCACCATGCTTCCTCCACTCCGGGTGCGATCAGGCTAATGTGCGACAGCGGAGATCGCCTTGGGACCCGGATCTGGAATCCTCAAACGGCATCCTTATCCGAGATAGGCGTCCTCCACGGAGAGGGGTAGCTCTTCGGCAATAGCGTGTAGGAGGCCACCGCCGCCGTCATGCAAAGCAAGCCCTTGATCAAGTGGATTCCATTCTTCATCAGGCGTCGTCCACAGGAACAGGCGCCGTTTTCAGCAGCAGTGTGCACGGCCAAGTCGTAGCATTCTGCAGCCTGAAATCTAAACCCCGCCAATGTGCAGGTGTCGTCCACGGAGACGGGCGCCATTTTCGGCAACATCGTGTACGAGGGTACCGGCGCTGTCGACCGCCAGGTGGTGGTCCTCAACGACATCCACATCGACATCATGGACTACATCTCGCCCGCCAGCGTGCCCGACGTGCAGTTCCGCTCCATGTGGGCCGAGTTCGAGTGGGAGAACAAGGTAACCGTTCTCTCATGTCATCCTGAGAAAGCGGCAGAAGACCCGAGTATCTTGACAACACGGACTACATCTCGCTCGCCAGCGTACCCGATGTGCATTTTCGCTTCATCCGGGCTGGAGTCCGAGTGGGAGAACAGGGTGAAGATCCGCGAGGTTTTGAGCTTTGTCGCGCACTCCTCCGGCGTTTGTCCCCGGCATGCAGACCCGCTCTGCAAGTTCTGAATTAGATCTCAGAGCGGAGGGTTCAAATGTGGCAGGTTTGCACACACGAAGACCCTGCCTCACGATCCAAAACCAACAAGGGTTTGATCGACATCGTGGACCAAATCTCAGTCGAGCGCGCGCCAGCCATGTGGTTGGGAAACCCGCGTTTGGTGATATGTGAATGAGGTGGGCGCCTCGGAGTCACACCCGCCAGGGTTTAGGGTTTCAATGAAGCGTGAACGCTGCTTGCGTGCTCTGCCGGGGCCGTGCTGCCAACCTACATCAGCGTTGGGAGTGTGGGCGCAATTGGAACAAGCCTGCTCCGCTGTGTGATGCGCAGGTCCTCCTGCATTGGTCATGCATGCAGTCCCGCCCTGACAGGCAGCTGCAGCCCGCCCTAGCAGGCAGCTGCAGCGCGCATGCCATGCAACAGCCACGTCTATGGTATGGCGACTCCGCATAAGCCTTGGGAAGTCGCCTGAGTTACACCAGTCACCCGAGTCACACCAGCGTTGCAATCACAGTGCTCCGGCTGAAACGCCGGTGGCGGTCAAGCAGCATCAAGAGGCGGATGGTGTCCTGGTGCACATGAGGCGGCGACCAACATGAACCTTGTTCGACCCGTCCTGGCTGCAGACAGCAACCTGTGCTGGCTGAAAACTCTCTATCTCAATTCTGTAGGTGGCGGTCAGCACGAGCATCACGGAGGTGGATGCGTTCCTGGCGCACACTGCGGCGGCAGTTCAAGCACGAAGTCGGCACCTGACTTTGCCTAACCTCCTCACCTTTCGTTCACTCTCAGGTGGCCGTCAACACGAGCATCACGGATGTGGACGCCTTCCTCGCACACATCGTGGCGGCGACCAACATGAAGTGCCTGACGCCGCCCGCCGCGCTGGCGGGCTCCTGCGACTTCCTGGCCGCCAACCTGTACGCCAGGTGAGTGTCTTGGGTTTAGGGTTTAGGGTTTGAACCCTTGTACCCTCGTTCTGTACACTCCTATTCAAAGACTGCGAGCAACACGGTGCTTCGATCAGACATTGCTGCAGGGCCGCGCCGAAGCGGCTTGACCAGGCCATTCTGTTCTGGTGGTGCGGAAGGGCGGCTGGATAGAGCAGCCTCGTGCATCCCCTCGCGAAGACGAAGGGGCGGGCCAGCTTCCGGATGTTGCAGCATGGTGTGGACTGAGGACATGTCGATCCACGTAATTCATGCTGCACGGAGCTCGCAGCCAGAGCATGCTTTGTAGACCAACTCTCTCCCACAAGGCTGCACGAGTGTGGTCTGGGGAGGACGCGCTAGTGAACGTGGGCGTGGAGAAGCAGGCATACTTAGACAAAACCCTCAACCATTGCCAAGCCTACGTTATGATCAATTTCACAAGTCGTCAATCTGCAGGAACGTGTCTGGGGAGGACGCTCTGGTCAACGTGAGTGTGGAGAAGTAGAGAGGCCCGATTATTGCTTCTCTTGCACGCGATTTCACAGCGTACTCCCACTACACAGGAGCGTGTTTGGGGAGGACGCGCTGGTCAACGTGAGCGTGGAGAAGCAGGCGGACGGCAAGCTTGCGGGCTTCATCCGCATCCGCTCCAAGACGCAGGCGCGTGCTGTCTTTGGTCCGACATAGCTTTTCTCAGGCTGCCACCTCGCTGTTGCTGCTGTGAAATCATGATCTTCAGCTGGCTTGTTGCCAAGCTGGCTGGCAGTCGTGTCGGGCAGTCATGTCGGCATGCCCTCTAGCTGTGGCCAGTATGCTTCCGCAGGCCAACTCTTGCCCCTAAACGAGCTGGCACGGACTGAAACTTCTTCTGATGCTAACTGTGTTGTCGCTGCAGGGTATCGCGCTTTCGCTCGGCGACAAGCTCATCCTGAAGCAGAAGGCCTGAGGCGCAAAGCAACCCGTCGCGGCGGGACGGACAAACCAGTTCCTGGCCAGCAAAGGCCGCCCAATGGATGGCGTGGACTGCGCCGCGAGAAGCAGGCCCCGCCGACAGATGCCGTATCTGGCACAGAGGCGGCTGCTGCAGTGGTGCGACGAGCAGCAGCGCCACAGGGGTGGACATAAATCTGTGATGGGGGCCCTGCTGTGTGTCACGCATTAACAGTCTGGCGACAGCATGTGTAGCGGCGTGCCGCTCTTCTCTGGCTAGTAAAGGCCAAGCTGCTGAAGATGCAGCTCAGTGAAGATGCAGTTTCACGCAATGCGTCGCATTGCTTTGAATATTGGACTGCGCTAGCAGACAACACATGCTTGCAATGAAACTGAAATCGAAATCACAGCCTCGAGTTGGCACTTCCTTACTCCACATCCTGGAAGCACCCTCTTGCTGCGAACCTCTAAGCAACTAATTTTTTTTATACCAAAAATTCACTCATTAAAATGCTAAAAAATATTTTCATTTTCAAAAGGAATTTTTTTATAATTCCAAATACCTGCACAGGCTGCCCCAGTCTTGTTTATATCGCCATGCACAGGTCCTGCCTGCGTGGGAAGGTTCGTTTCTGAACATGCGCCGAGTGTGTGCGCAATGACGCTGAGCACTATATGGAGCTCTCCGCTGAATCACAGTACTGCTGTAGCAGTACTAGTAGTGCTGCTGCTTGCGTCGGTGTTGTTACACAGTCTATCGAAAGTTGCGCCTATCTTGAAGCGCACGGAGGTGCTGGAGTTGATGTCGTGAACTTGCATCCAAGACGTACTACACCAGGTCAAACAATCGGGTTGTGGCATGATGCCATTTTCAAATCCTGCTGCACACAACCGCGCCTCTACATATTATGCGATGAGATGCAAGGTATATCAAGCGATGCGTCAGCACTGCCGCTGCGCCAGGACTGCCGCCTTCCAGGCCGCAATCACTGCCGCGGCCACTGCGCCGCTCTCATGCTTTGTCAGCGGCTTGAGCTTCCTACCCAGCCCTGCAGGGCCAGCCCGAGGAAGGACGTCAGCATGTGCCAGGGGCTGCATTGTGCGACTGTCTTCCGGGCACAATATAAGCCAAAACCCTTCCGCCAAATCAACCTAGAACAGCTCCGCCGAAACTTTGCACAAGCCTGTGGAACAACTCCACGTAAACTCCGATCAAATATGCCTTCATCAGATGAAGGGCTTCTTACGAGAAGTCCACCCGTATGATCTACTGGCTGCACTGCATCTTGCGGCAAACCGCACACCTGTCTCCGCCAGTAGCGCAGCTGTGACGTGCACGTCTGCCAGAGAACTCAGCGTCGCCGCGGCCGCGGCGGCGCTGCCGGCTGCCAGCTGCTCCAGGGCCGCCTCGTGCAGCGACGTCAGCAGGGCCGCGCCTGCGCCGGCTGCTGCGTCTCCTGCCGACGCCGGCGTCCCTGCCATTGCCTCCGCTGATGCTGCCGCTGCTGGCGCGGCGGCGGCCGGTGCCGATGCCACTGTCGGCGATGGCGGCGCAGGCGGCCATGTGGGCGCAGGCGCCGCTGCAGAAGCCGCCGCTGCTGCGGCAGCAGCAACATCGGGCAGCGCAGAGAGGGCGGTGGCTGCCGCGACAATCCGCACCGCCGCGGCCAGCTTGGAGCGGTACACTCCGGCGCTGCTGCCGCCGCCGGCAAAGGCGGAAGCCTCCAGGGCCTGCGGATGGACATCTTTCGATTCACAGGATGTGCGCAACTGCAGTCTGGCCAGCAGCGGCCAGCTCACAGCGGTACATGCCGGCGCAACTGCCGCCGTCGCCAGATGCGTCCAGAGCCTGTACATAACAGGGAGATTGACGTGTGCATATGGAAGCTGCATGTGTTTAGAGGCAGTCAACGGCAGTCGCCCTCGGGCAGAGACCTCGCATTTGGGCAACTGCTGAGAGCTGTGACACTCGCGCTAGCAAATAATTACCCCATATGGCCAAAAGAGCAGCACAGGCTTGGCGATTGCTGCACGATTTCGGCGTGTTGTACTCGGAAATCACACCTGACCTCGTGCCTGTGCGACTTTTGAGTGCCCAGCCTATTACGGCAGAAGTCTGCCCCTGAGGCCTGACTCTGGCACTCCACTAATCCACAAGTGCAATGCTCAGGCAAAGCAATCCTATGAAACGGACACCCGAGCCGCCGCCTCTGCCTGCGCTGCCTGCGCTGCACTGAGCCCCAGCCGAAGTACATCGCCGATACGTCCGCCCCTGCAATGTCTGTTTTGACAGTTCTGTGTAAATTCCATCAAACACGCACCTGCGCTGTTGCCTCTGCTTGTGCAACGCTGAGCCCCAGCCGCGTGTTTGCCGCCAGGCACTTTGCGAGGTGCGTCCGCCCCCGCTGCCGAGCCGCAGCATCCGCGCCCTGCGCCGGCAGTGCTGCTGCCACGCTGCAGTTTGCCGCGCCGATCGCTGCGCCGCCACCACCGCCGCCCTCCAGCCGCTTCAGCAGCCGTGCTGCGGCGCCGCCTGAAAACACAAAAACAAGCACAAACATCATTCAGTGACAGGCCTGACATTCGGTTGCGCTTCAGGTGCATCTGCTCATGCGCTGCCGCCACCGCCAGCCTCCAGTTCCTTCAGCAGCTGTGCCGCGCCGCCGCCTAAAAACACAAAAAACAAGCACAAACATCATTCAGTGACAGGCCTGACATTCGGTTGCGCTTCAGGTGCACCTGCTCAAGAGCTGCCGCCACCGCCAGCCTCCAGTTCCTTCAGCAGCCGTGCCGCGGCGACGCCTGCAGACACGGTGGTGCCATTCAGCACAGCCTACTTCACCTTTGGTTGGTTCCGAGCGCAGCCAGGTTCCTATGCAGCCGAGGGTTTAGGGTTTAGTTCCCGGAAGCAAGGTGTTCAGGATGCATGCAGTGCATCGGCAGCCTGAAAACTTCAACTTTCAGAATTATATTGATATTGAATATTAAAAAAACTATTTAAAATAACTCATTCGTTCACAGCGGCATTTAGCCCTGCCCGGTGACACTGCGCCGGCTTTTTGGCTCTCCCTCCGCTCGCACCAGCGCCGCCAGAGTCGCGTCGCCCGACCGCCAGAGCCGGGTTCACAGAGCCACCGCCGGCGATCCCGCAACTGACGATTGCTGGAATTTGACTTCCAGCAAGCTGTTTGTGGCTGTCCCCATCTTTTAGAGTTTTTAGGGGTTTTGGAGTTAGGGACGCGGCCCCGCCCTTCTGAGCTTCTACCGCTGGTTGGAGCGCCGCCACAGTCGCATCGATCGAGCCGCCGAGGGCGCGCGCCCGGCGCCGCGAATTGCAAAATGCGTCAAGCTCGTGTGCCATCTTCGTGACTGCTGTGACTTTTTGTGACTCGCCTTTCGTCGCAGCGCCGGTTCTTTGGCTCTCTTCCGCTCGCTGCAGCGCCGCCAGAGTCGCGTCGACTGATCCTCCACCGGCGCGCGCCTGACGCGCGACCGTCGCCGCGACGCCCGCCGCTGCCTCCTCGTCAGAGTCTTCGTCGTCTGGAGACTCACCGGAGGCGGCGTCGGCGCCAAAGCCGTGGTTTGGACCGGCGTCGTCTCTGTCAGACAAACCTGCAACATCAGGTGGGAGTACATGTGCACATGAAACAACACACATAATTTCGAGATCGATTCGACGGCGATTACGACAGCCACGAAAGGCGCCGTCGTGTGCGGAGGTGTGCACACCATAGATGATGATGAAACCCTAAACCCTGACACATACACAGCTCAATATTGCTGCAGGGTGCCCTTGCACACGACACAGCTGTTTGTCTGCTCGCACCGGCAGGCTTGGAGCTGGTTCCGGGGAGAAGCAAGGATGTTCAGAAACGCGCACGTACCTGCAGCCCAGCCTTCTGCGTCATAGTCGTCCAGGCCGCCGCCGCTGCTTCCGCCACTGCCGCGCCGCCGCTTCCTGCTTCCGCCGCCGCTGCTGCCGCCGCCAAAGTCCAGGCGCTGCCCGAAGCGCCCGCTCTGCTTCGGCTGCAGGTTATTGGCCTCCATCTTCGCCAGCTGCAACCAGACCACACCAGTCCAGCGCGTGGCAACAACAGCAGCGCATGGCAACAACCAAGCCATTCTGTTCTGCTAGCCTGCGCTCAATCCTGCGCTCATAGATCAGCGCCTTCAGCACATGGAGCTGTTCCGCCGAGGCGACGCCACGGTCGAGGCTTTCATGCAGCAGGAACCTGCCAGTTTGGGGGAGTTCCTGCGGCACTGCCACGATCG
>JAABUL010007597.1_pt1 | contig 11579 bp, 13 predicted proteins | sample 5559151 | NCBI WGS metagenome assembly JAABUL01 (sample SAMN10711876, study PRJNA513368) | rock metagenome | isolation source: Antarctica rocks | place: Antarctica: Victoria Land, Pudding Butte sud | reverse complement strand
GTAAGGGGTGCCGGTGCTGAATGGATAGTACAAGGTTGGGCAAGATGAATCTCCTTCAGTCCTTATAGTTGCACCGCGGGCTTGCTGGGCTTCTTACACGCTACAAAATTTGCAGCTTAAACGTGCTTTGTTGGTGGCAGGTTCGGGGCAGATTCTGCTGAAAATTGAAGCAGAATAATACGACACTGTATATACTCTGAGTCAGATAGTACTCGTTGATTTGTGCTCTGTTGTCTTCAATTAGATGCGGAAGGGATAGCCTGTCTTTCAAAGCATCTTAGATTTCTTCCTCTAATTGAAAATTCTTAGGCTAGTATATTAACGCTCTCCTCTCTTTTGAGGGGTTTCCAGCAAGCTGAGCCTTTGAAGATCTACTTGCGGGCCCTGATAAACGATAGCGGTGTCCCTCATGAAATCCGCGCGACATGAATGTAAACATCTCGTATGGAAAAGTAATGATGCCAAGCTTTGTGGCATTGTGCATACGCTAGCCGGCTTGGCACCCCTCCTTCAATATCTACCTCCTTCAACTTTATGAGTAACACATACTAATGATTATCATACAAAAACATCCATGCGGCGGTCTTGGCATTGCGGGAGAAAATCGCAAAATCTACATTATAAGTCAGTATGTCGGCATGTCAGCTTAATTAGGCCTAGCGCCTTATTAGTATACATATCGCTCCCGCGCTCTAGGCGACTTATAGCCTACTATAGTAGGTAGTAGGTTAAATATAAGCGTCTTAGCGGACGCTAATTAAATTTCACGTTTCTTCTAGAAGGGTCTACATAGATTTGCCCGCGTAATAGTATAATTTACCTACTATATACCTAGCGCTAGGTGCTTTACACATATAATTTTATTAGTGTCCCTTGGCACGCTAATATTTAACTACCTGAATACGTAGTAGTAGCGGCCTTCCTATCCCTAAAGCTTAAGGCCCTTATCTGGAACCCTAGGGTCGGTAGCCAACCTAGTACTTACTTATACGGCGCCGAGGGGCCCTAGCTAGCGGCCGTCTTGCCTAGGACCGACCCTAAGGTAACTAGGCACGCTGGGCTCTTAGGGGCTACTAGTACATGACTTAGGGCGGCGACAGCGATAACGGTAGTGAGCGACAAGGTCTAGATCAGAGGGATACTAGGTATACACCTTCATCTAGTACTACCTAGACGTCTACTAGGCGCTTTAGAGACATACGGGTATTTACAGTACCAATCATATGGAGGTTTTTTGGTTTTCTCCCGCGATGCCAAGACCGCCGTATGAAACTTATCCAATGGTACCTGTTCATAAAGACCAACAAGTCATGGTAAAGCTTACGATCATTCACTCTAGATTCTAAGCCTGACTCGAACGACTTGTTAGTCTTAATCATCATCGACAGCATAATGGCTCGTGGCTCAATGGCAGGTGCTAAGAAGCGCATTTGGGGCAGTCCCCAACCGGAGCAGCACAACGAGCTTCGACTGCGTGCATGCTTCCTTAGCCTACCTGCTGAGCTTCGCAACCAGATCTACCATCTCTGTCTTGATACCGGTCGAGTATTGGCTATCAAAGATATGCACCCTAACGAGTTTCGAGCGAGAAAGGAGGAAGGTCGTTGTCCTTGGAGATCTGCCTACACGGCACCAGATCATTGTAGGGGCATGTGCGCTGATTGCCCTGGCGCCCCTTTCAGGATAGATTGTTCATTCACGAGTCCCCGAATGATTTTTGATACGACAACATATCTTCCAGGTAATGCCACTGCTCTAGAGAACACTACGATCGCGATTTTAGCTGTCATTCATCAGGTCAGACAGGAGGCTGAATCTATTTTCTATGGATCAAACACCTTCAACTTCGGTACGATGAGTTCGCTCGTGCCCTTCCTAAAGGATCGAGCGCCGGATACACGCAGATACATCAATAGCCTACAGCTTGAGCTTCATATATATGAATCGAATTGGTATCCTAGCTTTGCCGAGCATGGAAGACCGGAAGCATGGAAGCGAGCATTCACAGCACTGAAAAAGCTACCTCATTTTCAATTGAGAAGACTTCGCATCAGAGTCAACGATAGAGAATGCCATATTTACAGTGAGGGTCTCAAGCTTCATACACCGCAAATGCGTTGGTTGCATAGACTGCCGGATATCAGCACTCTAGACTCCCTCGGCGTTCGGTATCTCGGGACCGACGATCCTTCTCGGACGAATCGTACAGAGGATCTTACAAGGCTAGCGATAAGCGCGATACCCAGAACGAAATGTGGGAATTTCTAGCACCCAAAATGCTCACAAGGGCCGAAGGGATGGGCCATGATGCGGAGGCTCTAGAGCACCGTAGTATTGCACTACTTGGCTCTCGCGCGACTATTTCAGGGAATTGGGAAGACACTATTGTCATCTCAGATTGAGGGCGTAGTGCCTCAATGGAAGTCTAGCTCCTTTCCACGGAGGAGAGGTCTCCTGCGTGTTCCCATCTTGGTCAAGCAACAGTGAGCCACTGCCATGTTCCTTCCGAGGCGTGACGTTTCTTTATCATGGTACTGAATGGAAGTCTGGATGAGAGTCCCAGCATCTCAGGTTTAAGTCCTCTCGGATTTAGATATTGAGGATTCGAGGGCGATTCCCTTGCATCTCATTCGGATGTGTCGCGTCTCCCAGGAAGCGACAAAAGCCAACCATCAGGCATGGACCATGTATTACTTGGTCTGCGCTTCGAGGTATTATCAAGTCTTCTTCTGATACCGTTCTCAATCTCTTAGTGGATAGTCTGTGTGAATGCCAATAGCAACATAATGCGTTGGCGCGGACAGTAGTGGGCGTATATCCTCACTACGCTCTATTTCCAACACCTGATGACAGCCTACATCAACATACTAAAAGATACACACAGGCCGACAATGACTCGTAGGTGTAGTCTTCGGTCGCTTCATTCACCCTCCAACAACAGCTTCGTATTTCATCATCCGAATTCACTTATTTCGTACCTCTAGATAAGATACATCCTCTTGAACTCACGCTTGAACCTACGATCCTTTCCAGCCTGACTCTTAGACCTCACATAAGCGCGTCCAGCATAAGCTTGATCGACACCACTTCAGTGCAGGGCCGCCTTTCAAAGCCTTTGATTGAAGTGATTGAGTGGAGTAGCACCTCAATACACTAGGCTTGGCGCGTATTCTTCACTTCACCTCGTCTCCCACTTTCGACTCAACACGTTGTCTCATGCCTCCAACCATCAACATTTCATCCATATTGAAAACCTCACCAGCTGGTGGAAGGACCTACTAGTCGCAATTGCTACATTATCTTGCTATCATAGACGAACATTCAGGTGTGCTCCGAATTACAGCCGACCTGACAAATCTCACATCACTTGCTACAGCATCAATCCGTCACATCTTGACCGTGTTGAAGCTTCTACGGCTTGAACCTTCACTACGTCCTGGGCTTGAACATTTACATTGACAGAGCTTTGAACATTGCGAGCTCAGACTGACCTCATGTCAATCTTCGATCTTGCATCCTCTGCGGTCAATACTTTGGCACCCGCTGCGTTAGTCTTGACAGGTCCGAACATCCAGCGAGTCCACCAGCCCAGGAACATTTTACCCACCTAATCAACGACAAGGTCACAATGGAAGCTGGACTCAATCCCAAGGGCCGCCTCTCGTTCACCGATTTACCTCCAGAAATTCGCAATATGATTTTTCGACTGACACTGGTGTCAAATGAAAGGTTGGGGATTCAAGCCCTTCATCCAGATGAGTACCAGCAACAGTTGGGAGAGGGATCATGCCATGCAAGGACAGCGTTTCTATTGGCGGCTGACCCCCGGCGGAGATATATATTTGAAGTCACAACGGAGGGCTTTGAGACTACCTATTCTCTTCACAGAACACTTCACGGACTCGTGCCGAGTTTGGCTATGCTTTCATTGAACAACCAAACAAGGAAAGAAGCAACGTCTATTTTCTACGGCCTCAACACCTTCGCTTTCCTCGATCTGGATTGTATGATACCCTTCATGCTCGATAGAACGGCAGCTGTTGTGAAAACCTTAGAGAGCTTCAGGCTCCAATTCTTCCTCGGTCACCTTAAAGGCATTTTCTGCACGCATACACCCATCGCAGGCTGCGACACTTGGACCCAGGCTGTTTCAGATCTTGGGAAATTTGAGGACTTGCGCTTGAAGAGGCTGACGGTAGATATCGAAGGTCAATGCAATGACTTGCATCTCGCCGACGGAACCTTCAATTTGGAATCACCAACTACAAGATGGATCTCTGCGCTTCGCGAAAGTTTCAGCAACCTGGACATGCTGGGTATCAATTATATCTGCAGTAATTGCACTTGCAACATATTCGCTACCAACATGGACTATGTTGACCTGACAGATCATTACGAGGAGATTCTATGGGATGTCTTGGCTCCGCACATGCTAAAGAGATATGACGACAATCATGATGGAATTACCTTGCAGCATCGTCGTATCCCTTTTATAGGCTCGGAAACGGATGGGTATTCAACTGATCAACATGATCGGAGCTCTAATACACGCGAACCATGATCCGAGCTGGATAGAGGGGTGGACCTGAAAGACGAAGGGAAGGAGAAGGAGAAGGGCGAGGTAGATGAAGTGGAGCGTAACGAGGAGGCGGGTGATGAAGTGGAAGGTGGTGAGGACATGGATGAAGTCGAAGGTGGGGAGGAAGAGGGGAAGAAGGCTCACAAGGAGGACGGAGCAGAGGAGGTGGTAGATGCCGAGGAAGAAGTTACGGAAGTCAAAGGTTCTGTGCAACTATGGGTCGACGAGCAGAGAGATTTGACGCGAATATCGGCGGCTACCAACTTCCACCCCTGCGAACTCAGGGCGGTGGAAGCGGCATCTCGGGAAATGCAGTGCTGGTAAGACAAGCAATTTGATTAAACCGCAGTCAGCGGACAATAGATACGACAGCCACCGCCCAGCAAGCATGAAGAATCACTATGACACCTCGAGCGCCACCATGCAATCAGGTTGGTACACTCTCCGACTTTGGTATCTGAAAGCTGTAGGACTGACAAACTTGATGTCTCTAGAACAGGCTATTGCACACCATGATCTCCCGTTCTCTACTAAACATACAGTTGAATTCACGACTCGTGACTTCATAGCCAGACATTTCGTGAGCAGATGCAGGATAGGATGCTAACCATACATCCTCCAGTTCACACACACACACGTAATACCTCTTCTCCGGGCCACCCCCCTTCAGCAACCAATCCCTTTTCTCTGAGAACGCTGCGTCCAAACAGAACGAGAAGGGACCCAGCAGAAATCAATGAAAGCTAATATCCGCAGCTAAGTCGAGACCACTGTCTCTGAAAGCTATGCTTCAATCCCCCCGGCTCCTCGCTTCCCTCTTTCCCACTCACTATTACAACACAATAGCATGTAAGTACGCGAGTAATCCTCAAGAAACGTCATCATCACCTCTAAAGCATCGCATCGCAGCCTGTCATCCATGCATTAGCCACTACCTGCCCCTGGCCCCCTCATCCCCTGCCTCCCACACCCCCGTCAAAACCCTATACACCAATCCACCAACCCACCAACCTAAACCGCCACTCACCTCCTCAAAAACCCACACCCGCTATCCTTACGTCCCACAATCTAGATCCCCCCCCTCCCTCCCCCTCAGATCCCTCCATACCCCACACCCCACACCCGCACCAAAAACACCAAACCTAAGAGCCACTACACAAACACCGATTTCATACACCGTTTACATCCTCCAGATCCCGCTCCCATCAAACCCACCGCCTTCAAGCATGGCAAAGATCCGATAATATCCCCATACGCCCTGATACTTACTTGCGTATCTCTGCATCTCTACATCTCTGCATCTCTGCATCTCTATCCCTCATCTCTACATCTCTATCCCTCATCTCTTCATCTCTACATCCCTATCTCTATCTCTATCTCTACATCTCTATCTCTGCATCTCTATCTCTATCTTTAACTCTACATCTCTATCTCTATCTCTCATCTCTACATCTCTACATCTCTACACCTGCATCTCTACATCCCTCATCCCTCATCCCTGCATCTCTGCACTTGCTACATCTCTGCAAGAACGAGTACAGCATCTGAAAATAATCGTCAGTGCTAGGAATAAGTAACACAATGATTATTCTATAGCTTCAAGGCTGACATTAGGGATTAGGGGATGAGTAGGAGATGATTAGCTACGGATGGATGATGGGATTGGAGATTTGTTATGCTAAGATAGAGTGGTGGGATTGGTTGAAGCGGTGGGTTGTAAGCTGAGCTTATAGAGGTGTAAGGATGTATTCGTTGGTGGAATGAAAGAGGGTAGGGGCACTTACAGACCATATTCGAGTATGAGTATGAATGAGCATCAAAATAGATAAAGTAAATCACAAAATGTCACCGTAGATTTGAGTTCGAGGGACAGGACGATTCGAATTCGGGTATCTACACACAAACACCAGGGACGAAAATCTCTCAGCTCTTCCACTCACTCCATGCCCCCATTCGCACCCTCCCCCTTCCCCCGCTCCTCCAACATCTTCTTCAACTCCTCCACCTGCCTCTTCAAGCCCCTAACCTCCAACACCGCAGCCTCAGTCTCCACATTCGGCCTACTCCCCTCCACCGCCTTCGCCCACCCATCAGCTTCAAAGTCCATCTCACCAACTCCATTCTGCTCCCACTCCTGAACCTCATCCTCATCGCTCTCGCCAAGTCGCCGATTGCCCTGAACTTTATACGCATCTTTGGTCTCGAGCCACGCGGTCACTAGCAAGAGTGGGGAGTAGATGACGCCCATGACGTAGTTGTTGAGGCGTTCGTATTTGGCGGTGGACATCCACCATTCGAAGGGGAGGATTAGGAGGAAGACTTCGATGAGGTTGAAGGGGGCTATGAAGACGTTTTCGTCAGGGGCGCGGACGAATTGCATGGTTTTTTGGGAGAAGAGGGCCATGTATTCGTCGATGGCGTTGTCGGTGATGTCGGCGTAGGCGGAGTTGTAGAGGGCGATGAGGATGTTGAGGAGGACTGTGGTGCGCTTAGCTTGAATTTTAACAGGGGGGATAATAGAGAGTACTCACCAACCATCACCACAAATGTAAAGATGTAGTAGAGTATGATTCCGAACGGAGGAGCGAAATTATCGAAACCGTCAAAATCGGGCGATTGCATGACGCTATTCAGCATCGACTGCATGATAAAGCTTGTCACGCGGGCGTTATCATCTACTTGATCCATACCAATGAAAGCTTGCAGGAAGCCGACCATGATGATGATAAGTAGTGCGAAGAAGATGAGCGATTCCCTCATCATAACCTTAAGTACGACAAGCATGGCGCCGAAGAAGCGGAAGGTGTCCAAGTAAAGCAGTAACCGCATCCAGAACATTGGTGCCGAGAAAGCGAGGAAATTATAGCTGAGCTCGTTGAACTTCCTTCTTTGGCCGCCATCATCGCCAACAGGGTGCCCTAAGGCGATCAGACGTGTAACGAAGCTGACGCAGAGTAAAGCGTAGAGTGTCGAGTTGAAGACGTTCCAGAAGCCAATATAAAATCTCCCAACTTTCCAGAACTTGCCGATCTCATCAAATATGAATCCGGCTGTCATGAGATAAAGTATCCCTTCGACAACATCCAGATCACCGGTCGAATTGATTGTGTTGATAGCGGCCGTGTACAGTGCAAGGTAGAAGACCGAGATGAATATCTGCAACGCATTCTGATATCGCGGGGCCCTCATACGATCCGGATCGAAGTGATTCCAGAAGTTTGTGTTTACCTTCCCTTCCCACGCAATGAAGTTCGAGGGATACTGATCATCCTGCACCAACCAGCCCCTCCAAAGATACGTGATGCACTTCTGATACCCACTGGACCCAATAACCCTCAATGCATGCAGATCCACCGCGCGCTCGATCGCATTTGCCGGCTCCGTCTCTTCGCCATTGATGAGTATCGAATACCGCTTCAACAATAAATCCTGCAGCAAAAAGTCCTGGTCCTGCTCCAACTCGATCAATTGTTTCGCCAGCACCTCACAAGCCGTAGCCCTGACTGCGTGCAGGTCCGCATCCCATAGCTCCAATCGCGACTGCCGCTTGAACCATCGAAAGCAGACCAAAAGGCAATATACAACGCAAGCTTCATGTTCTTTGCCACCGGCTGATTTGGCGGTGGCGATGACGCGGCGTGTTATTATTGGGGAGTTTGCTTTGGTAACTTTGGCTTCCTCGAGCTCGCAGGGAATCACTTGCTCGATCTGGTATTTGAGGCGTAGGGCGACTTTGGTGACGGCGGTGGGGTCCATGGCGGAGGGGACGAGGTCGTGGGTGTTTGAGGGGAGGACTATACCTGAGGTTAGCTGCAGTGTAGTCGCATAGTAGACGTCAATTGCCCTTACGGCGACGCATCTCGTCGCGAAAGTCATTGCGGTCGTTGCCCAGGCCGAAGAGCTTCATCCAACGAACCATCCTCGCGGGGGTGGTTGAAGTCGGTGGAGGGGTATAATTGATGCAATTCAATCTGATCCAGCAACCTCAATCTCCTTGCAGAGAAAGAAACATCTCCACCTGCAATTGAGACTCCAAACAGGACCTGCTATGCTTGGGAAGCATCCCCATGTTCGCACTTGAAAGTTGGAAGTGGTGTCTTGGTACAGTCTTGGCAGGATGCGGCTGCGCTAGCGTGACCAGGGACCCTAGTCCGAATCAGTCGTTTGGGTATGGGCTGTAGGGAAAAACCCCACGTGCATTGGGAGCTACGGTCGTAGCTATGTGAAAGGTGATGGATTGTCTTAGTCCCTATTGGTTTATGGAAGATGCATTGTACTTCACGGATCGTAAAGCGTGAATTTATGCCGTGAGAACATCCTGCGGGCGACCAAAGTGGCACGCCGTCGAGGCTTTTGGGATATATCATAAATTCATAACCCATCACATCGTCTCAGCAACAACCCCCTCATCACTCTCACTAACGCTCTCATCCCCACTAACCTCCGCATTCTCCCTTTCCCTCTTCTCCATCAGCGCTTGTAGCTCCGCATCATCATTCTCCGTAACAGCTTTCGGCGCCATCCTCACGACACATCCTCCACCAGCACCCTTGATGCTCTTCTCAATCTCCTTGATTGCCTTCTCCAGCGCATGTATGCCCACATTTTTCTCCAAACATTGACTCGTCAGCACGTAGAGTGGTGGCGACACCAACTTGACTTTCACAGGTGCTTCTGGGATCTGAGAATTCAGGGCTTCGGCGGCACGCAGGGCGTTTTTGACGGCGTCTATGCCTTCGTAAGAGAAGCAGGTGACTTCGACGTCGGCGCGGACTTTGGTGGGCTGGGGAGTGAGGCGCTTGGATATGTAGGATTGGAGTTCGTTTTTGACGACTTCGGAGGGGAAGGTCACTTCGGCCCAGACGTCTGGGTTTCTGTTGCTGTGTCAGTATGCGGTAGTTGTGAGCTCAGTGGGGGGACGGCGTACGTTATTGATAGCTTGAATGCATCAACGGCATGTCCGTATTTCTTATTCAGCGGCCATCCAATCTCTTGGTATAGCGTCTCCATAGGCGTCTTTGTTTTCTCTGCCACATGCCGCATGATCGATGCGACCATCTTACCCTTATTGAAGCGCTCCTCGCACTTGACGATATCTTCGGCAGAGACCCGTCGTTTCGAAAGATCAATGTAACCTAGATCCATCAGTACCGCTCATGCCACAGGCACTGTATGCCACGGCGCACCTTTCTCTTTGTCCACCCTCAGCACGACCACGACCTCATTCCTCCCCACCCGAATAAGTTTCTGTATACTCCTGATACGCCTCCTCGAGAGTTCGGATAGTAAGATCATGCCATCGATGTTGTCGTACTCCAATAACTTGACGTATGCGCCCATCTCTGCAATCTACCCCGTTTGTGAGTCATGTCCTTTGACCTTGAGATTCCCGTGACCCCTCACTTGTTTGACCTGCGGACACACGTTAGCGACCAGCCTGCGAAAGGCACTGAGCATGGCAAGCGTACATTGACCATCACAAACTCTTCGAGGTCGGGGTATTTGTTTTCGTAGAAGCGGCAGTTCGTTAACGACATGGCTGCGGTGGACTCTGTGTCAATGCCGAAAGGCCCTGTGGTGTCTGAGTTTGCGTTCAGTGAAAGCGATAGTAAGGACCGTGAGACTCTTTGGTTGCGTCCGATCGGCACTGTCGCTGGTATGAATTGCTTGTGATTCGCCAAGAATCGCGAGTGGGCGAATGCGAGGTTTCGAAAAGTCTTGGCAATGCAGTCACTGTAGGGCTGAAGGGAGCATGAAGTACCTTAGCTAACAACGGCATCAAAAACTAAGCAAAGCCCCGGATTTGACCTTGTACGTTACCAAATTCAGTACTTTGCTTCGAAAACAGACTAGGCACCAGGATCATGTCATGCAACAATATTCTGCTCCGAGAGCAAAAGGTTAGATAACATTGTGATTTACCTAGAATACATCAATGAGCCCTTGCTAGGAAATATTAGAAGCCCACATATCAAGGCAGGCTGCTCCAAAGCGCAGCCATCGCCGGAAAATTAGGTGTTCCTAATCCTGTCACTGGATCCCACCCCTGCTCCGTTCCAAATCCCGTTGTATTGCAGCCAGGGCTACTGCCACGCACGACATCATTCATGATCTCTGGATGAGCATACAACACTGGGTTAATGAAACCGACTGTCCTCTTTTTCTGGGCTAGCCTCTGCCCATTGATCAACGCAATGACTCCCGCAACCATGGGCGAGGCGCCCGAGGTGCCAGAGAATGGCTGGTTGATCTCACCGGAGTAAACGGAGTACTGATATCCATTGGCGCTGATGTCTGGATACCCACGCGTAAGGCCGCTGTTGTTGTATAGTGACTGGCCGCCTGCACCAACGATTTGGGAGCCGTGGTTGGAATGATATGCTTGCATGGTAGGAAGCTGCCAATCTGGGGCGGCGAAGACATTGCTGAAGCCCCCACCAGAGATTATTTGATCCAAGGGTGCTACTTCCCGTACACCAGGGGCGAATGGCGTCAAGGCCGAGATCCTTGTAGCGCCCACAGCAGTCACGTAAGGACATGAGGCAGGGTAATTTACTTGAAAGAGGCCCGGGCTGGTCAGGCTGTTCTGGCCTGTTGAGGGAACGGTGCAATTGTAGCCGACGCCACTGTCACCGGATGCTGCTAATACCGTGACACCCATCATACCCAGCTTCCCGAACTCATTGCATTGACGCTGCAAGTAGGCGGGCGTGTGACCAGTTTCGGACTGTGTCCAGGATATGGAGATGACATCGGGGAAGTGGCTAGAGGAAGCGGAACCACACTCTTGGGATGGTGTTGTCGGGTCTCCGCCAACTGACGTACAGTATGAGCCGTCCAAGGCGTCGAGCAAGGTTTCAAAATTTCCAATTTCGTAGAGGGCAACTTCATTCGGATACACAATTGCCCAAGCGATTTCGAAGTCACCATCGGCCTCAAAGAGGTTAGCCGGCGTTTGCAGATCTGCGATGGGTTCGCTTCCATTGATACTGATCGTTCT
>JAABUL010007593.1_pt1 | contig 11588 bp, 10 predicted proteins | sample 5559151 | NCBI WGS metagenome assembly JAABUL01 (sample SAMN10711876, study PRJNA513368) | rock metagenome | isolation source: Antarctica rocks | place: Antarctica: Victoria Land, Pudding Butte sud | reverse complement strand
ACTGGTGCTGGGAGCGCGAAAGTGCCCGCTCTGTACGGGAAAATGGGCTTGTCGAGGGCTCATGATCACCTGCACGGAGAGGCACTTCGCGAGTGAAGAGTACGACGAGAACCGCCCGGACGCTGGTCACTGCTGACGGGACCGGGATGGTGTCGCACGCCGGCGCGGCGTTGCTGCGGGAACTGGCTGACGAATCGGGCCTGACCGCGGGCTGGACGCACTCGCTGCTGGACACCTACAAGGGGACCCCTGTGCACCTGCCCGGTCGGGTCCTGACCGACCTGGCCGTCACCCTCGCCGACGGTGGGGACTGCCTGGCGGACCTGGCCGCGCTCCGCGATCAGGCAGCTTTGTTCGGTCCGGTCGCGTCGCACCCGACCGCTTATCGGGTGCTGGACCGGGTCGGTACCGGCCAACTCGCTGCCTTGCGGACGGCCCGGGCCGGCGCACGGGCCAGGGTCTGGACCGCCGGTGGTGGTACGGACCTGACCGACGCGGCCGGTCTGATCATGGACGTCAATGCGAGCCTGCTGACCGCGCACGGCGAGAAGGAAGGCGCCGCCCCGACCTACAAGCACGGCTTCGGGTTCCACCCGCTGCTGGTCTTCCTGGACACCGCCCCGACGTCTCCGGCGGCGAGGCCCTGGCCGCGATCCTTCGGCCAGGCAACGCCGGCAGCAACACCGCCGCTGATCACCTCACCGTGCTGGACCTGGCGCTGGCCCAGCTACCCGAACACGCCCGCCCGACCCCTGGCGTCCATGGCGGTCCGCAGGTCCTGATCCGGGCCGACAGCGCCGGTGCGACCCACGCGTTCATGGCCGGTTGCCGCGAGCGTGGCGTCCGCTACTCCGTCGGCCTCAGCGTCGATCAGAAGATCCAAGACGCCATCGAGCTCATCCCCGAAGGCGCCTGGACCCCGGCGATCAGCGCCGACGGTGAGCCCCGCAGCAACGGCGAGATCGTCGAGCTCACCGCGCTGCTCGACCTCAGCGCCTGGCCGCCCGGCTCGCGGGTCATCTGCCGCCGCGAACGTCCCCACCCCGGCGCGCAGTACCGATTCACCGACCTCGACGGCCACCGCTTCCAAGTCCTGCTCACCGACACCCCCGGAGGCGGGAACGACATCGCCGCCCTGGAGCTCCGGCAACGTCAGCACGCCCGCGTGGAAGACCGGATCCGCAACGGCAAAGACCGCGGCCTACGGAACCTGCCCTGCCAAGACCTCCACACCAACGCCGCCTGGATCGAGCTGGCCCTGGCCGCAGCGGACCTCACGACCTGGGCCCAAGCCCTCTGCTTCACCGGCGCGCTCCGCAAACTCGAACCCAAACGGCTCCGCTACCGCGCCCTACACGTCGCCGGTCGGCTCGTCAGCACCGGACACCGCCTGATCCTGCGCCTCGACCAGGACTGGCCCTGGGCCACCGACCTCGCCCAAGCCTTCAACCGGCTCCGCGCCGCACCCTGGCCAGGCTGACCACACCACCCCGCCAGTTGATCAGGCCGTCTGCCCTCGCGAAGGCGAGCGCGAGGTCCATGACGGTGCGGCCCTGTCGCAGGGTCCACCACGGCGGCCTGGAGCGCGGCGTCGGTAACCACCGGCGGCGGCGTGGCCATGGCCGGCGACGGGGCCTGCAGGACGACGGCGGCGTTCGCGCCGGCGCCGAGCAGCCCTCCGCTCAGGCGACGGGAATCAGGACCGCTCGAGCCGCCCTCCGGTGCTTGTCGTTGCTCGCGGTGAGCAGTGTGCCGCCACGCGCGACCACTGGCTCGACCGCGCAGCCGCGGCAGCGCCGTCTGTAGTAGGGCGCCTTGCAGGTGCGTTCCGCCGGCGAGCGACGACTGGCGGCAGGCCGCCATCAGCCGGTTGCTGGACCGGGGCCACTCGCACTGGCGACAGGACGTCGTGCTGCGCGCGCAGCCGGTGCTGCTTACCCGTCGCGCGTCGAGTACCTGTGCGGGCCGCACGGGCCGGGGCAGGTCAGCGCCCGAAACTGAGCCCTACAGCACCTTCGACAGAAACGCCTGCGTGCGCTCATGCTGGGGGGAGTTGATGACGTCGCGAGGTCGCCCAGCCTCGACGATGACGCCATCGTCCATGAAGACAAGCGCGTCACCGACTTCGCGTGCGAACCCGATCTCGTGCGTCACGACAACCATCGTCATGCCGTCCATGGCCAGGGAGCGCATTACGTCCAGCACGTCGCCAACGAGCTCGGGATCAAGAGCCGAGGTGGGCTCGTCGAAGAGCATAAGCTTAGGCTGCATCGCCAACGCCCGTGCGATAGCCACTCGTTGTTGCTGGCCTCCAGATAATTGGCTTGGGTAGGCACTGCACTTCTCGGACAGTCCAACCTTCGCCAACAACTCGCGGCCATCCGCGACGGCGATCTCCTTCCTCTGCCTCTTGATGCCGATCGGCGCCTCCACAACATTCTCCAGGGCTGTCATGTGTGGGAACAGGTTGAAGCGCTGAAACACCATGCCGATCTCGGCCCGTTTGCGGCAGACCTCAGCGTCTTTCAATTCGTACAGTCTGCCGCCACGCTCTCGGTAGCCGACCAGCTCACCGTCCACAAGCAATCTTCCACTGTCGATTTTCTCAAGGTGGTTGATGCAGCGGAGGAACGTTGACTTCCCTGATCCCGACGGCCCTATCACGACCGTCACCTCTCCGGGCGCTACCGACAGGTCGACGCCCTTTAGGACCTCCACTTCCCCAAACCGTTTGTGAATGTTCTCGGCCTGAACCATGCTGTTGGTCACGAGCGCCGCTCCCAGGAACCCTCGGTGGTGGCCGTCGTGTGTTGGCCTTCCTTCACGCTGTTAGCGTTGGGCGAACTGCCCCAGTTCATCAGTGCGGTTTTCGCCCGCTTCCAAGGCGTCGGCGGTAGCTTTCGCGACGATCCACGAGCGAAGCGGCGCTCGATATAATACTGCGCGACGGTGAGTACGGATGTGACAAGCAGGTACCACAAGCTTGCGACGAGCAGCATCGGGATCGTCTGGTAGTTCCGCGCGTAGATCAGCTGCACCGAGTAGAGCAGTTCAGACACCGTTACAACGCTCGCCAGCGAGGTTGTCTTCAGCATTGAGATCACTTGATTGCCAGTGGGCGGGATGATGACGCGCATAGCTTGTGGCAGGACGATCCGGCGCATCGTTCGAAGCCGGGACATACCTAGAGACTGCGCCGCTTCACTCTGCCCCTCGTCTACTGACAGCAGACCAGCGCGGACGATCTCGGCCATGTACGCCGCTTCATTGAGCCCTAGGCCAACGATTGCAGCTATGAAGGGTGTGACGATCGAGTTGGCGTCGAGCGACAGGAAGGAGGGACCGAAGGGGATCCCAATGGACAACCTCGGAAAGAGGTAGCTCAGGTTGAACCAGAAGAGCAACTGAACGAGCACGGGCGTCCCGCGGAAGAACCAGATGTAAAGCCAAGCGGCACGCGACAGCAACGGGTTGGCTGACAGGCGCATCACCGCCAGCAGGACGCCGCCCACAATGCCAATCGCCATCGCAATCAGCGTCAGCTCGACCGTCACGACCAGAGCATGGAGAACCGACCCGGAGAGTAGGAACTGCGCGACGATGCCCCACCCAAACCTTGTCTCGGTCGTCACACCTCTTGTGACACGTGCGAAGACGACCGCGTGGACAAGCATCGTCGCGAGTACGACTAGGACGGCTGCTACCGCCCAGCGACCAGGGTGTCGCACCGGTATAGCGACGACGTCAGTCGACCGGGTCACACCCGTGGCGGTGACGCGTTCAGTTGTTGCCATGGGGACACGCGCCTACTTCTGCGCGCCGTTAATCACCGGTGCGGGAATAGCGTCGGACTGCGCTCCCCACTTCTTGAGGATTGTGGTGTATTGCCCGTTGCTCATCATCTCGCTTAAAGCCGTGCGGACAGCCTCTCCCATCCCGTTGCCCTTCGGTAGGGCCATTCCGTTCGGAACTGTGTCGAATGACTTGCCGGACAGCTGGAACTGGCCCTTGGTCTGTTTGACAAGATATCCCGCCAGCGGCGAGTCAACGAACCCGACATCTGCGCGACCGCTCGAGACGGCCAAGTTGGCTGCATTCTGATCGGCGAACGTTAGGACATCGACCTTACAGCTCTTCGACTGGGTCTGAGCGTCGGTGAGCTCTGTACTTCCGGATAGCACAGCCACCTTGGAGTTGCACAGTGACGCAAGTCCCTCGTACTGCTTGCTGCTTGCTTGCTTGACGAAGAAGGACTTGCCCGTCTGCTTGTACGTCACAAGGTCAACGACCTTCTCGCGTTCTTTGGTGTCGAAGATCCCGGAGATCGCGATGTCGTATCTGCCGTCCTGGACACCGGGGATCAGCGTGTCGAACTTCGACGCTTGTAGAGTGACCTTGAGGTCGAGGGCCTTACCCAGGGCGTTGGCGAAGTCGATGTCCGTGCCAGTCAGGGTGCGGCCGTCCGCCTCGACGAAGGAACCTGGCGGATAGTCGCCCTCGGTACCTACGATGACGGTTCCTTTAGAGCGGAGTGCCGCGGGGACGAGACGCGCTGCGGCGCTCTGCGAGTTGCCTTGCGATGCGGCTGGCGTGCTTGCGGCGGGCGACTCTTTGCTTGTGGAGCAGGCAGTCGAGACTGCCGACATGCCGGCGATAACGACGATGGCGGTCCAGGTGCGGCGCACGGTCTTCTCCTTGCAAGTAGTGGTAGCAGGACAGTCAGTTGTTGTGCCACGAGCGCGCCCGCAGTCTCTAGGTCAGGTTCACGCCCAGGCGCTGCACTCGGGGGAAGGGCGGCTACGGCACCTCCAGTCCTTGGGCGTACGAGGACGCGGTCGTCAACAGGCCGCGCACGGAAGGGCATTGGGGGCTCGTCGCGGTGACTCTTCTCGAGTGCAGGCGAGCCCGGCGACGTGAGCGGTTCACTAGGACCCCGCTAAGCGGAGGATATTGTGGCGCAGCGTGCCAACTTCGTCGATGGCGGCGGCCTGATGGGGCTGTAGCTGTTCGTAACCGACGCCGCTGTAGCGCGGGAGAAACGGGTCTTCCACGATAGGTCGGGAGCCGCTGAGTTCCTCCAGCACGGCGAGCCCGCAGAAGGGGACGTAGGTCGGCGAGTAGCCGCCTTCGTGGCACACGATGAGCCTGTTCTGGGAGTGCTCTGCGGCTGAGGACATGACCCATCGCGTCATCAGTCGGAAGTCTTCGCTCGTTAGGAGCATGCGGCCGCTCGGGTCGTTGGCACTGGCGTCGAAGCCGCAGGAGACGATGATCAGCTCCGGTCGATGCGCCGCGAGGGCCGGCAGGACGATTCGGTCGAAGGCTGCTCGGTAGGCCCCGGCGCCGGAGCCGGGTGGCAGGGGGACATTGATGTTCGCGCCGAGGCCGGGGCCGCCGCCCGTTGCAGACGCTTCGCCTCCGCCGCGCGGGTACCAGTCGGCTTGGTGCAGGCCGATCACCTGCACGTTCGGGTCCGTCCAGAACGCCGCTTGTGTGCCGTTGCCCCAGTGCACGTCCCAGTCGACGATCGACACGCGCTGCAGTGCGTGTGCCGTGCGGGCGTGGGCGGCCGCGAGCGCGGCGTTGTTGAAAATGCAGTGGCCGCCGCCGGAGTCAGGCATTGCGTGGTGCCCAGGAGGCTTGACGAGTGCGTAGGCGTTACGCAGCGAGCCGCCTAGGACGCGGTCGACGGCGCTGAGGCATCCGCCCGCTGCCAGGCGCGCGATCTCGTTTCCGTTGGCGCCGAACGGTGTCCCGCCCCCGGCGTCTCCACCGCCTTGGGCGCTCAACTCGCGGATACGTGCGATGTAGCCGCTCGTGTGGACGCGGGTTAACTCGACGTCGCTGGCGGGCCTCGGTTCGATCGGGGCCAGTCGCGCGTCGAGCCCGGCCTTCAGGATCAAGTTGTACAGCCTGCGCCGGGGGTACGGACCCTCCTCTCCGAAGTCGCCGGGCTCGATCAGGCCGGTTGATTCAGCCAGCGGCCCGGCGCCCCCGCCCGGGTTGTGCTCGAGGTAGCGGTCGTCCCAGACGAGGCCGGTGGGCGCGTGTGTCGTCACGGGCCTGTGCGGCCTGCCGGTCGCCTGCCCTCGGACCGAGGCCGTACGTGCACCTGCGCCGCCGTTCTCCTCACAGCCCTGCTCTGCGAGCGGCGCTCGGACCGGCAAGTGTGGCGGCGAGCCAGCGTTAGCACTGCTGCAGCTCCTCCAGCGCGGAGTCGACCGCCGTCAGCACGCGGTCAATTTGCTTCGCGGTGGTGGGGGTGCACAGGACGGAATGGAGCGAGGCCAGCGGTGACAGGTACACCCCGCGCGCGAACAGCAGGTGCGCGAAGCGGTTGAAGGTGCCCGTGTCGACGTGGTCGCTGAAGTCCCGGGCGTCCCTGATCCTGTCGACCGACTCATGGCCGGGGAGCAGGAAGTACACCTGCATCATGGAGCCGGCGTTCTGCAAGAGTGCGGGCACGGCCCGCTTCTCGAGAAGAAGGCGGATCCCTTCGTGGAGCTGGCGCGCGAGCACGTCCAGGTGAGCGAACAGGGCGCCGTTGTCGGCCTGGAGTAGGTCGAGGGAGCGGCGCACGACAGAGAGCAAGAGCGGGTTCGCGTTGTGCGTGCCGTAGTGCAGGATCTGCCCGCCGCGCAACCCGGACATGATTTCGCGGCGTCCCGCCAGCGCCGAGACGGGGAGACCGGCTCCCAGCCCCTTGCCGAAGGTAGTGATGTCAGCTGTGACGCCGTAGAGCTCCTGCGCGCCACCGGGAGCGAGACGGAAGCCCGTGACGGTCTCGTCGATGTACAGGAGCACGCCGTACCGCTGGGTGAGCTCGCGCACCGCCTGGAGGTAGCCGGGCTCGGGCGGGATGACGCCCATGTTGGCCATGGCCGGTTCGGTCACCACCGCCGCGATCTCGTGGCCTTGGCGGCGCAGGACTGACTCGAGCAGGTCGGCGTCGTTCCACGGCAGCACGAGAGTGTCCTGCAGCGCGCCCCAGGGCAGACCCGAGGAGTCGGGCACGCGGATCGGGTCCTTGCGATGTCCCAGGACCTTCGTGGGCAGGGCGTTGGAAGACACGCTGTAGGCGTCGGCCCAGCCGTGGTAGTGACCCTCGAACTTGACGATCTTCGAGCGCCCGGTGTGGCCGCGAGCCAGCCGCAGCGCCGCCATGCACGCCTCGGTGCCGGTGCTGGCGAAGCTGACCTGCTCGGCGCAGTCCACCATCGAGGTAATGCGCTCCGCGACGTCGACCTCGACCTCGGTGGCAGTGGCGAAGAGCGCGCCGTCCTGTGCCGACTCCTGCAGCGTCCGCACGAGCTCCGGGTGAGCGTGGCCGTGAATGAGAGAGCCGTAGCCCAGCATCATGTCCAGGTAGCGGTTGCCGTCGGCGTCGACGATCTCCGTCCCGTCGCCGTGCGCCATGAAGATGGGGTGCGGGTGGAAGTTGATCGGCCCCCGGGAGGGCGAGCTGACGCCGTCCACCAGCACTCGCTCAGCGCGCTCGAACAGACGCCGGGAGCGGCTCAGTCCGTGGTCGGCGGTAGTGTCGTTCAGCAAGCGAAACTCCTACGTCGCGGGGATGCCTAGGTGCTCGACCCGCCGTCGGCGACGGAGTCAGCACCATCGAAGGCCTACGGTCGTGAGGCTGGACCGTAGGGGTGACCTGATCAGGAGTCAACCTGTACATCGCGCATGACACGGACCTCGCCCTGGTGACGGCGACGGCTCTGGTCAACACTTGTCGCAACGGCCGGGAGTCGCTGACACACCCGGAACTGCTTGAGAAGTTCCTACGCAAGCACCAGGTGTCGGGAGTGACCGCTTGCACTGACGCAGAGGTCGCGGCGGTACGCGATCTCGGTCGCCAGTTGCGGTGGGTGTGGGACGCCGCCGACGGGCTGGCGGCGGCCGAGGCGGTGAACGATGTCCTGTCCGCGTCGGACGCCCTGCCTCGTCTCGTGCAGCACGACGGGTGGGCTCTGCATCTGCACTACACCGATCCCACGGCTCCGCTGGCCGCCCGGCTCGGGGCGGAGTTCGCGATGGGTCTCGCGGACCTGCTGCGCCGCGGCGACGCGGATCGACTCCGTCGCTGCGAGGCCGTCGACTGCGAGGCCGTCGTGACGGACTTGTCTCGCAATCGCTCGCGCAGGTACTGCGACACGGGCAACTGCGGCAATCGCCAGCATGCCGCCGCCTACCGGGCGCGCAAGGCCGCTCGAGTCTCCGGTTGCGGTCCCGGCTGAGTTCCCGCCGACCTCCGACCGCCGATCGCAGGCGACAGCCGGCCGCTCTCTACTTCCGGTAGCACCCTGCTCCTGTGGCGCATGCACATCGACGTTTCAGCCGACACCGGTGCTCGTCGGGGCGTTCGAGCTTCGCTTCTGTCGACTGAGTCGCGGGGCGTGAACGGTCCGGGACGCCTGCGACGGCGTCTTCCGCAGCAACGCCGACGGTTGATCGAGCCACTGACCAGCGGTGGAGCGTCCTCGCACGGCCTCGGGCACGAGTTGCCTCGGTGATCAGGTCACCGAGGCCCATGGGCCTTCTCGCCCGCGCGCGCGTCCCGCGCGCTGCAGAGCGGCTGCTACGGCATCCACCAGCGAGTTCGTGTCGGCACGCCGTCGCAGCATGAGGACCCGGCGTCCAGCGGACGCGTCGGTCAGGGGTACCGCGACCACGCCGTGGTGCTCCTGATAGGCGAGACCGGGCACCAAGGCCACCCCCAGCCGCGCCGCGACTAGCCCCCGCAGCACCGCGTAGTCATTGCTGCGATACGCCACCCTGGGCTCGAACGCTGCCGCGGCGCAGAGGCGCTCAAGTGATCGAGTCCCTGCGCTGTCCTCGCGGGTGGACGCCCAGGTCTCGTCATGCAGGTCGGCCAACGCCACCATGCCCGTACCCACTAGGCGATGTGTCTTCGGGAGCAGGACGACGAGCGCCTCGCGGAGCAGGACTGTGCGGTCTACGTCCGTTGGCCAAGCTTGAGGAACGACCTCGTATTCGTAGACCAGCACGAGGTCCAAACTGCCAGCGCGCAGCCGGGGGACGAGGGCGTCCGGCTCTGCCTCGTCCAGGAGAAAGCTGACGCCGGGGTGGGACTGCTCGAGCCGAGCCAGGGCTTGGGGCAGCAGCCCGGCGCTGGCCGTGGGGAAGCTTCCCAGACGTACGACGCCGCTCTGGCCGGCCGCCACCACCTGGAACTCGCGCTCGAGCAGATCCAGCTGCCCGAGCACGGCACTCACTCGTGCGGCCAAAGCGTGCGCCGCGGCGGTAGGACGGACACTACGCGGGCCGCGTTCGAACAGGACCAAACCGGTCTGACGCTCCAGAGCGGAGATCTGCTGCGACACCGCCGAGGCGGTGAACCCCAGCCGGGCGCCCGCTGCCGCTAGCGAACCGGTCAGCAGCACCTCCTGTAGCGTGCGCAGCTGCACCGGCTGAAGCATCAGCGGACCTTATCCTGCCGTCGGTCAGGTCTGGCTCTCCAGCCCTCGGTTAGGACCGTGACGACGGCCAGGATGGCCACATGCTCCAGACGCCTCCGGCAACCGAGACGAGCGACGTGCTGGCCGTGATGGACGACTGGGGCCCGGAGAAGGTGGTGTGCGTCTCGGACACCCGCACCGGCATGCGCGGGGTCCTGGTCATCGACAACACCGCGCGGGGCATCGGCAAGGGCGGCACGCGGATGAGCCCCACGGTCACCGTCACCGAGATCGCGCGCCTGGCCAGGGTGATGACCCTGAAGTGGGCGGCGGTGGACATGTTCTACGGCGGCGCGAAGGCCGGCATCGCCGCCGACCCCGCCGCGGGCGACAAGGAGGCCGTTCTGCGGGCCTTCGCCCGGGCGCTGCACAACGAGGTGCCCGCGGAGTACGTGTTCGGGCTGGACATGGGCCTGACCGAGGACGACGCCGCGGTCATCCTGGACGAGATCGGCCGCAGCGGCGTCGTCGGGACACCGGCTGTGCTGGGCGGCCTGCCCTACGACCAGCTGGGCATCACCGGGCTCGGTGTCGCCGAGGCCGCCCACGCCGCAGCGCAGTGGGCCGACCTGGACCTGGCTGGCAGCCGCGTCGCGGTGCAGGGCTTCGGCGCTGTCGGTGCGGCCGCAAGCACGCGGCTCGTCGAGCTGGGCGCGACGGTCTGCGCGGTCTCCACCACGCTCGGGTGCCTGTACAACCCCACCGGGCTGGACGCGGCGGCGTTGCTCAGCCTGCGGGACGTGTTCGGCGACGCGCTGGTCGAGCACTACCCGGACGCCCAGCGGCTCGACCTGGGAGCCGAGTTGCTGGCCGACGTCGACATCCTGGTGCCCGCCGCTACCCAGGACGTCATCGACGACGACACCGCACGGGACATCAAGGCGCGGATTGTGGTGGAGGGCGCGAACCTGCCGACCTCGGCGGCGGCACAGCAGCTGCTCCACGAGCGCGGGATCTTGCTGGTCCCGGACTTCATCGCCAACGCCGGCGGCGTCATCGCCGCCGGCTACGCTATGGACAGCCGCCAGTCGGCGTTCCGACCCGACCCCGAGCCGGTGCGCAGCACCGTCGCCAACAAGCTGCGCGCCAACACCGTCACGGTCCTGGACGCGGCGCGGCGCACCGGAGCGACGACGCACGACAGCGCCCGGGCCCTGGCGCGCGGGCGGGTGCACGCCGCCATGGCGGCGCGCCGGCGCCTGCCAACCGCAGCTTCGCCGGCGCGCCTGTCCTGAGCGCAGCGCGAGCGCGCCGGCAGACGCGACGGCACCCGCACGCCCGACCCGCGCGCCCCGACCCAGGCGAACGACACGAGGAGAGATTGATGAGCACGGTGGCCCCGTGGCAGCTGCGCGCCCGGTTCGCCGAGAGCCTGTCCGAGCTCTACGGCCGCGAGGTACCGGCCTACACCACGCTGGTGGAGGTGTCGCACGCGGTCAACCGCGACGTCGCGGCCGCCCTGGGCGGCGGCGCCGAACGGCTCGGCTCGCTGGCGCGCGTCACCGCCGAACGGCACGGCGCGATCCGGGTCGGCACGCCGCAGGAGATGGCGCAGGTCGCCCGCGTCTTCGGCGCCATGGGCATGTACCCGACCGGCTTCTACGACCTGCGCGACACCTCCGCCAGCTCGGTGCCGGTGGTGTCGACCGCGTTCCGCCCGGTCGACCCGACCGAGCTGGCCCGCAGCCCGTTCCGGGTGTTCACCTCCGTGCTCGCCGTCACCGACCGGCGGTACTTCTCCGCGGACCTGTCCGCGCGGCTGCAGACGTTCCTGGCCGGCCGCGAGCTGTTCGCGCCCCGCCTGCTCGAGCTGGCCGACCGGGCCAGCGACCACGGGGAGCTGTCGCAGGACGATGCGCAGGAGTTCCTGCGGCTGGCGACCGGCTCGTTCGCGCTGTCGAACCAGCCGGTCGACCGGGCCTGGTACGCGGAGCTGGAAGCGGTGTCCGCGGTCGCCGCCGACATCGGCGGGGTGCGCTCCACCCACATCAACCACCTCACCCCGCGAGTGCTCGACATCGACGCGCTCTACTGGCGCATGAGGGACCGCGGCATCAGCATGATCGACAAGATCCAGGGCCCGCCGACGTGGCCCGGACCGGACGT
>JAABUL010007592.1_pt1 | contig 11590 bp, 14 predicted proteins | sample 5559151 | NCBI WGS metagenome assembly JAABUL01 (sample SAMN10711876, study PRJNA513368) | rock metagenome | isolation source: Antarctica rocks | place: Antarctica: Victoria Land, Pudding Butte sud | reverse complement strand
ATCGCGGCCCGGACCCGGACGCTGCTCGTCCACCACCGCAAGCTCGGGTTCTGGTTGCCGCCCGGCGGACACCTCAACGCCAACGAGATGCCCCACGAGGCGGCCGTTCGCGAGGTCCTGGAAGAGACCGGTGTCCACGCGCGTCTGCTCCCGCTCGGCGAACCCGTCCTGACCTCGACCGGGCCGGGCGTCTCCGAGCTCCCGCGACCCTGGGTGATCCTCGAGGAGCGCATCCCGGCAACGGCCCGCGAACCCGAGCACACCCACCTCGACCTCTGCTATCAGCTTGAGGCAGACGACGAGATCGCACCGCTGGCCCAGGACACCGAGGTCTCCGCCGCCCAGTGGTGGGACCGGGCATCGATCGACAGGCAAGCGGACGTCGCCGACGCCGTGCGGTTCTTCGCCCGCACGCACCTGACCTGACAGGACCGCCGGGCTGGTCACCCGCCAGGTCGCTCCCAGGCGACCGAACGGATCCGGTGGCGTGCCGTCAAGTGAGGGAAGCGGAACAGCGAGCCGCTGGCCCGAAGTGGTCGGGGTCGGCCGGTGAACCGGTGGACCCCGACCGAGAGCAGTGCATCATCGGGAGCGTCGAACGCCTGACCCACGAAACCGGCGTCGGTGAGCCACCGGCGGATGGTCGATCTCAGGTCCGGTGCCCGCCGTCCGCGCGTCCAAATCACGGTCGCGCCTGGCGCGCACAGCTCCGGCAGCGCCATGATGGTGCCGCGCGGCCGCCACGTTGCCCGGGTTCTGCTCGAGCAGCGTCGCCCGGACCCGGTCCGCGTCCGACCCTCCCGCGAGCACCCCGATCAGGTCCCTGCCCTGCCCCGCGCACACACTCACCACGGTCAGCCGTTCACCCGGCCGGTCGTCCAACCACTCGGTGATGTGCCGCTGCACCCCGGCGAGTCGACGGGAGAGCTCCGATCCCGCGTCCGCGTAGGGCTCGTGCCACGCCAGCCAGTCCCGGGTACCTGCCACCCGCTCAGCGTCCACCCGACCTCACAGCCCCGACGTCCCGCAGTCGGTGAGGAAACCGACCAACCCGTCAGGTGACCGGTACCGGTGCCCCACCAACCCGACCGCCTCCGCCGCCCGGACGTGACCGGCGGTGTCGTCGACGAACCCGCACTCCGCAGGCGCGACCCCCAGGCGCGCGCACACCACGCGGAACACGTCCGGGTCCGGTTTCGCCAGCCCCAGCTCAGCGCTGCTGAACACCTCATCCAGCACGGCGGTCAGGCCCAGCCGGTCCAGATCCGCCCGCAGCCGCGTCGTCGCATTCGACAACAACGCCACCCGACACCGGCCGCGCAGCCCGCGGATCACCGCGAGGACCTCCTCGTCGACCTCCCCAGCCGACGCCGACCACTGCGCCACCGCCCCCGCCGCCGTACCCGACCGAACCGGCCGGCCAACTCCCCCGCCACCTGCTCACGCCACTGCCCGTCACTGATCCGACCGGTCACCGCCACCGACAACAGCTCCGGGTCGAACGCGGCCGCTGCCAACGCCCCCGCCGGCAGCCCGTGGGCGGCCTCCGCGTCTGCGATGACCGCGGGGTCCCACCGCCGAAGCACCCCGTCCAGGTCCACCACCACCGCGCGCAGCACCGCCACGACCTCCCTAGCTGTTCTGCATCATGACGTTGGTGACAGTGGTCGGGGCGAGGGTGGCCGGGGGCTGGTTGCCGATTGCGGTGTGGGCTCGGTGGTAGTTGTAGTGGATGAGCCAGCGTTGAAGGTAGTCGGCGCGCTGGGTCTCTGAGGTCCAGGGCCGGGCGTAGGCGAACTCGGCGCCCAGGGTCCGGTTGTACCGCTCGACCTTCCCATTGGTCTGGGGGTGGTGGGGCCGGGTGAAGGTGTGCCGGACACCGTCGGGGAGGGCCGCGTCGAACAGCTGGGAGCGGTAGCAGGAGCCGTTGTCGGTCAGGATGCGTTCGACGGTGATGCCGTGGGCGGTGAAGAAGGTCACGGCTCGGCGGAGGAACCCGGCGGCGGTGATGGCGCGTTCGTCGGCCAGGGATTCGGTGAACGCCAGGCGGGTGTGGGCGTCGATTGCGGAGTGCCAGTACCGGTAGCCGGCTCTCTCCTTGCGGGCTGCCTTGTCCTGGGTGCTGCCGCGGCCGTGGACCCGCCACCCGCCGCCGGTGGGGATCGCGCCGATCTTCTTGACGTCCACGTGGACCAGCTCACCTGGGCGTTCGGTGATGATCCGACGGGCCTGGCGGTGGCTGTTACCGGTGACGTCGAGGTCTCGGAGCCGGCTGATCCCGAGCTTGAGCAGCCACCGGTGCACGGTCGCGGCGGACACCTCGATGCCCTCGGCGGCGAGCTCGTCCACGATCAGCCGCGGCGGGAGCTTCCGGTCCCGTCGCAGCTTCTCGATCCGGGCCACCACCGTGCTGTCGGTCTGGGTGGGGCAGCGGTGCGGCCGGCTGGACCGGTCCACCAACGCCGCGTCTCCCTCGGCCCGGAACCGGGTGACCCACTTGCGGACGGTGGCCCGGGCCAGGTGGGACTCTGCGGCGACGTGGGCCTGCGGACGGCCCTCGTCCAGGACCCGGGCCACGAGTCGACGACGGCCTTCAGCGGTCAACGGAGCATTAGCGTGCACGAGACGGGTCTCCTTCGGACGGGCAGTGGTTGCTGTGGTAGCTCCACACCCAACTGGGGAGACCCGTCCCCGATCAACCCGCCCCGCCGACCAACCCGCTGGTCACAACCTCATGACATGCAACACCTAGCCAACGGATGGGCTCAACCCTGTGGGGCTCGCTACAGAGCCACGCCGCCGCACAATGAAAGATCAATTTGTGACGCTCCGCTACGTGCTCACCGGCGCCCCGGGCGCGGGGAAGACCGTCCTGCTTCACGCACTCCGCGGCCGGGGATGGCCGGTCGTCGAAGAGGCGGCCACCGACGTCATCGCCGCCCTCCAGGCCGACGGGGTCGACCAGCCCTGGACCAGGGACGACTTCAGCGACCGGATCATCGCCCTACAACGCCAACGACAACAGGCACCCGTCCGCGCCGACGCGACCGTGCAGATCTACGACAGGTCACCGTTGTGCACCCTCGCCCTGGCCCAGTACCTCAACCGGCCCGTGACCCCGGCGCTGCGCACCGAGGTCCACCGGGTCCTCACCGAGCGCGTGTACGAGCCGACCGTCTTCCTCATCCGCCCGCTCGGGTTCATCCGACTCACCCCGGCACGCCGGATCACCTACGCCGACTCCCTCACCTTCCACGCCTTACACGAACAGGTCTACCGGGACCACGGCTACACCCTCATCGACGTCCCAGCCGGATCCCCCGCCGGTCGGGCCGACCTCGTCGAGTCCGCCATATACCGACTCACCAGCACCTGAGCGCACCACCCGATCCATTCTCACCGTCGGATCGACGGCCCGAATCATCCGAGCGACAGCCGATGCTCGCCGACTGTCCAAGTTCCTGTAGGTGCTCCTGGGAGCTTGACCCGGTTTCCCGGACAGTTCGGGTGGGTTGTCAGGCCGCGGTGGTGAGCGCCGCGGCGGTGTTGATGGTCTCGTAATCGGCCGGGGAGTGGTACCCGAGGGCGGAGTGGCGGCGGGTGGGGTTGTAGAAGCCCTCGATCCATTCGAAGATCGCGGAGCCGAGTTCTGCGCGGGTGGTCCAGGTTCGACGGTCGAGCAGCTCGCGTTGCATCGTGGACCAGAAGGACTCCATCAGGCCGTTGTCCACCGACGACGCGACCCGGCCCATCGAGCCGAGCAGCCCGGCCTCGCGGAGCCGGTGCCCGAACGTCCAGGACGTGAACTGGCTGCCGCGGTCGGAGTGCACCACGGTCGCGGTGGTCGGGCGGCGTTGCCAGGTGGCCATCTGCAGGGCATCGACGACGAGCTCGGTGCGGATGTGGTCCGCGATCGACCACCCGACGATCCGCCGGGACCACACGTCGATCACGGCGGCGCAGTACACGTTCCCCTCGGCGGTGGGGTGTTCGGTGATGTCGGTGCACCACAGCCGGTCCGGGCCGTCGGCCACGAACCGGCGCCGGACGAGATCCTCGTGCGGTGCCGGCAACGGCCGGGTCCCGGTGCGTTTGCGGTGGTGACTGATCCCGGCCAGGCCAGCGGCCGCCATCAGCCGGGCGATCCGCTTGCGCCCGCAGGCCACCCCGGCGCCCAAACGGAGGTCGGCGTGGACCCGCGGAGCGCCGTAGGTGCCCCGGGACCGGGCGTGGACGTCCCGGACCCAGCCGAGCAGCTGCTCATCGCGCCGATCCCGGGCCGAGGGCGCCCGGTCGCGCAGGTCGTAGTAGGTGGCGCGTGGCAACTCGAGCACCCGGGGAGGACACCGCGACGGGGAACCCGTCGGCGGCCAGCTCACGGACCAGCCGGGCCCTCATTTTGGGAGCACGTTCTCCCGGGCGAAGAACGCCGAGGCCCGCTTGAGGATCTCGACCTCCATCTCCAGGACCCGGTTGCGGCGGCGCAGCTCGACCAGCTCCGTCCGCTCATCCCGGGTCCCACCAGCGGCCCGGCCGAACCCGACGTCATCGGCCTTCATCCAGCGACGCAGGCACGACTCCGCGATCCCCAGATCACCCGCGATCTTCGCGACCGGGTACTCCCCGGACCGGGCCAGCTCCACCGCCCTACGGCGGAACTCCGGAGGCTTGGCAGCAGGCATCAACGAGCTCCTCTCCAAGACGATCATCGCCTCAGACCAGGTGTCCGGAGAACCGGGCCAAGCTCCCCTGCCCTCCATGACCGATCTCCACCGACCCACAAGGTCCCCGATGCCCCCAGGGCGGACTCCCGACTCGAGGATCGGCCCGGCGACCCGAACGGCGCCGTGCGTTCACCGTGCTACCCGGCGGTTGCGAGGAGCTGCGCCGTGCTGACGACGGTGGCGAACTCGCCGTTCAGGTTGGTGGCGGTCACCCGAGCGAGCTCGTCCGCGGTGACCACGGTGCCGTCCAGTGCCGTCCGGTCGAAGGTGTGCGTCGCGTCGTGCGAACAACACCTGGTGGCCGAGGTTGCCTCCCACCCGCGCGGTCGTTTCGCAGCAGTGGTTGGTGGTGATGCCGCTCACGACGAAGCCGTCCAGCTGGCGTGCTCGGAGCCATGCGTCCAGATCCGGCTGCCCGTGGAAGCAGGAGTTGACGTGTTTGGTCACGAGGAGGTCTGGTTCGCCGGTGACGATCGCCGTGAAGTCGTTCCCGGGCTGTCCTGGCTGCAGCGGCGAGGACTCCCCCGCCGAGTCGTGTCGCACGAACACCACCGGTCGACCGCGGTCGCGCCACGCCGCGAGCAACTCAGCGATGTTGTCCTCGCACTGCGGGTTGTTGCGTGGGCCCCAGTACGCGGCATCGTCGAAGCCCCGTTGTACGTCGACGACCACCAACGCGAACCGGTCGAGGTCCGGAAGGCTCACCTCAGGAACATGCACGTCCCGATCCTCTCTCAGACGGTTGGTTGGTCCGCCGGGCACCACGAGCAGCAGTGCCCGGAGAGGCAACTGGAGCAGGTGCGGTCCGGCTGTCGACGATGGACCGGTGGGTGGACGTCTACGGTCACCGGATGCCTGACCGCGCGTTCGAGCAGGTCGAGCTGCGCACGGCCAGACTGCTGCTGCGAGCAGCGTCGCCGGCGGACCGGGACGGGCAGGTCATCGCCTGCTTCGACGAGGAGACCCAGCGCTGGTTGCCTCTTCCCCGGCCCTACACCGCGGCTGACGCCGACGCGTTCGCGGCCCACTCGGCTCGGGTCCGGACGGAAGGCCGCGGCGTGGCCTGGGTCATCGAGTTCCAGGGCCGGTACGCCGGGAACATCGATCTCAAGCGCGCCGACTGGGTGGCGCGAAGTGTCGAGGTCGGGTACCTGACCGCGCCGTGGGCGCGGGGCCGCGGTGTGATGACCGAAGCCCTCTCGTCCGTGACCGACTGGGTGCTGGGACAGGGTTTCACCCGCGTGGAGGTCCGTGCGGCGGTGCGCAACACGGCCAGTCAGCGCGTCGCAGAGAAGGCGGGGTTCCGGCGCGAGGGCGTCCTGCGCCGCGCGGGCCACACCCACGACGGACCCGTCGACCTGGTAGTGCTGTCCCGCATCGCCGACGACCCGCCGTCGGCGGACCCGTTCGTGACCGATCGGCCGGCGCCACGGCCGACGCGGATCCGCCCGACCTCGCTGGTGGTCCTCCAGCGGGCAAAGGAGATCCTGGTCATCCACTCGGCCGATCCTGGCGGCGAGCCTTTCCTCAGGCTGCCGGGCGGCGGGATCGAGCCGGGCGAGCGCGCCGTCCAGGCAGCGGTCCGAGAGATCCGGGAGGAGGTCGGCGCGACACTTCTGAACCCACGGCTGCTCGGAGTGGTGGAGAACCTCTTCCGGACGGGGAACGACACGTCCGTCCACGAGCTCTGTTTCGTGATCAGCGGCGACCTGGCCGAGTCTGGGTTCAGCGAACCGGGATGGTCCGGGTTGGTCCGCGACACCGGTCAACCCCTGGCCTGGCTACCGGAGACCGACCTACGAGACGGGTCGACCCCGTTCCACCCCGCGGCCGTCCTGGACCTCATCGGGGCCGGTGGCGGCCCGCGCCGGTCAGGCTCAGCGCAGGGCTGAGAGCCGCGACGCCGCGACGTCCTTCGCCGACACCTGCGTGGAGTCGCCCGTGTCGAGCGGGATCGGCCACGGGATCCCCAGGTCCTCGTCCAGCGGGGTGATGGACACCCCGGCCATCCCGGGCGTCCACTCGGAGGTGAACCCGTACAGGTACTGGGTCACACCGGGGCTGACCGCCTGGAAGCCGTTGCACACCCCAGCTGGCACGAGGACCTCGACACCGACGGTCAGATCCACGGTCACGACCCGCCCGAACGTCGGCGACGATCGGCGCACGTCGACGTAGACCCCGAAGGCCTCACCGGCCGCGACACCGACGAGCTTCGTCATCGCCTCACCGTGCAGACCGCGGACCGCGCCCTGGCGGGTCTCGCTGAGATTGAGCTGGACCCACGGCCCCAGAGACGTCAACCCTGCTTCGACAAACGCGGACTCCCGGTAAAACTCACGTACCGTCCCCCGCCCGTCGGTGACCTCCTTGGCCCGCAGGACCAGCAGGTCGACAATCGCGGTACGGGCCACCGAGAACGGTCGGACAGCGGGGTCGGTCACAGCTCGGAGTCTGCAGGACGCTGTAGCCGCTGACGGGTGGCGTGGACTCGGCGCTGGATCACAGACCCACCTGCAGCGGCGTCTTCGGGATGCCACCGGCGAGCACCGCGTCGAGCAGGTCCGGCAGCCCGCGGGGGGAGAACAGCGCTCTCCCGACTGCGGCACGCATCCGCCCGGTGTCCCAGGTGTCGACTTCCGCGATGCCCTCGGCCGCCCACTCGGCAGCCGTGGTGGACAGGTCCGGGGTGACGTCCACCCGCGCAAACAGGTAGGTGTTCTCGATCCCGGTGTACCCGCCGAACGCGATGTCGAGCTCCTGCACCCACACCGGTCCGGTCAGCTGGTCCCGGTCCAGCCGCACGCCCAGCTCCTCGCGCAGCTCGCGGACGGCGGCATCGAACGGGTCCTCCCCCGGCTCGATCCCGCCTCCCGGCGCGATCCACAGCGGCAGCCCGTCGACGGCCGCCGCGAGCCGCAGCAGCAGCAGCCGGTCAGCCCGGTCGACCAGCAGAACTCGCGCGGAGCGGCGCACCCGCTCCTGGCCGACCACGTGGCGGACGGTAGTGCGGACCCTGCGAACAGAGAGAGCTGTCGTGTCGCCACGGCGCGGCAGCTGGCCCAGCCACCGGGGATCCGGTCGACGATGTCTCCGTGACGATCCGCGCTGCTACCGCCGACGACCTCGACGCCCTCGTCGAACTCGCCGCCGTCGCGCGAGCCGGGCAGGGCGTTCACCAACCGGTGTTCTGGCGGACCGCGCCCGACGCGCGCGACCGACACCGCCCCTTCCTGGCCGGACAGATCGCTGACGACAACGTCATCAGCCTCGTCGCCACCGACCACGACGCCGTGGTCGGGTTCGCCATCGGCGTGCTGCACCCCGCCCCCCCGGTCTACGACCCGGGCGGACCGACCTGCACGGTCGACGACGTCACCGTCGACGACCCCCACCGCTGGGCCACCACCGGCGCGGACCTGCTCCGCGAGGTCCGCTCCCGGGCCGCGGCTCTTGGCGCCGTCCAGGTGGTCGTTGTCGTCGGCAACTACGACCACGCCAAACAGGCCGCCCTCGCCGCAGCTGGGCTCACCGCCGCCTCCCAGTGGTGGACCGGCCCGATCGCGGACGCGCAGTGACACGACCCGATGCAAGCGGGGACGACTCGTCGCCGTCAGCGCCGCCGCTTAGTCCAGCCGTCGAAACCGGTCCAGCAACGGCGCACCGACTACCTGACGTCATCGCCGAGTCCAGCCGGGTCATCCACCGGAACCCGTGGATGACCGTTCGGGAGGACCAGACGCGTCGCGTCACCGGGGAGTCGGGAACGTACGGGGTCGTGGAGAAACCCGACTTCGCCCTCGTCGTGCCCTGGGACGGCGAGCGGTTCCACCTGATCGAGCAGTTCCGCTACCCCATCAGCCGCCGCTGCTGGAAGTTCCCGCAAGGCTCGTGGCCCACTCCCGGGAACCTCGACGATCCGTACGACCTCGCCCGCGCCGAGCTCCGCGAGGAGACAGATGCCCAGCAGGCTTCGGCTTCCGCGCCGACGTCCGCTTTCCGGTCGGCTCGGCCCCGGCACTCACGGCTGCGGGCAGGGACGCACTTGCGGGCTCGATGGCCGGGGTTCGGGTGGTGCGGCGAGCCCGATGAGCTTCAGCCGCAGCCGCCATGCGCCGATCGTACCGAAAACCCGAGCCGGTTCACGTTTGGTACGCCCACGCACCTCGGGTAGCGCGCTTGCGCCAATTTGAGGGCGCGGTCGGCGGTCGCTGGGCCCGCGCGTGGGTCGGTCAGGATTGCGGGGGGTACGCGGGGTCGACCTCGAAGGACACGATCACGATGTCGTCATCGCCCGTCAGGTCGGGGTAGTAGTCCCGCAACTCCGGGAGCACGTTCGCGGCGCCGGCGAACCCATCAGCTTGGGCCTCCTCGTCGGTGACTTCGCTGACCTTCTTGGCGACCGTGGACGTGATGCGTCCCGGGATCGTCACCGGCTCGGCCAGCTCGAAAACCAATAGCGCCGGCCCGACCTGCACCGGGTCGTCGAAGCGCATCGTGCACCGCTTCGTCCCCGCAGTGACCGCGGACAGATGCGAACTGCGGAAGCGCAGCCGCTGGACCTGCTGGGCCTGCCAGCGGTACGTGTGCGGCAACAACGCGTCGGCACGTACCGCTCGCGCTCCTTGGGGCGTCGGGAGGAGGACACGGATACGAGGGTGGTAGTCGACCATCACTTGGCGGTCGCGTCCGCAGGGGGCTAAGAGGCCTCGACCGTCGTCACCGACGGCCACGATCGTCTGTGGGGCGCGGGCACCGGCGGCGCGGGCGTTGGCGAGCGCCACCAGCTCAGCGCATGGTCCGCCGGTGAAGTGGTAGAGGTTCACCCCGACGTGAATGGCGCCGCGCTCGTCGCGCACAGCAGCAGCCACGGTGTGCACATCTTGGTCACCGTGCTCGTCGATGGTTCGGCGCGCGGCGGCAACGAGCGCCTCGTCATCGGGCTCGAGCGCGGACTCTGCCTCGGCCACAGCCGAACTGTAGAGACCACGGGCAGAGCCTGATCGTGGTCGACCGCCTGAGACGAGATCGTCCCGAAAACGGCCCCACCGTGCCCTGCCGCGCGTGGAGGTTTCGAGACGGCTTTCGGTACGGGCCGGGTCGGCGCGTCGCCGTACCGGCGCAGTCGTCCCGTTAACGATCCCTGTGACACGCCAAGACAAGTCGCCGGAGCCCGGCAGGTCCGCCGTCCACCGTCCTTCTGCGGCACGAGCCAGTGGTGTTGTCAACCGCGACCACCTACTACCGACCGACGACTAGTGCACTGAGGTCGGGTGTCGGCTCATGGTCTGAGGGTCATGGGGATGGGCCAGCTGCCCGTGAGGACGTGGCCAATCGGCGGCTCGGGTGGCCACCGCAGCATGAGTATCCGCACCGACGCAGCTCGCACCAGGCGTGGCGTCCGCGCTGGGGGTCCGCCGGCGTTCGTCTTACCGGGACACTCCGGCCCGAAAACGATCCTTGCACGCAGGCCGGCCGCGTCAGACTATGCAGGTGGACCTACCACTTCAGCTTCCCCGCCTGACCGGTCACGGCGTCGTGCTGCGCGCGTTCGACAACCCCGACGCGGCCTTGGTTCAAGCCGCTTCCAGCGATCCGTACATCACGTCCATCACGACCGTTCCCTCAACGCCCGACCCAGTGGAAGCGCTGGCGTTCATCGGGCGGCAGCGGGCGAGGCTGGCGGACGGAGTCGGGTGCTCCTTCGCCATCGCCACCGAGGACGAGCTGGCCGTGGGACAGATCGGGTTGTGGCCGCTGCCCATGGGCCGGGCCAGCGTCGGCTACTGGATCGGACCTCGACACCGGAAGCACGGACTCGCGGTGGCGGCTCTGCAGACGCTGACGGAGTGGGCGTCCGGCTTGCCTGGACTCCACCGCCTGGAGCTGTACGTGGAGCCGTGGAACATCGCGTCGCGGCGCACGGCCGAACGCGTGGGCTTCGAGCAGGAGGGGTTGATGCGCAGCTGGAAAGACGTGGGCGGCTCTCGCCGCGACATGTACATGTACGCGCTGCTGCCCTAGTCGAGGCACGCAGACCGACGGGGACCACGACGAACAGCCCAGTGGCAACAAGGACCGCTATCACCGCGGTCACGCCCGAGCGGTGACCCCGGCTGGCGCCGTCCCCGTTCGACGGTCGAACCGGTCGACCGACCTGCCGTGTGGCCCGAGCCGTGACGGAACCTACGCAGTCTCACCGCGCCGAGCTGTGCCGGAGCGGACCCCGTGACCGGGCAGGCCGGGCAGGTTTCGGTACACCCTGAGATCAGCGCTCCGGTCGTCCCGTTAACGATCGGATTCGAGACGATGTAGCGGTGTCGAATCGGGGTGGCGGACGCGGGGACAGCGGGTCGCAGCAGCTCCTCCCGCTTTCGTGGGTCTAGCTTTGCGGCGCGTGGGCCGCGCCGGGATCGAGATCGACGAACAGCTCGTCCGCGCCCTGTTGCGCGCCCAGCACCCCGACCTCGCCGATCGCACCTTGCGACGGGGCCCGGAGGGCTGGAACAACCAGCTGTGGCGTCTCGGGGACGACCTCGCTGTCCGGTTGCCTCGGGCGACCGAGACAGCAGACGCGCTCCTCCTGAAGGAGTGGGCGTGGTTGCCCTCCCTCGCCGCGTCCCTCCCACTGCCGGTCCCCGTCCCGCAGCGACTCGGCCGACCGTCCGAGGTGTTCCCCAGGCCGTGGATCGTCACGACCTGGGTGCCGGGAACCCCGGCTGACCTCGAGCCCGCGACCCACGCGACGGCTGCGGCCGATGCCCTCGCCGGCTTCCTGATGGCACTGCACCGACCCGCTCCCGCCTCGGCACCAGCCGGGCGGGGCCGCGAAGGGTCCCTGGCGGACTGCGAAGAACAGGTCGCCT
>JAABUL010007591.1_pt1 | contig 11594 bp, 3 predicted proteins | sample 5559151 | NCBI WGS metagenome assembly JAABUL01 (sample SAMN10711876, study PRJNA513368) | rock metagenome | isolation source: Antarctica rocks | place: Antarctica: Victoria Land, Pudding Butte sud | reverse complement strand
CGTTGGTTGAATGCCGTGACTGTTGTAAACCTTTTCCTACCAGGAATGCACTATTCCGGCACTTACGCTCGAAAACCGAAGCTGCCCGTTGCCCAACTGAGAGAAAAGCCAAGACAAACGAAGCAGTCAAGGCAGATGTGAAGCCCGCCGTCCCTGAAGAATTGACCAAAATCCTGAAGATCACGCCAACGAGGACCTCAACGGCGAACGTAGGAACTGGTTATGGGTTCCAAAACTGACACTACGTTACCGCCAAAGCTCACCTTTCGAACAAGGCTACCGCAGAACCCATCTGCCTTGATACTGAATGTTCTGTTACCCTTCTGGACAGAGCCTTCTTCCAAGGGCAATGCCACAACGATGTGGAGATACGCACGATGGCCACCCCCATACCAGTACGAGGAATCGGCTCCGACAAGCATATGACAAGCAAATATGTCATCGTACCCATCCACCTTTCAGGCACGTCGGTAGCCGGAAAAGACGTGAAGGCCGTGATCACACGGGAGGCGCATCTGGTAGATGGGTTAAAAGCAAAGATGCTTGTTGGAATGAATATAATGAGTTCAGAACAAATCGACATTATCACCTCCTTGAAGCAAGCAATTATCGATACTTGCCAAGGCACCATCATACCGATTGAGATCCGTCCAAAGGGTAGTCCCACACGTCAGACTATCCACGCAAAATCAAATCTGATGATTTAACCACATACCAAGCAGCCTATTCCGATGCTCCATGTTAGGCACCTACCTGAACGCGACTTTCTATTCGAGCCCGGCGACGGTATGCCAGATGTAGCATTATTCTCGCAATCCCAGTCAAACATCGTCAGAACAGATGCTTGGGTGAAGATCTTCTTCAGCTTGTAGAATGCCTCCTTGCAGAACATGTGTGATCAGGAGCCTCCTATACACAGAAGGCTAATGATAAAGGTATGTGACAATGTGAAGTACTATGTAATGATGGCTATTAGAATGAAGTTCCAACGTTAGAGTCTTGTATTGATAAAGACTAACGACTAAGAATCTTGAGGGTTTGTGTGCGAGAACCTTTCTATATAGTACCTCGCTTAACCCATGCTTAGATAAGGGATTTTGGTGGTGTGACTGTTCATATTATGACAACTGCCCCCCCTCTTATGCGTTGATTAGGATCAGCTTGACTGAAGGCTATCGGCTAACGAAGGTGCCAGTAGGAGTCCTGGAAGGACCCCTACCAGCCACGTCAGCCCCGCCTATAGGGGGTGTAGCGGTGAGCAGCTAGCGCTCTGGGAATCTTAGCAGCTAGGCGGGAAGAAGGGAATAAATAGGTGGCCCTTCCTCCTGTTTCTTCCTTCATCCCTTGAGATTTATAGAAATCTCGCTTTTGCCGCTGTCACTTGCTATTCAAATTGCTACTTTCATTGCTACTTCATTTGCTACTTCATTTGCTACTCTCATTGCTACTTCCATTGCTACTTCATTTGCTACTTCAATTGCTACTTCAATTGCTACCCCATTTGCCACTTCAGTTGTCGCTCTGCTCGCTACTCTCTACTACTACTCACATCGCAACCCACTGCGACTCACGATTATCGTACCTTCGATCTTGTCGTCGTCATCATAATGCTCTTAGTTACTCGCGAACGAGTTAATCTCTTAATCAAAGCTCGTGTCAATGCACTCAACAACGTTAGCAGAAGACGTACTGTCAACTCACTTTCATCTCTGTCACATCACTTCTTTAATTACTTTTGTCGAGATACTTCAAAGTCTCGCTCTCGTCGATTCAAAATTAATCTTTAGTTAAAGATCGATTTTTAGAAAGACGCTAACATAAAGAACTTTCTCGATATTTATTAAAATATCAAATTAGAAGTTGATAACAATAACGACATTAATTTCAAGCAGAACTTCAATCAATTAGCAACAATTCTCGTCGTATAATAAAAACTAATTGTTGCGAAAGAAGTTTTTAAATTAAAAAAGTTAAAAGCGAAGTTTTTAAAAATCAATAACAAGAATGCGACATTAAATAATCAAGATTTTAAACAAGAAGATAACATGATTTTAAATGACGTAATTAGTTAAACATTAAATATTATTCTTAATCTTAACTTTCTCAATTTTAATTCTCTTAGCTTTAATTTTCATGTTCAAGCATTAATAACTCGCTATTTATATATTGATATCATTTAATTAACTTTTATTTTAAGAAATAAATTTCATGTTGTTAATCTTTTCAAGCTAGTTAACAATTATTCAATCAATTTAGTTAATAAGTAAGATCTTTAACTAATTAACGATAACAAGATTCGAGCTTATGACGACGACGTTAGTTAGTAAAATGTGAAGAGTTTAAATTATCTTATATGTAATATACTAATATACATGCTATTACGAACGTGCTAGGATTGAATCTATAGAGTTGTCAAGATTTAACCCTAATAAATTCACAACTAGTTTTAGCGCGTTGGTTGCGTAATGATTAGGGCTAGCTAGATCTAACCAAGCTATCTATCAATCCTGAAGCATCTTCTAGACCGGCTTCTATTATCTACTAGGCAAACACCCTTCTTTGTGTTACGAATGATCAACATATCTCTAGGGTAAACACATTACTTTGTGTCGCAGTGTTTCGAATCGACATCTTTCTTATAATTCAACACGTTCCTTTTAGAACTAGCGTCGTTCCTGAGTAACTACTATATAGAGCGTATTTTTCTTGCCTTTTGTATCTTCTTTCTTCTATATTCTTAAAGTCTTAGTTATAGCTATCTCTATTAAAATATTCTATTTACAACAAACGCAACTAGTTAGATTCTAGACACGATCTCAACATTACTTTAAGAATTCGTTAATTACACGATATTGATTCTATACTTATTTAAGATACTCGTTAGACAAAACAAGTCTAAAGAAATTCGTTTATCTAATGATCGACGCAATCGAAAGACAAAACAACATTAGAGAATTTATAGAATTAACGACGAGACTATTTAAATTGCTAAAAGACTTATCGCTTATTAAGTACGCAAAGTTTAACCCAATTAATAGAATCTACAATAAAGAATCTTCGTGAATTGCTAAAGAATCACAAAATCTTCTTATTAAGCAACTCTCTTTCTTGAAGACTAAACGACTATAATAACAACCTTCTTATTCAATCGTCAAACATCGTTATTCGCTTAGCTCGTTCAATTCACTCTTATTTTTCGCATTCGAAAAACTTCATTATGTTTAATCGTATCTCAACTAAAGAGCGCTTAAAGAGATTTCGAAAACGCTTCTCTTAAGCTTTTAAAGCAAGTTCATCAAAACTACTTAATGCTATATCTTCTCTTTATAAAGACGACAACAAATCCTTTGTTAAAACGACTATGTTTTATAAAATTTAAAAGGTTCGAAGTTTAATCCTTGATTAAGAAACAAATCGACTAGTCGAAGTAAATAAATAACAAAAAAACGAAATAAAAGAATTAAAAGTTAAACTACAAGCTAAGAAGAATACGTCTTCGAATTTTATCTATTTTGAACGTTTTAAATTTTAGAAAATATCGAACTCTTTGTTATTTACTAATAAAAAAAATTCTATTTGAAACACTTAATACAAAAAGATTCAAAATTAATTAAAAATCAATGTTGATCTCTTTTTAAACAAACGAGTTAAATTAAGTTACATTTATTTTAAATTATTTGATAACGCAATAAAAGTTACTTAAGCTAAACGTTAACAAAATTATAAGAATTCTTATAAAATAGTCGACGATCTTTTAAAAGAACTAGTTAAGCTATTCGATAATTTAAATAAAGAAATTAATTTTCGTAGAAAATATTATAATCTAATTTATAGACAAAAGAAATTTAGCGAATTTTTTACTTAATTTTAACGACTATTTTTTTTCTTAAAATATTACGAAAAACAACTAATAGCTAATTTGAAAAACAAGATTAATTCTCGTCTTCGATTTGTGTAAATAAATTAATTAGTTCAACTTAATTCTCTTAAAGAAATTTGCTTTTATCTAATTTGATTAAATAATAATTAGCGAATTATTTAAGAAATAAAGAATAAAATTAATTTAATTAAACGTATTAAGAAGTTTGTCAAGTTTATCTTTTATCGAAAAATCGAAGTTACTATGTTAATAAATTAGTCAAAATCGCGCGAAGCGATTTAGACTAACGTCAAGAATTCGAATATATAAGCTAAAATTTGTTTCGTTTGTTATAAATTAAATTATATTTTTAAAGAGTGTTTTGATCGATTCTCTAGAGTTAATGCATTAGAAGACGACGATAAATTCGATCGTTTTATCTTTGAGTCGAATTTTGATTCAAAAAACTAGTTGTCTCTTCAAAAGTTATTAAAGAAATAGAGATCATATTTTTGTGCAATCAAGTTAAGATTCTATTAGAAGAAAACTACTTTAAGAAGTCGTTTTTGATCAATATATTTCTTAATTTTTAAAATAGATCTTTCAATCTTCGATCTTTGATAAATAGTAAATTAGTTATTTGCACGCTAATACATGTTAGGCTAGTTGATAAAATATGCAAGAAACTCGAATTACAATCTATATTTTTGACAAAAGAAAAGTTAATACAAGGCTATAATAAAAAGCTATTCAAGAAGACAATTATTTATAAAATTCTATTTAATCTAATTATCGAAAGTTATAAGAAATTAATTGTGTTAATGCTAATAGCAAATATCGAATATCATGAGATTATATTGAGCAAATTATAAATGAACAAAAATAAAATATTACTAAATATGCGTCATGATACTATTGTATTTTCTAATCAATTAGATGTTTTTATTTCGATTTTTTCAATTTTATCAATTACGAAGCACTTTAGTTGATCTCGATTAACTTCGATCTCTTCGACATTCAAAGTTTTAAAGCGCTCAACTTCAATTGTTTTAAAGAAATTTTTCTTAATTCGAAGCATAGTTGTTGTTTCATTTTAAACGCTAACAAATTAATTAAAAAGAAATTACATCAAGGTTTTTGTTATGTTTATCAAAGATATCGATAGAAAAATTATTTATAACACTCAATGTAATTTAGACTTTATAAGTATATTTTCGATTAACGAAACAATTTAAAGTCTAGAAAATATTAAAGTTAAATTATCTTTAAAATATCAAGAGTTTCTAGACGTCTTTGATCGAACTCAAGCAAACAAGTTATCGCTTTATTGCTTTTATAATTATAAAATAAAGTTTATTAATAACGTGTCGTTATTTTGATGTTAAGTATATTAAATGTCTTTTTACAAACTTCAAAAAATTAAGAAATATTTAAACAAGAATCTTTTCAAGAAATTTATAATTTCTAGCAAAGTTTCGTTTTTTTTATTAGTTTTGTTTACTCTAAAAGCAAATGAAAATCTACGATTTTGCGTTAATTATTAAAAACTCAATGTTATTATTAAAAGAAATTGCTACTTTCTATTGCTTATAAATGAGATAATTAACAAAATTGTTAATTGCAAGCATTTGATCAAATTAGATATTATTTTAGCTTTTAACAAATTGCGCATGCATCTTAATAACAAAAACTATATTATCTTTATTATTAATTTAAAAGCATACAAATTCAAGATGTTATTTTTTGAATTTATCAATGATTTTGCTTTGTTTCAACAATATATAAATGATATTTTATAAAAAATTTTAAACAACTTTTGTCAAATATATCTAAATAATATTTTGATTTACAACAAAACTCAAAGCGAACATAAAAAATATGTCAAAATAATATTAGCTTATTTGCAAGAAGCTAGTTTATAAATAAATATTTAAAAGTGCAAGTTCAATGTAAAAAAAACTATTTTCTTAGAAGTTATAGTATTAGAACAAGATCTTCGCATAAATTTTATCAAAGTAAAAGTTATAATCAATTAAGTTACGTCAATCAATTTAAAAAAGATTTAAAGTTTCGTGAAATTTATTAATTTTTATTGTTGTTTTATTAAAAATTTCTCGAAGTTAGTTAAATTATTTATTTAGTTAACTAAAAAAGATACGTTTTTTGTTTGAAACAAAATTTGTATTTAAGCTTTCAATAATTTAAAGAAACAAGTTAACTTAATCTTAGTTCTACAACATTTCAATTTTAAATAACAAGTTATTCTAAAAATCAATGCATTTAACTACGTCAAAGATAATATTCTATTATAGTACAATAATAAGAAAGTTTTTCATTCAATAACTTTCTATAGCAAAAGCATAATTTTAACTAAATACAATTATTATATCTATAACAAGAAATTGTTAGTTATTATTTAATATTTTGAACACTAAAGACTTAAGCTAAAATGCATTGAGCTATTTATTTAGATATTTATTGATTATTAGACTTTAAAAATCTTTATAAAAAATAAATAATTAACTTAACATTAAATTAATTATTTAAACATTTTATTTAAGTTCAACTTTTAAATTATTTTTTAATTAGATAAAACAAACATTAAAGTTAATACTCTAATTAGAATGTCTATATTTAATAATACTAAGTTAGCTTAACATATTGAAGATTGCTATTAAACTATTTTAATATTTGATAAAATAAATATTCTAACAACTAATTCTAAGATTAGTCTTTATTAATAAATTAAAGATGTCAACAAAATTAATAAGCATTGCAACAAATATAAAAAAGTTATAAGCAAAAATAAGCTTAAGTTATATAACATAAAATTAAAGCATTGCAAGATTATTAACAACTTTTTATATTAGAAGAGCTCACTATAAATTCTTGAGAATATGTATATAAAACTACTAAAAGAAGTGCATGATTAATTTTTAATCTTTTATTCTAACAATTAAAGAACAATAAATTTAGTTTAACGTTTCTACTATTAATTGAGTTATTAAGTAACAATTAAATGATACATTTAAAATTGTTATGCTTGTTAGCAAAGTAAAGCATTTAGAAATAATACTAATAAACTTTATCATTCTTTTTCAATTTTATAGAAACACTAAAAAGATATAGTTATAAACTTTATTACTAAGCTATCTTTATTAGAGAGTTACAACGTTATTTGCATTATTATATGTTGTCTCTTTAAGAAGCATTACTATGTACTTTGTTATTAAGATAATAAAAACATCTTAATTAAAGAAATAATTTGAATTATGCTTTAAAACGTTTATTGACTACATAATTTATTTAGTTCTATTGTTTCAAATAGAGACTCTTAGTTTATATTAATTATATGACAAAGTCTTTGCAAGTAACTAAAGATTATAATTAGTTTATCAATAGTTTATTATTCTAAGATTAATAATCAATTAGAACGAACTAATCAAAATGTTGAATACAAACTTAAAATTTATTGCAATTACATGTAAAATAATTGAGCTAAATAATTATTAATGGTAGAATTCAATAAAAATTTCAATACATTCTTAATGATCTCAATGTTTCTCTTTTACTTCAATAAAGATTTTTACTCTTAAATGAGTTTCAATTTAGATACAATTAATTATAAAACTACTAAAGAGCATTTAAAAGTTAAAAAGATAGATAACATTACAATTCAAATAAAAGAACTTTTAATCTTTAATTATTAGTAACTAAAAAAGACGAAGCAAATTATTGAAGCTTAGATTAATAAATATAAACGAAACATTATTTATAAAGTAAATAACTAAGTTTAATTATTCTTTGAAAACATTAAGACAATAAAACTTTGCAAAGATTTAAAAAACAAGTAGCTAAAGTTTTATCAAATTACTATTAATATTGAAGTTTTTTATCGTTTTCGTTTATCAATTAACATAAAATAACTACATTTAATGTTTAGCTCAAAGTTACTACGTTTTTATTCTAAAGATTTATTACTTAAACAGCATTTAAAATCTTCTAAATCATTGATTATCAAAAATAAAAAGCACTAAGAAGTAAACAATATTTTGAACTTTAGATATTATTGAGATCAAATGCAATACAAAGTCAAATGATTAGATCTAGATAAAAACAACGAGTAATGCTATGTTAATGAAGAAGAATTCAACGATTTCAAAGAGATTTTGAACAAATATCATAAATAATATTCTAACAAATTACGTTAAGCATTAGCTTTCTCTCAAGCAATTAATTAGAATTTCACAGATCTAAGTCTGCAAAATTATAACTAATTAATTAATTAAATTAATCATGAAACTACATTTATATAAACATGAATTTTCAAAGAAAGAAATAATGTTATAAACGTGTCAAAATTAAATCTACAGAATTGTTAAGATTTAACTTTAATAAATTTACAATTAGTTTTAGCACATTAATTGCATAATAATTAGAACTAGTTAGATTTGACCAAGCTATCTATTAATTCTAAAGCATTTTCTAGATTGACTTTTATTATTTATTAGATAAACACTCTTCTTTATGTTATAAATGATCAACATATCTCTAGAATAAACACATTACTTTGTGTTGCAAACATCTTTTGAATTAACATTTTTCTTGTGGTTTAACATATCTCTTTTAGAACTAATGTTGTTTCTAAGTAACTATTATATAAAGTATATTCTTCTTGTCTTTTGTATCTTCTTTCTTCTATATTCTTAAAGTCTTAGTCATAGCTATCTCTATTAAAATATTCTATTTACTACAAACGCAACTAATTAGATTCTAGACATAATCTCAACACATGCAATGTTTAATCAAGTTAGTCAATAAGTTAATAAGATTCAATTTACAAGTAAACATACTTTAATACATAAATTATTTACTAATACTTTATTTATATTACATTTTTAACTTTATATAAAATTTTTACTTTCACTTTTATGAAACTTGTATTATCATAAGATCTTATAATCTTAAAAACTAATATAATGTTAAAAGTAAACTTATTAATTAAGTTTTAATAAAAAAAATTATCGACATTAAACTTTTGATTGAAAGTTTAGATCAGAAAGTTAAAAAAAAAATATATAATGTTAAACTTGATGTAACGAGCGCAGAAAAATTGATATGTTAAAAATTTAACAATAATAATTGCATTTATCTTAACTGTTAATTTTAACATATATGCAACAAGTGTAATAAAACTTATTTAATAATTAACTGCAAGTTAGTTAATTTAAACAATTAATTAATTACAAGAAAATAACGTCAAATCTTAATCTCGCTATTAATAATCTTAGAATTCTTCTTATATTAACTTATAAATGTTAATAAGATCTTTTTAACTCGCAAAGAATCTTTACATGTAAAAATATAATAGAATCATTTAATAAAACATTTAAATCATATTTATGTTCACACATTACTATTTATTATTAAACATAACGCAAAAATCAAATATTAAAACTTTGATCAACAAATTTTAAATAAGAATCTCTCTTTAGTAAATAAAACTTTAAAAATGCTTCAAGTCAATTTAAAGTAACAACTTAATTACGATTAATTAATTAAAATGCATTAAATATCTTATTGCTTTATATTCTTATTGCTAAGATTAACATTCAAGAAAGATAATTGTTGACGTCAAATACATTATTTATTATTTTTAAAAGATAAATTGATTAATAATTACATTTTTGAGAACTAAGAAGCGATAAAATACTTTACATTTAATTAGATAATAATAATGTTATACAATATTAATAGAAACACAGTTTTTATTAAAAGAGATTTAATTAGTATCTTTCATCATATATTAATAATTATATTAGATTATTAATTGCTAAGATTTAGATAAAAGAATAAATATTAAATTAATTGATTTCTACTCTTTGATTTATGCATATTATTATATTTGTTTAATTTCTTTTTTGAAGATTTATGTTAGATACTTATAAGCAAACTATTATAACACTTAGTTATATATTATTTAAATAATTTTCTAATTATGTAATTAAGCTTAATCAAATCTTATAAGTATAAAAATAATTTTAATAATTTATGCGCTCGTTTAAAACTTAACATAAATTTTAAAAAAAATCTTATTAACATTACATGCACATTCTTAAAAATTGAGCTAAATTTAGTTAAAATAATAACTCATTTATTAATTAATAAGCATTCAAAAATAATTTAACTAATAAATTAAATCTTGTTAAGAAAATTACTAACATATAAAAAGTTGCAAACGTTGCTCGACTTTTTATTATTTGCGACAAAGATTATAATCTCTAAAAGAATTTTTCTCAAATAACTGTTCAACGATTTAATTATCTTAAAATTACATAAACAAAGCATTAATTATGCAATGAAATAAGATATTCTTTAATGAAAAACGTTTCTTTTTAAATAAAACAATGTACATCTGCTTTACATATACAAAACGTAATAATTATTATATCTTTGAATAGATGTAGTTAATTTATTAAGTATAAAAGAATATTATCTGCGTAATTTTTATACATTATCGTTGATAAAGAAAATATTTATAAAACAATTTAACACTTAACTTTAAAACAAGCATATTAATATTAAAGAAATAACAACAGTTTTTCATGCACTTATTTTATAATTTTCTTATTTCACGAGATGCAATTCCATTATAAATAATAACAATAAAGTCGTTGTTATCGACATTAATAAAATCTTTATACATGAAAATACAATAATGTTATTATAATAAATAGTTTTACTAATAATTAGACATAACATATATTTACATACTTAATGAATTTTTATTATTGAAAATCGTTTAATTGATTTACTTTCTTAAGTAAAATTTAAAATTATAGTTAACGAATTCTCTCAATTAATTACACTGCAATAATTATTATTTAACGCAAGTTATTAATCTTTTGATTTAATAAAATTCTTCTTAATCGCTTAGTAGTTAAATATCTTTAATAAGAATTAATTAAATCTACAAGAGAAATTTATAACATTATTAGAAGAAGTTATAATTTATTTTGTTTTAGAAACATTAGAATTAGATATTTAGCTTCGATTTTAACATTAATTAGTTAATTAGTTAATTTAAATAATAGAATAATTAAAGTTAAAATTATCAAAGTTTATTTCATTGATTTACAATTATATTATATTAATATTAATTATGTTAAGATAAATATTAACGTCTTTTATCATTTTACTCTGCAATAAATTATAATTAAAATTAGAAGATTATAAAATAATAATTAGATTTATAAGTAATAATTTATAATATATAATCTATTATTGCAATTGTTACGTTAATTTGATTATTTAATTATTAAAGATATTATATAACATGTTTTATTTTGTTTAACATTTGTAGAATTTTTATAAATAGACAAGTTTATATAAACTTAATTAAATAAAATATTAAACTTTAAATAGTAACATTTAATTTAAAACTTAATAATTTTACTAAAAGATTTATTAAAACTTACTTTACTTAACTTCAAAATTAATCTTTTTAAATAAAAAATAATAATTATTATTATTATTATTAACAACGAAGTTTGCATTATATTATAAAGCATGTTGACATTTTATTTATTTAAGTTCTTTTAATACTAGTTTACTTCGCTTCTTTGTTTCGCTTTACTATAAATATAGCTTGAAACTCTTTGCTTTTTTCTATATTCTTAATATTCTAGTTATAACTATCTCTATTAATTAAACATTCTACTTAGCTACACACTAT
>JAABUL010007590.1_pt1 | contig 11597 bp, 18 predicted proteins | sample 5559151 | NCBI WGS metagenome assembly JAABUL01 (sample SAMN10711876, study PRJNA513368) | rock metagenome | isolation source: Antarctica rocks | place: Antarctica: Victoria Land, Pudding Butte sud | reverse complement strand
TTGCTGGCTTGTCCTGAGTCCCCTGCTGGTCTTCGTCATCCCCAGGACTGCATCGAGAGTCTTGTCTGGAACCTCACAACTGCAATGCATGTGCAATGTGCCATTGAAGAAGGCGTGCACATGCTAGAGCAGGCTCAAACAAAGGCAAGTTTGAGTGGCAGATGACAGGGCCGGTTGGAAGGGCAAGCCAAGGCATGGGGAGAAGCAAGCCAGGGTGCAAGGATGAACACCTGGGGTCGAACTCCAGGCTGTCCCAGCCACACGTCTCAAAGTGTGCGGCACATTTCTTGATGTCCAGCTCATCTGTGTTTGACTTGACCTCTGGAGCAGTCATGCGCGTCTTCTTGGGAACTTCTCTCCTGAACATCATGACATGGATGTCACATGAGCATCACGTGGTCATCAATGATGTCATGTACGTAGTATTGCCATCGCAGTGCCAGCACTTAGAGATAGCATGCGTGTTGCATAGCATGCATGTCGCATAGCATGGTCATCAAATTCTTATGACATGAACCTCAGGTGCCCACACAACATGATCACATGGCACCTCAAGCAGCCATCAACACTGATTGGTGCACACACATTCACAGTGGTTTCACACAAGTAAAGCCTGCTGATCGCATTCATGACCAGTAAGCTTGCCAAGCACATGTGACTAGTGGTGTCACTGGTGTTACTGATGGTGTTACTTTTGTCTCTGATAGTCTTACCGGAGGCACAAGCCAGGGCACACATGCATGCATGTTTTGCTGCGTGGCTGTGCATCAAGCAAAAGTGCAGCGCATCACGGGACAGGAGCTGCTGCGCATCTTTTCTTGCATGCGAACAGCTGTCACCACTTCATAGGCCTACACAGCAGCATGAGTACGCAAGAAAGCAGGCTGTGACTAACCCAAGTCTCTTGGACTCCTTCATCCGCTCATCCCTGGCGTTGATCTCGGCTTGATAGCGCTCCATGAACTGGTGACTACGCAGAATCGCCACAACTCTCTGTACCTTTGCATTACCCTGCAACAAAGCGTCAGCCTCAACGCCACAGAACTCATGACCAACGGCATGCATAATAGCATATCAGCACTTATTTAAATTACTTCATGGTTTCAAGCAGGCAGTGCTTTGTCTGTGGGGCCTCATATGTGCCCACATTGCATCGCATCGCATCATTGCTGCCTATGTCGAGGTCTAGTGTTTGTAAAATCGCTCATCATGAATCACTGACATGTCAAAAGCCATCGTTGCCAAATTCTCCTGTCTGCAAGAAATTGTAAAGCTAGTCGCTATTTGTCAGGTGTGGTCCGCTCAGAAACCCATGAAATGTGCATGCCCAGATCAACAGCTTGCAGCAACACCATATGACCAGGCAGACAGCAGGTGGCATTGTCAGCATCTGGCATAGTACTGCTCCATTCACGTCCTAGCCTGATTAACAAGTGACACATCTTTTCTTCATGGCACTGCTTAGCAGAAGGTCTCTGGTCTCACAGCTCTGTAGACAGGCCTCCTACATAGTTGAGGTGTAAAGTACATTTGAGCTTGCCATGGTCACAAATGGAAAAAGTCTATGCATTCCTTTTCTACTATGTATTGGTAGGAGGCAAGGGTGCTGACCTGGAAATGCTCCAACTGGTCGGCCTCCTTGTCAGTGAGACCCAGCTCGCTCTTGTAGCTGGCCAGCACCTCATCCAGAGCAGTGTCAACCCCCTCACGTGGCAGATCCTGTCCAGTCTTCAGCTGCACATACTGCCTATAGACAGACACCAACAATGATAGTACTGATGATTGACACGCGGGCTTAGCCAACAGGCACCAGGTGCATGCAACGCAAGTCAGCTTCCTCCAGACAGGCTTCTTCTGAGCATCAACAATTGCCTGCATAAGACACCAATGCTCAAGCAGTGTGGGCAAGCAATGACTCAACTGTTGCTACAAGTTCACAGTCTTGTCCTGGTTAGCCTTGACATCAACACAATGCTGCGTGCACTCAGTATGGACTTCTGGTTGACAACATCACCAAGGTTCTGGTCACGCTGCATGGGGGTTTGTATACTGTATAAGCGTGAAGCATGTTAATAGGACTGTCAGTGAGATGTTGAAACCTGCCTGAGGAAGTGAGCATCACGGTCGGCCTCCTTCTGGCCAATCTTGGGGTCTCCAAACACGGCTTCTCTGCTGTGCAACTGCTCAGCTTTGTTCTGCAGCATGACATTGCACATCTTGAGCCAGCACAGCAGGCAAGACAGCTCTTGCCAGCCCAACAGTACGACATACGCAAATCAACGCTGGCCTGACAACTAGATGCTGGTGAGACAGTACCATTTGGTGTCGAATGCACCTCCAGTATAGTTTGCAAACTATACTTTGCCATCATTGTGCTACAGCACCCTGCTAGCAAGCAGTCCCAAACTGAAGACATGCATCTCAGCATAAGCCGTGTTTCATGCCCACTGTACATAGCAACTATTGCAGAAAACGGACCTTTAAGGCACAAGCGCGTGATATTGCATTGCTAATCACTGTCAGACTCCCTAGCATCTACAGACTATCTTTGCATAGCACAAGCACCAAGTGCTTTTGCAGGCATACCCTGCGTTCATGCAATCCTGAACCAGCCCTTTAACTACATGGCAGTGCAGGCTTTGTAGTGCCTACCTGCAGCCGCATTTTGCGACCGTGAAGATCAGCCTCCAGCCTGTTCAGGAAAGAGGCAGAGCCATTGCCGCCCCTGCGCTCTTGCATGATAACCAAAGAATGTTGGTTGATGTGAGGATGGAATGTCACCTCCTGCATGTATCGAGCAACTCACATGTCAATCTGTTTTTGTGCACTGATGGAGTCCTGATGTCTGCTATGGGGAAGCCTCTATGTGTATGATAGATATGATTTCCTATGTGTACAAAGCCAGCTCTCCTGCTTTTAGCGTTGATACTTCAAACAACTACATTCTTGCAGCTGGCTCCAAAGTATGTATTCTTTTTCACTGACATTTCATCTCCTGCAAGTCACTGGTAACGCATCGATGCTTTGTACCTCAACATTTCAGCACTCAATGCAAATTTATGGCATTCATATCATGGCTGGCCTTATTCACACTGCAGCAACCCCACCACTTTTGGCATGTACTGCCACCCACAAAGGTACCTAAAATAAACATATGGCAGTGATGCAACAAACTCACATTGGTCATTTCAGGGCTGGCCTTGCAGAGGGGGGTGGTGGAGCGACCCCTGCCAGCGGGGTGCCAGGGAATGTGGCCCAGCACATCTAGTGAGTCCCCCATACGGTGAGACACCCCTGAGCTGGGGCGGATGAGAGGTCTCAACCCTGCCTTTCTTTCCAGGTCAAAGATCTGACCCTTCAGCTTCTTTGTTTCTGTGCCTGCTATCTGAGCATGGTGCACTGCCTGCCCTGCCAACCTGCTCATCACAAGACAAAATGAAGCATGGAAGTAAGATCAGAATGCTCATTGGCCTGCAATGTAGGTGTGTCTGATTCCAGCAGTAGCAGCTCAAATGCAGCTTCAGGGTATTGGGCCACATGAGCTGCCTCGTTTAGGGTATTGAGCCACAGGCTGTTACAACAATTGCCTGCATAGTTTGAACGGAGAAGAACTGCAAACAGAAGCACTCATGCTGATCAAGGGTCAAATGAGTTTGGTGTGATAGATCATTTGTCCCTTGTTAAGTCAATGTTGCCACATGTGCTCCTGTGTATCCACATGCAGTAGCTGTCATTAGCAAGTTTGAGTTTGAGGATGATTAGACTGCAGATCTGTTAGAAAAGCTGCTGAAGCCTGCAGTGTGCGTACACCCAGTGCACGTCCACACAACAACATGCATACTTCACTGTAAGGATCATGCCGAGTATGCGGAAATCTGTCTGATGCTCTGTGCTCTGTACTCTGTCTGATGCTCTGTATGCTTGCCACAGTAAGTTTGCCTGTGGGGTTACATGGCTTCATGGTCCAAAAAGAACAGCAGGAGCGCAACGCTTGGGACCAAGCATAGATGCAATGATTGAACATGAGTTACACTCAACAGGCTCTTAGCAGCAGAAACAACCACACAGCTCTGAGAAGCTGAAAATGTGAGGATGATGCTCACAACAACAGTCACGCTGAGGGTGAGGAGCTCACGATTGTCTGTGAGCAGCTCTGTACTGAGCTTTCTCCATTTCACGCAGTAGGTGATCTCTAAGCTCCAATGCCTTCAGGGCATGCAACTCTTTCAGCCCTCTGTCAGGACTGACTGACCCACCATCAGATGCAGCCCCCCTTGCAGGGCTGTACCCCCGGGCCCCTGGGGCTGACTGGGGCCTGCCCCTGCTTTGTGGGCGGTGAGGTGGGGAGTCGCCGTGGGTTTGGCTGTTGTAGGTGGCCAGGTCAGAGATAGCCATGAGGAGACCTTGCCTGTGACCCAAGGGGCCAATCCCCATCTCCTCCTGTAAGCAAAAGTGATTATTGGCCGTTAATTGAGGCACAGCCTTATCACATCTGTATGTTCATTGCAAGCATCTGTCAATAGTGTCTGCTGTGCTGTTCACCCTGCCAAGCCTGGACATGCAGCCCGATCAACCTGCAGTGTGAAGCGCTCAGCATGCACAAGCATGGACAGATCGGCAATGTAGCGCATGTCAGGTGGAAGATTCATGGATCATATGGCTGGTGTGCCCAATATGAAACCAGAGCTTGACTGGTTGATGCTGTGGCGTGCAGCAGCATTGCAAGATCACAGCAGTGGAGTGTTCATTGCCTCAAACCAAACTCCTTTCACAAGATGCTTTGCCAGGTCATCCTATGGATTGACAATGACAAAAGTATATACCTGCAGGGATGCAAAACTGGCGCAAGACTCACTGGGGTCAAACTGTCTGCCTGGTACAACATATTGTCCTCAAGCTGACAACGCAGCAAATCTGCAATGATGTTTGTCACAGCAAAAGCCCCGCACACACTGCAGAACATGAAGCGTGAGTTGAGTCTTGCTGACCTTGAGGTCTCTGTCGCTGAGCCTGAGCAGCAGCCTGCCATCGATGCAGTGGTGCACAAACTTCTTGCTGGCCCAGGCCTATGTAGTCAGACCAGTCGCACACCTCAGCCACAGCCCACTGGTTCACATTGTGCTGCATGGATTGCTGCACTGCTGCCTCCAGCCTGGCTCTGCTAGCCTGCAAAGTCACACACATGCTGCTTTCACGACAGCAAGCAATACCTCTCTTGCATACAGCAGGTCATTGCACACTTCAGACATGAGTCATCTCACAGCTTCGCTGCTGTCATTAGAAGAAGATACTGAGTGTATACCTGAACTGAGAGCTCATGCGTGATAGTCACTCAGCGCAGGTGAGTGCAGCTGAGGTCAGCTCAGGCTGATTCAGGAAAGCATTGGTCGATTGCAGCACAGCAAAGCAGGAAAGCCAGGTTAGCCATTTGTAGGTGTCACCATGGTAAGAGTGATGACATCAGACAAGGCTCACCATGGCTGATCCCGGTCGACTCCTGGGGGAGCGGGGTGAGGCATGGGTGGGCTCAGGGGGGTGGTAGGCAGGTATGCTGCTACTAGCCAACTCATCATCATAGTACCCATCTGCAACAAACATCGCATGCTCATTCTGGTAGCATGTCATCTGCTTTTGATTGTTTGTTTGCCATGCTGCAGGCATGCTGGGCATCTGCAGGCAATATGCTTAAAGTAATGTACTTCATGCCAGCCTGTTTGCTGTTGCCTCACAGACAGTCAACGCCCCTGCAATGGACTAGAACAAGCATGTTCCACAATGGCAAGTATCAAATGCATGCTGACTTTCTCTATCTCCTTTTGCTGCAAGCACTCCCAAGATGTGACGTACTATTGCATGAGTTGACGGTATGAAAACTTGAGACTGCTGCAGCCAAGCTATCTGGGTGTGAATTGCACCTTGGGCAGGTGAGTATGGCCTTGGGGGCTGACCCTGGCTCTCACCCCTCTGACCCCTCTGCCTTGTCCTAGCAGACCCAGGCCTTGAACTTCGTGCTGCATGCTGCTCCCTGTAGTCTACCTCAGGCTGCTGGTACCCTCCCCTGCTGCTGCCGGGGTACCCTCCCCTTGCAGTTGGCTCCTGATAGTCATCTTCCTCATACACAGCATGCACTGGTGCAGGCTGCATGTACTGCACAGGGTGATCAGAGCTGCGGCGAGATGAAGACTGTCGCGACACAGGCTGCACAGATGAGGCTGACTGCGGTCTACCAGATTGGGAGACAGCACCTGCCTGGCTGCGACTGGCTGGGGGGTATGCCGGGGTGAAGCTGGGGTGACCAGGGTGCTCAAAGTTGTGTATACTGTCTATGCCACCAGGTGTGACCGGAGAGGGGCTTGCAATGCCTGCAGTAGACCTTGCAGAATGTGATGCGCCTGCAGGCTGTTCTGCACTAGATCTGGCAGACCATGACCTGGAGGCAGCCTGTTCTGAGACCCCATCATGCTGACTTGGTGCATCATAGGTAGACAGCTGGTGAGCGCGACCGCTGCCTGAGACTGACTCAGAGGACTGGCGAGGAACTGTAACCATACTCGGCACTGGCTGTGAATACATTTCCTCAGTGTCGGGTTCCAAGCCGTGACTCTGATCAGCAGAGTATCTCTCATGAGAATAGTCACCGTCCACTATGCCACTGTCAGCTGCACCTTGCACAGGGTGGTCCAAACCAAGCTGGATTTCTGCAGCGGCTGTGTAATCAGTGACTGTTGGTTGAGCGTATGCAGATGGATACTGGTGGCTGTGCTGCTCATCTGCATGCTGATAGTCAGCTGGGGCTGCATATGACTGACCGGATTCCTGCGATGGGTCTGGCTCAGGCTCAGCTACGTCATCTGCAGCTGATTCTTCACCATACAGGGGGTTTGAGGTGCCTGATTGCATTGGATTACCGTTGTAGGCAGGAAACTCGGGCAATGGAGGAAGGCCTCCATTTGGGTAGGAGCCTTGAACAAACTCTTGTTCGCTTGGTCTGAGAAAGACCTGACGCTCCCCTGGGATTGGTGAGTCCATGGGGGTGTAGGAGTCATGCATAGAGCGTGCACTTGACCTAGCACTTGGCACTCTATCATGTGACACCTGTAGTCAAGAAAAGTGATGGTTGCAAAGCAAGCCTCTGTATGCCAACTGTGATGTCAGATTGGGTTGCTTCTATGGCGTGAAGGTCACAAGGTCAAGGTAAGAGTTGCTGCTGACCTTGTCTGTATGTACAAGAGCAGTCTGCACATCTTCCTCGAAATCGTTGTCCTACAAGGCAGCATGATGCGCCATTGGTTGCTGAAAACGCTGACAGGGCGAGGACCAGCTGCCGAGCAAGCTTGGCGGAGCAAGCTTTAGTGTTGCCGGGCCCTTTTCTTGCCGGTGGTCGTATAGCGTGGTGCGCGGGTGAGAGGCGCAAACATAGCAGGCAAAGTTTTGTTGTACCTCGTAAGCTATATCTTCCATCACAAAGGAGTCTTCGCTGTTGCCTTCGTCCATACTCGCTACCCGGTCTCACTCTAAGCAAAAACCGGCATGCGCTTTTGCAATCTCCAGCAGAGCTGAGACCGGACAACGGGGCCGCGACAACGGGGGATGTCGGCCTCAATTTGGCCGGCAAAGTTGTTTGCAAAGCATGAGGACGCTCGTTTTTCAGTCCCCGCTCTGCAAAACCAAAGCCAAAGGAATGCAGGACCCGTTACGGTGCAGCGCCATAGCGTAAAACTTTAGTGACTGTACCGTAACCTTTTATGCATGACCCTTCCTCTAGCAGCTGCTCACGTCCCACGGCGAAACATCTTCGCAACTGTGTCGTGCGGCAACACGATTTGATCTTGCAAATGGCAAGTGTAGCTTGTGACGACTGAAGCCGTTCAAGCAAATCTTGGCTATCGGGCTGTTCCGGAACAACCGCTTCTGTGCCTTTTGTTCGTGAGCGGTTGCAGGAGCTTCACCCCCAACAATGTCGAGCAGCGAACCGTTTGATCATCTGTTCAAGGTCACCTTCGGCTCTCCTCTGGTCCCTGTTGACGACTTGGCACCAGTCTGATGGTACCAAGTCTACAGTCTGATGGTGTGGTGTTTACGTGTACAGATCTTACTCGTCGGAGACTCGGGAGTTGGAAAGAGCTCACTGCTAATGAGATTTACCGCAGGACAGTTCGAGGAATCCAGTGTACCGACAATCGGTAAGTGCACTGTGTTCACGTAGCTTGCACGACTCACCGTCAAGCAGCTTGTTACCCCTTGACTATGCAGACCCTCCAACCCAAAATAAAAGCCCGCAAACAACCCGCTTAAATGATGTAGGTGTCGATTTCAAATTGAAGTTTGTGACTGTCAAGAACAAAAAGCTCAAGCTCACTGTGTGGGACACAGCTGGGCAGGAACGGTTTAGGACTTTGACCAGTAGCTACTACAGGGGAGCACAGGGTATCATATATGGTCAGTCATAAGCAGCGCTGTGACACCATGTCTTCTAGGCAATTGTTGTCAGATTGATTTTCATGCTTGGACAGTGACTTGTAGAGCTGTGCTGTTGTCTCAGCATTGTCAAAGGATCACCTATGCATTTTATTGTGTTCTTTGTCTGCCCATCTGCAACATGTCCTTCAGGTCTTGCGTCTTGCTGCAAACTGCTCAAGTTACTTAGGCTTGAGAGCTGTCATATTCACCTTCCACGCCAGTCAGATGCTGCCATAGTATACCCGCTAAACATGTGTTCACCTCATAGCATATGATGTGACAAGACAAGAGACATTTGAGAGCCTAGATGACATTTGGATGCGAGAGGTAGACATGTATAGCACAGTAGAAGACTCTGTCAAGATGGTTGTTGCAAATAAACTGGACAAGGTAACTCTTACTCCTGTTCAATACTGGCTTACGGTATGACATTGCTTACCTGCTGCTCACTGAGGCACCATGCTGACTGGCACGCTGTGTGGATGTACACAGGAGTCACAAAGACAAGTAAGCAGAGAGCAAGGACAGGAGTTTGCTCGCCAACATGGATGCCTGTTTGTTGAGACAAGCGCCAAGACCAATTTGGCCGTCTCACAAGCTTTTGAGGAGCTGGTGCTGAAGATCCTGGATACCCCTAACTTGCTAGACCAAGCACCCGGCACCAAACTGCAGGCCTCAAAAGAGAAGCCATACTCCTCCAGCTGCTGCTGAGTGGATGTGTGTTTACCCCTGCTGAAGGTTGTGCAAATTCTCGTGCATGAGCAGCATGTAATGTACCATATGTCTGTCTTCACATTGGTTTGAGATGCATCTCATTGCGGTCACTAGAGAACTTTGTGTTGAGTGAGAGTGGGCAGTTTCAACATCTGATGCTGATGATAGGTTTGGCAACCTGGCGTTGAAGCACTGACAGATTAGCCAGCTTACAAGCAACTTCTGTAGGTGTGGCTTCTGTGTTGCACCCAATTTCAATCAATGCTTGGGCAGCAGATAGCAGTGTTACATGATGCTGCTGCGAAGCCTTCGTACATTGGATTCAGGAGTATATCCTTGAGATGCACTGATCTGCAGAGCTCGTGAGAAAGTCTGGGTGATATATGTAAATCAAGATGGTGTGTGGCTGTTTCAATGTGATGGGCTGTGACGCTCACTGCTATGCAACTGAGCGGCTGTGCTTGCAACCTCCGACTTTAAAGCTGCTGATGGCGTATGCTGTCATAGAGTTTGACAATGTGCAATCAAGTGTGTCCATGCATAAGATATTTGTGATTGTGTGAAGTACTCTACACCAAATTGCATACTGTTTCGCCCTCTGTTTTGTGTATTGTGAAGACTCCTGCACTGTTCTCAGGTCACCTTTTCCTCAGCTGTTCTCCCAGCAGGCACTTGCCAAGGGCGGGATTGGGAACTGTGGAAAGTGCGAGCGTTTTATGCAGATCGCACCCTAAAGTTAGCCATTATCTGAACAGGCTGCGACTTCACACCAATGTAATGGTGCATACAAAGAAATAATACACGCTGTTTCACTCCAAATCATCATCCTTATGAGCAGAGACCTGCTGCAAATCCAATACCATCACCCACAACACAATGAACTACAAGGTGGACTAAACTGCATACATGACTGACACACTGTTCAGACACTCTTGAACCTGCAACAGACTTTACAACAAGTCTTTGACAAGTCGCATGTTCTTCTTGTCCCCTTCTCGCCAAATATCGCAGCGCAAGAAATCAGTCACCTGCAGTACAGCTTATTTACTGCCTGCTGTCTGGCTTTGGTGCTGCCTGTGTAACATGCAACAAGCCTCGCTGCCCAGCAGGCGCACATGCCAGAACAGCAGAGCTTCATTGATGAGACTATCTACAGCTGATCAAGTACATGACATGCTTGCAAGGATAAGCTAGGACAGTACTCACAGTATTGACCTGCCCAAAAGAGAGACCATAGTGTAAGCCAAGTGATTGACTGTTGGGTACTCTGTGCATTTATTGTTGATTGTCCTGTTGAGCAGCCTTACCTTGTTAGGGTCCTTGTCCTCCTGAAGCTGCTTCTTGAGCTCTCGCAGTCTGAGCATGGTGCAAGGACCGTACTGCTTGCTCTGCAACAACACCGCAACACATGTGAGGCAAAGCAGATCAAGCGTCAACAGCAAATGCCGATCCACCTTGCACAGCTGGCAACAAGGACGCTACAAATTGCTCACAGAAAAAAGTGGCTTGTAAACTTGTGCTGACAATTTCAAATCTGGCTTATCGCACTAGGTTATGCAGCATTGGACACTGCAGTGCATGTCACCCATCAGCTTCAGCTCTGCGGCATTTGCCATACAAGCACTCGCCTTATCAGCATAGATCCATTCCTTCTTCGTGTCTTTATCCAAGTCCTTGGAGGCAGCACTGATCTTGCCATTGCGCAAGCTGCTTGCCTTGGCACCAGACTTCTGTGCATCTGGAGAAGACTTTGCTCGCTGTGCATCAGAGAGCTTTGGCTGACTTTTACTGATGCCATTTGCCATGCGCGACTTCTCTGGCGACCTGGTGCGAGACCGCTTCTGCCCAGATCTGCCACCAAAGGACTTGTCAGAAGTCTTGTGACCATCTGGTGCCGCTGCTGCTGCGCCTGCTCGATTCTTGTCCAGTGACCCGCCATCCCTTCTGCTGGAACCAGTCTGTCTGTCTGGCTTGGCTGCAGTCTTGCGCTCAGCGGAGTGAGATGGCTTTTGGGCCTTGACGATGTCATGCTGTCCGGTGGACAAGGCTGTGTCCTGCCTTTGCTCTGAACACAGCAAATCTGCACTTATCTCTATGAACGCACATGCATACCTGTGCACAGCTTCAGATACAGAGACAAACGGACGGAGACAGACAGGAGCAAGGTAGTCCACACGTATGCTTACACATGCATGTGCACAGCTTCAGGTACAACAGACAGACAGACAGACAGACAGACAGACACAGGCAGGAACAAGGTAGTACAGATAGACGCAGGGTTGCACAGGGTAGTACAGATAGATGCAGGGTTGCACAGGGACAAAGCTGGGCTGAACAGGCAACGAGACATGCAGCAGCACTCAACTCTGTGCATTGCGCAACTCTTTGCATACGTGACAGGACAAGCCAACACACACAACTTG
>JAABUL010007589.1_pt1 | contig 11598 bp, 14 predicted proteins | sample 5559151 | NCBI WGS metagenome assembly JAABUL01 (sample SAMN10711876, study PRJNA513368) | rock metagenome | isolation source: Antarctica rocks | place: Antarctica: Victoria Land, Pudding Butte sud | reverse complement strand
CAAAACGTAAGGTTGTGAACTCGTTCAAAACGACTCCATAAATTGGACACATTTGCGCCGCGACACAACCGCCTATCTGACCAAGCATTTCTCGAGCATCTTCCGATAGGTCGAAGCTAGCAGCACGGAAATCAGACAAATCGAGAGAGTAATTGCATCGACTTTCCTGACCATAATGAAGACCTTTTCAAGCTGGCTACCGACAAGGAGCAAATCCACAACATCCTGATGGATTTGGTTTGGGAGACAGCTCACTCAGTCAAACAAGGGCTTCATGTCGGATAGACCATATGTAGGTGCACCCTGGGTAATGTACGATCGATACTTTGGCTCTCGTCATGCGCCCCTCTGCTTCTCTGGCTACTTCAATTCAATGAAAGCTTCTTTCTCGTCGTCCACCTTTAGCTTGCTCTTGCATGACAACACGGCATGTTGACTGCTGAGATTAATCTGCAAGACACATGCCGCCGGGCTAGCGCCATCCTTAAGGTGTGTATAAGTATAGAACTATCATATCATGGCTGGTAAATCTGCTTTACTTTTCCACTCATCCTTCACTATGTTCCCAACCCTATGTTTAATATTCCCTCGGCAATATACAAAGCGAATAAAGTCCACTCTCAACTTATCAGAGGTACAACATGCAGAGCAGCAGAGAAAACTCACCCATGAAGAGCAGGGAAGTGAATAGATCGAAATGATAGTGGGACGTTTCCTGACAGGAAAAATGAAGGCGCTCAAATACCTTGACGAAACCTATTCCGCGAAATGGCCGCCAGTCGTCAGACAATTCAACGGAGCACAATCGCTTGGCCAGGCATATTCGAGCCGGTCGCTTGACAGTCTTTGAGCCTTCATCTCTACTTTTGAACCGTGAGGGGATGAGAAGATGTGAGTGAACGAAGACAAAGGCTACGCCTCTGTGACGTCAGGAGGAAGACTGTCAATATATGGCGACTAAGAAGCAGAAGCAGGACAACCAGAGCCCATGCTATGCTGCCAGGTCCTCAGACAAATCTGGCTTCTTTTGTGACTACTTCACTATCACCTTCGCGATAATGAGTCGGGTCTTCGATTCGATCAGATTGATGACGATTAGGTAAACGCCCTTCATGGCATCCTCGGGTGTGGAAAACTCAACAAGGCAGCCCCTGCAAGCATTGTAGCTCTGTGTCCAAAGATCCTCAAGGGTGAGAAGAAGCGAAGGCGCAGAAAGCGGCCGACAAGAAATAGTACAATGCCTCGTCACCTCCTTCCGAACCGCCTCCCAACTGGCAACGCCAATTCCAAGCGAACTATGGAACAACGTGTCCACGCTTTCGCTGGCCCATCCTCGCCGTCGTTCTGCCTCTGCTCACGCGTTTCCTGCTCCCCCTTCTCCGACTTCCTCGATCGGTCCTACACGCAATGAAGTTTTGACGGAGCCGCTTGGTCCGCAGATAAAAAAACCCAGGGCCTTCCCTGGACCCTGTAGCGCCACTTAAGGAGCTAGCCATAAGCTCTTGCTCGACGCAACTCGTACGATTGCACTACCAACTCGACAAGGCCGGATTGAACACTCATGTCACCTCTATAAACCAGCTTCGTGAATAGAATCTAGGTGCCGATTTCCTTGCCCTTATAAAATACGAGGTCGACGATCTCCTTTACAAGATGAGAGACGATCTGTTGGCTCACAGGAGCCTGTAAATGAGAGCGCTGTCCTCGATAGCGGATAGGACTTGATACCAGCAAAAGGACAGGCTACTTGTAGTGGCATTGTCGTTATATACTTATATACTAGTGTCACACCAATACTAAGCGTTACTCCTGCTCGCACGCTTTCTGTCCATCGACGAAGACCGCTGGGCAGCCGTAACAAAGAATGCGAGCTATATAAGCTTTAAAGGCACCTACAAGCTCCAGAAATGATCTCACAAATTCGTGAGCGCGTTGGATCTTCAGCTTTCTACTAGAACAGAAACTTATCAAAAACTCTCTGGTAAGCGCCACCCCAACCAAAAACCCAGTGACAAAGACCTGGAGTTGACTACTTTGGAAGAAGAACCTATACATCGACTATATTAATACGATGCTATCTGCCGCTTGCGGACGAGACACACTCTTTGGAGGGTACCACCATCCACAACTGGGAAACCCCTTCTGCATATAACTGCGAACAAAGAGATTTGATCTGGAGCACGGCCAAGTACCAGCTTCTCAAGAGTACCACAAAGATCCGTCTCGACCCCCGCAAAACGACTCTCAGTGATTAGGTCGACGACTACGAGCTTGAAGACGAGCACCACGCTCTCACCTAGCTTGGAAATCTCCGTCACGAAAAAAATGCTACGGCATGGGACACCTGTGTACCCAGGATATCACCACTCTCCCCTAACAAGGCTTAAACACACATAACCATCTGCAGCAGTCTATTGCCAAGGTGCTCTAAGAAGGCGATGCTACACTAGAAGAACTTGCGCTCAGTGCCGAAGCACCAGAGGAAAAGACTGCCGCAAAATGCTCTCTCCTGGCTCAAAAACCTTCATCAATCACCGAGGCACGGTCTCTTCTTCTATGAGAGGAAGTCGCTGGACTAGAATTCGGATCTCGGTCGTGTGAAGGATGTATGTGATAATTGTTAGCTTGTATCAATGGGTTCATGCTTCTGTGAGGCTCGAATAACTGCAGGTTCGCACGGGCCACTCGAAGCTCATTATAATACTCTCATGGAAAAGACAAAGTCATTCGCAATATTCACAAGGACAGATAGCGAACAGATGGGCTGAGGTTTAGCCTCTGGAGCTTGGTCGGTAAATCTGAGAACGATAAATGGACTGCCGAAAACGGATGCGTGCGGCGTCTGTACTCCCAAAGATATATATATATGTTTGCCCTCCCACAGTCTTTCAAACCAGAGATCGATTTCCGCTCAAGTGATCAATTTGCGAACATGAGAACAAGCAAGTCTCCGAGCTCAATGCCCTCTTTCCAACTGTGTCCCGAAGCATGGGAACCCACTGGGCTGCTTCTTGGGTAGCTATCCTTCATGGGGCTTCTGAAACGTGGTTTCGTTGACTGTCGATACGACGAAAACCTGCGTAATCGGCGTCGCTGGGGTGACTTTCGAGGATGGTGACTTCAAACCAGCTTACTTTACTACTGCATCTCAACCAGATCGATACGCAAGCGGTCTGAAAACAGCGCTTAGGAAATGCCATGTCGATAGAGGCCGCCGAGTTGATCATCCGCGCGTGTGCAAACGAGATCGCCGTCCTCTGAAAGCTGTATCACACACACAAGCCCGAAGACCATAAGGATGGATGGATAGCACCGGACAGCCAATATCCTCTTGGTCTAGGCGACGCCGAGTGTACCGTCGGAATCACCGACTCAGATTCAGCGTATCGTCCTGAGGTAGGTCCGAATCCTACGACGTGTACGCTTGTGTCTGCTACGTATTCGCTGACAACAATTCGCACAGTTATCCGCTCGCGCAGAAGCCTACACTCGCTCTCAGGGTCCCGCTGACGCCCCTAATCCCGCAGGAGGCACTCGCCCCAAGGTCGGTTTGAACTCCACAATCTGCACGCCTGTGCTCGCTTCTTACTAGCTGACAATTTCTTGCATAGACGAGACAGAGTGGCTTCTACAGTTAGTCCCGCCCAGAGGAAGCGAAACAAGAGGATGTGCCGTCCACTCCTGGCAAGAACGCAGCGGCAACGTCCTCCAAGCAGTCTTTCCAAACGCGCAAAACAATTTTTCATCGTCCCAAAGCCACGCTTGGACGATTAGATATCGCAGCGCGTCGACGTTGACTCTGTTCCCCAGAAAGGATGCCTCTTCGTTGGAAAAGACCGCTTTCTACCATGACGAACGTGTCCGTCAAATTCTCGACAAGCATAGCGAACTGCCTATTCTTCTCTTCGATCTGTTTGAGAAGAGGGCCATGGAGAGCCTTGCAGAGATCATCGCCCAAGCCCAAGATAGTCACTTCTGGGAGATCTTCCAGACAGATTATTTTCTGTCGCTCGACCAAGCACCGGCAATAACTATCATGATTGTCGCTGCCCGTTGTTGCGAGGTCGAGCGCTCAAATGTTAGACTTGACATAGTTGTCGACATCGTCGCAGACAACCTTCTGCCAAGCAAACAATTCAAAGAAATTTAGAAGAAGGCGATGAAATTTTCGGAACCCCAGCGTTTATTCATTTCTTTAAGGATTAATTCAAGATCAAAGAAATCATCAGGAAGTCAAAACTTCCCAATTACTTCTACTTAAAAAACTGGTACATCGAGCAGAAGTTCGATATTGACAAGACCAATATCGATTGGCTTAGTAATGGAAAACGTTGCAACAACAAGATGTCGCTTCTGATTAACATCTATCATGTTATTCACACTTTCGGTGATGGCCTCGCGCTCCGTCTTCCGCAACAATATCGTACAATATTGTACAACGTAAGTCCCGTACGTATTCTCGATTATCGTCCCAGTCTTGGAGAACTATACTAATATAACACTAGAATTTGTCTACTGATCCTCTCGATCATGGATGAAATGTACAGTCAAGACTTTAATGGCATTTACAAATGCTCGACCATCGAGTGTCAACTCATGGCCGGAAGCTACCTACAGGAGCAAGTGTCCGACGTATTTCCAAAATTGTTGAACGTAAGCACAATTCAGGAGGCCAGACAGCTTCTGTCAACTGCCCTCGTTACAACATATCTTATATCGAACTCCAGAAGTTAGTATCGCGGCACTCGTTATACCTTTCTGTATCATGGCATGCGCATTGCAACATTTTTTGAAGAATATACTCTCTATATATTTTGCGCCTCCTTTCTTATGGTTCTCTGGATGAGTAGAGTTGACCCCTCAATCCGAATAGTGCAAATGTTTTCTTCATCTACGGTTCCGTTGTTGGCGGGCAGCTTGCACCTGCACTACCTGGAAAGCTTCTTCCTCAGGACTCCCACGACGAATCCGTGGCAGATTGGTGAGATTGTTTAGATTCATCAGTAGGTTCTTGGTGGGACAGAATGCCAACGGAGGCCATTGTCTTCGCGTTGCAATCTATAAGTTCTGCTTGAATTCTCAAGACCGTGACATAGTACACTTCTATACCCAGCGGTTCATTGACCCATTCATGAAGGCCAAGAAGCACTGTGTCGACGTAAATGGGTCAAGATACTCAGCGTTCAATCCTCTACGCGACGCGAGCCCAACAACGGGCGGCTTACTCTGCACTGGTCCCAAGACGACAGAGAAGAAATCTCAATTATGGACGGCCTTCTTCTCCGCTTCTGGCCTGAGTAGGCCATGGTCAGGTTCGATCCACCCCAGGAGGTATACTGCCGCTACAACAAAAAAACCTACGCTATGCGAACCAGTCGTTACCAGTAATGCTATGTGATAAGACGGTCAGTGAGCTAAGAAGAAGCAGAAGATCACCCAGCTGATTGCTTCGTCGAAATAGAAGCAGGAGGACAGGAATAATGAGGCCGATAATAAGCTTGGCCAAGCACAGCCCGAAGAGAATGACGAGCTTTAGCAAGCAAGCTATTCAATATGGAGAGTCCTCCGAAATGTATGTTTAGACATTTGTTCCGAAGGTGGCCTTCAGTATCGGTGGATTTCTTTTTCGAGACCCTTATCGCCTTGAGATTTGTATCTCTCGGGCAGGGAATTCAAAAAGCAACCAGCTTCACAGGTCTGTGGAATTGTGATAAATTGAAGGCAGCCATGAAACGAATAGAGGTATGTTGACAACAGATATTCACGTTGCTAAGAACTCACATTATGTATAGGCTCTTGTTCACCCAGTCCGTTACGAAAAGCTTGTAAAAGCTTTTCATGGTAAGTTATGGAACTCGATCGGTTATGGAGAGCTCTATCAGAGTATCAGCCACCCTATAGATGAACTTCAACCTGAAGCACCTAACCACCGGAGTTTTTTTTAATAAATTGCTTTGAAGCATCACATTGCGATTGTCACTTCGCACAGGCATGATTTCCAGAAAGAAATGGTGGACACGAAAATCAGAAGACGAGATAGAAGAGGACGACGAAGCCGATAGGTCTGGGGAGGGAGAGCATGAGGACATGGCACCGGTTATCTGGTAGCTCGATAGAACTCTGCAGTGGCGGCGCTGATCTGGAGCCTTCTGAGGATTCGAGTGAATTATGCCAGCATCGAAGCTCGTTCAGCAAGGCAAGAAACCAATAGAAAAAGCTAGTTCAAGCAAGAAGTCAGGGTGTATATAAGAGCACTAGAAGAAGCCCCTACTATATTGAAAATAATCTTAAGACTGGGAGACCGCGTGATCCGCATAGTATTATCTGACTTAGGCATAGTCAGCGACGTACCGTGTCGTGAAATATAGGAGTAAGCCGTCAACAGCCCATCACACAGAGCGTTACAGATCCTCAGCTTTGCTAAAAAGCCGGGAACGAGAATCACATCATTGCAGTCATGGCCGCATTTTTGATTGCAAATGTCTCATTCGTGCTTCCACTGGATCGCTGAGCTCAAGCTCAGCTCGCCCATGTAATCAAACACAAATACTGTATGGCGGTATGTTGAGAAGTGTTTATTGGACCTGTAGCAACCTTAGCGAGAAAACGACTGCTTGCAGTCATAGTATCGAGACTTGGATTAGTCACCTTATATTGGTAAACTTCACGAGGTTGCCACATCGTTTCCAGATTCTGTTTCTCTGCGGAGTATCCTAAGCCCTCCGGGCTTGCCCTCACCTACCACAAAACTGTCAGTACAGGCTTGACAGATCGCGATGAACGGGGCCAAAGCCCGAGCAGCGGTTTAACAGCGCATGGGAGGACACAGGCCCGATTTGTAGGCTTAAAGATTCTACGTACCAATTCCCCAAGCCATACGAGCCGACCCGCGAGCAACGCTAAAGGCCTCAACTGCCACTGCTCCTTGCCACAGGTCAAACCAGTTGCCCTAGACCGTCAATGATCATGTGTCTATCGTCATCGCACATTTCAACGCAGCTAGGATCCTCTCAACGAATGATCTCTCGGAACGGGTTTCAAGATGCTCTTACGATCTCTGGTTCTGGTTGTTATCGGCGTTGGCTCTTCAATACCGGGCGAATTGTTGTACCCAAAGAGCTTGCGGCCCGGGCTCACGGGCATCTTCTCGAGGAGACCGGAGCACAAACCCGGCGGGGGAGGCTGCCCATACATCGGGTCACAGATCAATTGCGGTTCGTACAGTCGGACGATAATTATTGAATTCCCAGTAGTGCCTGTTCGAATGTCAGTATCCGGGGGCTGAGAGCTCACGAGTCACCCAGGAATCGTGTAGACCTACCTACGGCGCCCACACTGCCGCCGCTGGTAGGACCTGTTGTCTCACGCATTCATTGATCACGCGATGAGCGGCTTGTCTGATCTCGAGATCCGATGTTGTATCAGAAGTGGTTCCTGAGGCAGTGGTCAGATCGATTACGCATCTGAGGTCCGCTGTCGTGGCTGTCAGTATAGTCGGAGCGCAAGCCTTGCGAGGCAGCGAGTCCGAAACATCTGGCATCAGCATTCAGGGATCGTTACCGCTAGACCATCGATTTGGCAGGACCAAGGAAGGCCTTCGTCTTGGCCCACGTTGAGCGACGGTGAATATATTCGGACTGGTACCGATCTTCTGTAGAGTACTTTTGTAAGCGCTGCGGGCTAAATCTAGGTCGTAGCGTTGAGTATCGTAATGTACCTTGGCGTCTACAATAAGAGGGAAGACATCGTACTGTAGGGAAGATGTTTTCGCAGGGAGAAAGTCAGCTTTGGTTAGTGCAGTACCGTCCGTGGAGCTTGGGATGCCCAGCGCAGTTGATGGACTCGAAAAAGCCGCAGCCAGGGTGCATAGGGCGGAAAGGCTGCTTGCAAATCCCAGAAGCATAGTAGTTGGCAGTCAAGATGCCGTATCATGATATATCGGATGGGCTTCGCCTAATTATCAGGTCACCAGTCGGCTAGCGCCATACGCGCCGTTACTATTGTTGTAGGCTCGAGTCGCTAGGAGAAGGCAAGACTTGACTCCACAACTGCCATAACCACTAGAGCGCATGTAGAGCCTCAACATGTCGCATGAATAGTGCGTGGACAAGATCGAACCGTTGGTTGACTTACATTCTATTCTCGCCCAAAGCTTGCAGATGGTCTCGGGCCACGACCCAGTCATCATAGCCACACGAGCACAACTCCGAGACCACCCATAATCATAACAGCCTCGACCGCCCAGTCTGTCGCTATGCTCGCTTGTGTCGCAGCGTCGGTGAACGGTAAAGGTCTAGGCGTTGCAGCGAAAGTCCCATTGCCATATCCATAGCCTGCTCCCCCTGAGCCTGCCACGCCGGCAGGAGGACAGACAGCCGCAGTGCTATTAATGCCTCCCACACGGACGTCCCAAGATTTGTACCCATAATAAGGAGCACACTCGAGATCGTATGGAGTCAGCTCTACAAGAAGTACGTCAGCGGCCAGCATCGATCTCGAGATAAGGTATTCTTACTGCCTAAGTTGTAATCACTACATTGGTCCATTTCGCACTGGTACAGAGGACGCTGAAATCTTGTATTCGTGCAACGACAACGTACGAATCCAGGATTATTCAGCTGGCACCCGTCAACGCCTAAGAGAGCATTCACGGATGCAAGGCAGGGGCAAGTCGGAAGCGGGACATGGGCGGATGAGGCTGCGTTCTGTGACGCAAGAATCGAGCTGGCAGCCGCAACGACGGCGGTGGGAGCTAATGGGTTGGGCGCTGTGATGCAATCGGATGTCGCTGTTGTAGAGGGGATACCGCCGAACGGAAGGCAGATATGAGGCGTAAGTAGGCCAATCTCTGTGGTCGTGAAGTCAATACGTGTACTCGCTTGGGACATTGTGGGAAGATAGGCTCAGGATGGTATTGTTTCGGGGCCACTCACGTCCGAGATCGTCAATGGAGCAGTTCGCTGCTTCGCATTCCTGCACGGCGTTCAGAAATGGCACGCTCTTGCAGAGGCAGCGAAAATCGTTTGGGCTACAGCCCGCAATGCCTGCAGCTTGCACGGTGCAAGCTGTCTATATGGGATCGTCAGTATTTGAAAGTCTTGTTCGACGATGGCATACTGACTCCACATGCTGGAAAGCTGGGAACAGTATCCGCAACTGTCGACGTTGACAAGATGGCAGTGACAAGCGTGAAGCTTGTGGCGAAGAGATACATCTTGAGGGGGACTCGGTGCGGCGATATGAATGACGAACCTGGCTCAGTCAGAAGTAAAGTACTTTATTTGAGAGAGTGACTTGGGGCAAGTGTTGCGCCGAGGTTTTGAGGACGCACAATGTTTTCATTACAAAGAGGACCCACTTTTTATTCACAGGGTTGCACAAGCAATTTTCCCCCTTAGCCTTGCAATGTGTGTTGAACTGGTTCAGGATGCCCAACACCCGCATTTTATCAAGCACAGCGTCTATACCTGTACTCAAGAGGCGACATCAGGTGCCCTTGTGAGGCAAATAATATTGAAAGGGGTTTTTTGAATTACGTGTTCTCGCTATCCTCACCAATCGTTGGCATTGTCTGAAAGAATGTCCCGAAGGCTTCTTGACGGGATGTACGCTCAATGAAGTCCCATAGTTTAGAAGGCAAACGGTCGAAACTTTTGACCTGGTCAATCGAAACATCTACCAGAACATCCGGAGAAGACCCAGTATACGGTATGTATTTGACTCGATGAACTTCTGTCACCCGCATCATGCCACCGGATGATGGTTCTCTTCGGTGACCTGATGTTGTTTTATTGCGGGTCTCCACGTCCCTCAAATCCCTTGCCATTTATCGATTGACTTTATGGGAGGTAGCGAGGAATGCTTGCACATTTTTTCAGCAGTATTGGATGAACAGTAGCCCCGTACGAAAGCCGAGCGATAATGGAAGCATGATTTTCCAGGAGGTATGCAAATTACATTGTGGAAGGAGGAGAAAGTAACGAGAGTTGAGACAAGCAACTACCATATAAGGTCTCCGTCCTCAGCGAAAATCGTGTCGATTTGGACGGCAGGTCCCACTGAATCGTTGAAATTCTTTTAGTGGTAACTACAATCCCGAATGTCCATCGTGGAATTGGCGTATTGGTCTCTCAAATGGGCACACAGTAAATTGCTATTCCGGAGGACATCTATTGAGGGTCATTTGGTTTTTCAAAACCTACACAAGCACTCTACAGATGAGGAAGCTTGATTAGAGTTGCCTGCAATATACAGTAGCTGATGGGAAGGGCTGCTTATGTGGCTGCTTATGGGAGGAAGCTATCCCCCAGCTGCGAGAGCCCAGAAATTGGTATCATTCCATCATCCATATATAGCTATACTGGTCCGGAAGAACATTTGAATGTAGTAACAACAATCGAAAGTTTCATTGGAGCAAAAATGACAGGACACCCCAGTGTGACTGGACGGCCATGGATGACAAGTTGTCTCGAGAATTGGAGGACAATCCAAGAAGTTAACGCTTGACTAAGCCTCGTTAGGTTTTTCCTTGATCTTTGTCGGGCGCCGAGAGAGATAAAAGATGAAACATCGAGATAGAAGATGAAAAATAGATACAAAGACTCATGCCCCACTAAGCCCCAATGGGATCTCCGCCATCTACACGCACCTAAACCTCCAAATTTCCACATCCCTCTGTATCCAAACCCCATACTTCAACACACTCCCCTTGCGTTCCTCAACCATCTCTCGAACTCACCCATCCACCACCTCCACCACCCCCACCAACCCCCCACAACCACAAACATGAGCTCCAACCCCTCCTCCAATCTCCCAACAACCGCCAACGAGAACCCGCCCAGCGGTGTCGTAGCCAAGGTCAAAGAATCGCTGGGTCTAGCCCCGGAGTCCGAATCCGGGACCGAGCCTGTGAGTGGGGAGATGGGGAGTGGGACGGCGGGGGAGCCGTTTGATAAGGGGAATGAGGAGGGTGAGTGCCTTTAGTGTTTCTTGTTTTGAGGCATGGGTGGGGAGGGGAGAGAGGGAGTGGGTCACGGACTGACGTTGAGTAGGGGAGTCGGCCGCAGCGTCGAATCAAATGGGTGGAGAGGGAACAGGTGGGATAGCAGGTGGGAATACGAATGCGGGTGGGAGCTAAGTGAGGAGGCTTTGATTGAAGGTGCTCTGGAATGGCGCAATGGCATCGGTTTTGGGGAATGGGTTAAGAAGTGGGCTCCTGATGCTGAACTGGACGGATACATGGGCGGCTACATTCGAGAAGCATTAGCTTTTGCGGTTTCCAGCACAGTCGAACGTTGGGAAACGGATCGTGGCAGGGTCAATCGATATAGGATGTCATCGACTCATTCCCGTGAATGTAATGCGTGACGTGGTGCTGTATATGTGGTACTCAGGCCACCATGCGAAGTTATATGAGCGATCTATCAGCCACAGTAGCTGCTGTAAGTGCTACTCCACAATAACACTATAATGCCCGGTGTTGCTAAGATGCCGCGTCTCAAAATGTAGCCCAGGCAATGCTCAAACATTCGGGTTTCGCCAACCAAGCATTGAAGCCCTCGAGCCCTCGAGCCATCCATGGCAGCGACCAATATGGGC
>JAABUL010007585.1_pt1 | contig 11604 bp, 10 predicted proteins | sample 5559151 | NCBI WGS metagenome assembly JAABUL01 (sample SAMN10711876, study PRJNA513368) | rock metagenome | isolation source: Antarctica rocks | place: Antarctica: Victoria Land, Pudding Butte sud | reverse complement strand
CCGTCTTCTATCAATCTTCGGCTCTTAGAACCCTTAACACCATCGCTAATGCCAACGAAAGGAAATGTGGTATCTAGTGTCTCTTCGCAAGAACAAAAGCAGGAAAGAAAGCTTGGCATGTCTGTACCCTTCCCGTTTCCTACTCATCCACTGCAGGAAAATTACATATCCCAACCACACCACCACCTCCTTACACTCCCCCCAACGTCATCCCATGCGTCGGCAAACTCCGACCATGCTCCATTTTCTCAGGACTTGTCTCATCAGTCACGATATGTTCCTCCAAATAGATCGGCCCAGTATTCTCTGGCATCGGTGTTTCAGGGGCGAAATCTTCGGCAACAACACCCTTTGACTGCAGCTTTCTGTCGGTAGCTGTGTGAGTGGTTGAGCGACCGTTGGCTGAAGGTGGTGCTTGCGCATTCTTTTGGTTATCATAGGCAACGGCTCGAGCGTAGTTCACCTCCTTCCTAGCCTTCCTCTCCTGTTTGGCTGCGGTTTGCGAGGAGACCCCATTCTCCACGACACCGTCGGCTTGCCCTGCGGCGTCCGCTTCTGGAGAGTAGCCGTTGCCACGGGCCTTTTCATCATGATAAATTCCCTTCCGCTCGCCGTCCCACTTCCTCAACGCCTTCTGCGCCTTCCCTACACTTTCGAATCCACCTTGTTTTTTGAGCCGTCGGCTCTCTCTAGCTAGAGCTATCCTTCCAACTAGACCTTCCTTCTTCGTCTCATCAAACTCTTTCTTGATCTCCAGAATAGCTAACCATGCCGCATCCATCCTCTCCCTCACCACCTTCCCCTCTTTCTCGTCGAGTGCACGCACATCTTTACCACCTTGAATAGTTCTCGCCTTGCTAATGAATGCTGTCGGCTGCTTCCCTTTTATCAGCTCCTTATGCACGCCCTTCATTGTATACCCAACTGGTCCAATAATCGCCGCCAGATCTTTTAGCACAAACCCACCGATACCCTTGCCGACACCTTTAACGAAGCCGACAGCGCCACCCTCTTTCGCGCCGCGATATGGTTGCGAGACGAGGCCTGTAACGCCGTCGTAGATGCCAAAGGCGAATTCCTCGCCGGCGGCGCGGAGTCCGGAGCGGTAGCCTGAGATACGGGTGGGGCGACGAACGGTGGAGTCACCGTAGAGACGTGGGGCGTTGTGGAAGCCTTGAGCGATGGCTAGAGCAAGGTCCATGGGTGCTGTGGATGGCAATTAGCTCAACGGGCCAGGTATGAAAGTATTGTAGTAAAAAGAGCACACCTTTAGCGAGAGCCTGGCCGCTCTTGGCCAGTCCATGACCAGTATCCTCAGCAAGATCCTGCGCTATGTTCTCTTGTGGCCCATCCGCTCCCACAGAAACATTGTCCTCGTTCTCTTCACCGTCGACCGCATGCTCTGGTAGTTGATTTGTAGTACCATTGGGTAGAGCTCCACCCCTTCCAGCTTCTTTCTGCACACCTTCAGACATACCTCCCATTAATTCACCACCAGCGGGAGCCTTAACATATCCATTACTTTCTTTAGGTCCATTGTGAGCTAGCGATCGGTTTACCTGACTACTCTTTCTCCGATGTTTTTTCTTCTGTTCATTCCTTTCTCTTCTCTTAAGTGTCTTTGCCCACCTCGCAGGCATGCTACCAACACCCTTGAACACGCCAACAGCAGAACTAGCAATGGCAGCGCCTCCGCCTGTCAAGGGCTCGCCTGGTCCTCCGAAGTCGTTCCAATCACAGTTTCGCACTAGTCTCAGATCATGCCACTTCATCTTTTTCTGCTCAACTAGTAGTTCAGCAGCGAGTACTGAGAGCTTGAGATCGTACTTTTTGAGCGACCATACTGCAACACGGTCATGGAGAACGGAGCAGCGCATAGAAGTGGGACCTCGCAATGGTAAGTGCTGGTGAAAAGACGCAACAGCATTCTTAGCTCCATCACCCTCCACTTCGATATCGTGCGCAAGTTCTTGGGCGTGCTTTTTGGCCTCCGGAGTCAGGCATTGTCTAATGCCTTCCGCAAGTGCATCAGCAGTGAGCTTCTTGTACGGTACAGCCTTGTGAGCACCTGCCCCTGCTTTTGCTACCATGGCACCCCAGAAAGGCTGATCGCCAAAGAACGGAACGATCATGGTAGGCTTGCCACACTTCAGACCAATAGCTGCTGTACCGGCACCGCCGTGATGAACCACTGCACTGACGCGGTGAAACAACCAGTCGTGCGGGGTGTTTTCCAGCATGTAGATATTCTTTGGAGTGTTTCCTTCGTCACCTAAACCTCCCCATCCCTTGCTGACCAGTGCTCTGACACCAGCCTTCTCGACAGCTTTGAATATCAGGGACGTGAACTTATCAGGATCGTCCACGACAATGCTCCCAAAGCCGATATAGACAGGAGGTTCTCCCTCCTCCAGGAATTTTGTCAAGCTCTCGGGTGGTTCGAAGGAAGACGCGAGGTCAAGGAATACGAACCCTGCAATGTCTATCTCAGGACCCCAATCTGCCGGCTTAGGGATCAAGCCAGGGGACCAGAGATATGAATAAGGCACCTTCAGCCGAAAAAGCTGGCCAGGTGCCCAGAGTGTGGACACAGGCTCTAGTCCTAGGGTCTTGACCCGAAAGTGATTCACCAAGTCCCCAAGCCCTTGCCATATCCTGATTTTGTCAGTGTCAGTCTCAACGAGGATTATGCTTGACTCACATCATCTCGACCAGCGGATATGACATGAAATTAACGTAATTGGTATCAACATTGCCACTCTTAATGTTCGCCAAAGGATGCGGAAATGCCTGCGTGGGGGTATAAGGAAAAGTAAACATTAGATGAAGCGGTATCCCAAGTCGTTCAGCGCAATGGATGTGAGCGAGACAAGAGGGATTCGCAATGATAGCGTCGGCCACGAATGGACGATTTTGTTCCATCATGCGTAGGTTTGACGCATCACCCTCTGCATCTGTAGCATTGATACAAGCTCGCCAGAACCCATCAAACATTTCGACAAAGGCGTCGCGTCTCCGGCCTATTTCCCCAGCTCTGACTGTAGATATTGAAGGCACGAGACCGGGATTTTTGACCATGAAAGCCATCAATTCTGAGGGATCACCTCCCACAGAAAAAAACTCCAGGTCTGTGTCATGCTCGACAAAATTTTTGAAAGCCGGGTGCGATGCTATCCTAACTCGATGCCCATGCTCCTCCTGGAGCACTTTGCCAATCTTCAGGAAGGGCTGAATATCCCCCCGGCTTCCAAGAACCATGATGACGATATTCAGTTTAGGTGTTGGCGCGGCCTCGATGGACGTAGCAGTCGACAAAGCGGACAGTCTTGTCGCAAAGTTTGGTCGGCGAGTAGCGTCTTCTTCGTGGAGCGGTGAAAGCGGCTGCTCCTGGTCTTCTTTATGGCCGCCAGGGTAGAAGTGGTTCTTCAAGGTAGCACCAAGTGCCTTCGCAAGATATCCTCGGTTCGCTGTCTCGTTGACGCTGATATTCAATCGTCCATCTTTTTTCGACACCTTGCCTTTTGTCTTGAAATTTTCATTCCCCACCTTGAACCTCGAATACTGTTCGTCACCGTCCCTTCGTTTCTTCATGCTATCGCTTCCGGCTCTGCCCCTCGTCGACCTTCTAGCCGTATAAGCAGGTCGCCCTTTGGCTACTTCCTCGTCTTCCGAGGACGACGATGAACTAGACGAAGAAGAATCCGATTGCCAAGAGGCATTCTGTAGAGCAGTGCGTACATTCCCGGTCCTGCCCCTTCTCATGCCCAAAAGTGACCCTCTCTGCGCTGGCACAGGCCTTTCTGTCATGAATTTGTTATTTGCCAATGCTGGCCGTGGCCTTGACGCGATCCTCCCAAGCTCCTCCGGAGCCGAGCCATTTGCCTGAGACGCTCGGGCGCTGGTTGCAGTGGGTTTTTCATTTGTGGATGTAACTCCGTTGGTAGCAGGGTTTGACAGAGCGCCAGCAGAGATGCTGTTGCTCTTGGGTGGAAAAGGGAACTCTAGCGGAGGTGGAATTGGTAGAATGTTCGTGCCCCCTTCTTCGGAGTTCCTCTCCATGATTGGGACAGTGGAGCCGGGCTCCCTTCAAGTTCTGTGTGCTGGTGATAGTTGTAGTATCATTGACAGAGGTTGTGGCGAAACGAATTGAGGAAAGTTTGACGTGTTCAGTTGCTAAAACTGTCGCACAATTTTAGTGTAGGGATGTGAGCCCGCACATAGACGCGTGAAATGGGAAAGGGCGAAGGGTTTTTACTACACGGGCGACAAGGAGGTGGAGGGGAGGTGGATCATCGATGTCGCTGGCGGAGGTGATGTGAATTAATTATTATTGATTAAGTAGAGTATGACGGAGGGGAAATGCGCTCGTGGACCTCTCCGCAGAGGCCAATGGAGTCTCAGAGAGCCATAGTGAGTGCATGGATGAAGTCACTTCTGCAGACATGGCAATCAAAAAAACCCGCATGTTTCGGGACCGGGTAGAACCGACATCATAGCGAGAAACGGCCAAGCTAAGAAAAGCTTAGCATTGCCCCTTTTGCTGTTTTGGATACAGTGCAAAAACGAAGCCCTACAAACAATTAAGCCAATACATTAGTGTTCTGGGTAAATTACAGTTCGATTAAACGAAAATGAAAAATCGTTTGTTTTATTGTTTCACACTAGAGTATTCGCTTAATCATCGAGTTCAGTAATAGAAAAGCATCAGAATCAATATCATATATATTCAATGAGCTTACGGCAATCAACACATACATTGTATAAGCGGCAGATTAATACCGAATCGTAGAATTTGCTTCAAACAGACATTTCTGCAATCAGAAAATAAATGATGTTGAGTGTCGTTGAACAGTGCGCTTAACGAACCTGTTAAACCGAGCCTCGAACACAGTCGGATTTAAAACAGTTGGCTTGAGACGTTTCCGAATCATTCCTTTTTGTGTACGTATCGTTCAATTTCTACATGTATTGCATTTAGATGTTTATCGATTTCAAGCTACGTTACGGAATACTAGAAACGAATGACCTGCTTTTTAGAAAATGTCAAGTTGGCATTCGATTAGCTGAATCGTTTAATTACGATTTAATGGTTTGGCGGTAGGCTCGTAAGGTAAAGCACAGTAACCCTGTGGTAAGTGTGGCATGCACTTTTCCTCAGGTAATACTGTAATTCTCATATATCTTTTCAGGATTCAAATCTACGAAACACGTAGGGGGGCTTTGCTCCGTTCAAGATGAAAAGGGTTTCAGTAATCACCCATCAACAACCATCCCTCAACTCAAATAGTCCCGCAGCCCTTAACTTCTCGATATCCCCTCCCGCCTCCTGCACCACCTTCTCCGCCGCCAAACTCATCTTCCTCCTCTTCTCACTCGCTTCCTGTTCTCGCCGCGCCTTCGTCTTGGAACTCCCACTCGGTGCCACGCTGTTGACAATCTTTTCCCGATCTCTAGGCGTGTAGTTGACGAACACGCTGCTCGCCGACTTCGCCGACTTGAGCGTCCCTACTGAGGACTTCCTTCGACTATGCTTCGGTCGACGGCGGCTTCTAGAGGGGCTCACTGGCGACGGCGAGCGCGAGGATGAAGGCGAGGACGGGCTTTGAGGCCGGAACTGGTTGACGCCAGGAGACAAGATAGGAGAGTGCACATCGAAGCCTGTCGCTGTTGGCGAGACGAGATAGTTGTCTGAGGGATCCTCACTGATGAACTGGCAGTACTGATCCTCTTGCATCATCAAGCCTTGCGAGAAATCTTGGCTTGCAGGTGCGAGAGTAGGCGCCGATTGCGCGGCGATGGAGGTCTCATCGTAAGGTCTTGCAGAGTCTGGCAGATTTTCGAACCATGATGGCTGAATCTGGCCCGGGGATACAGTGTAATCGAAGTTTTCAGGGATGGTTTCCACCTGAGTCCACGATGATGCCGGTCGAAGTTGAGGCAATGCCGATTGAGACTTTGCCTTGTTTCTCCTAAGATCTCTATGCTGGCCTTGATTGGATACGTGATGTGATGCCATCCTGGTGTGATGCCTTGTTCTTGTCTCCGGACGTTGGAAGGCAACAGGTGAGGGAAGAGGGCTAAAGCCTGCTATTTGCGCCGAGGCATATTGCTGCCCAGAGCTTGGCTCCGCATAATTCTCATTCAGTAAAAAGTTATTTCCGTTTTGCGCAATAGTCTCGCCAGAGAATTTGTGGCTTAGAGTCTGAGTGTCCGTGTTTGGCTCATCCTGGTATAGACCTTCTGGCAGGGGAGGGGAAATCGGAGCGTTACTTCCCGGAGTTTGGAGGCTGATGTGCTCGAAGCGTTGGGTCCATTCCGAATCTAAGGGCATCTCCTGTCGGTAATAGTAAGAAGGGTGTATCATCTTGGATGGGTCGCCCGCAACGTTGCAAGGGCTTTTTGAGATTCGGTGGTTTCGATCACGCAGCGTTTCAGGGGGCGTGGCGTTGAATCTGGGCTTTCTCCGTAGAGGGAAAGCTGGCGTTGCTGCAGGGGCTGATAATGGTGGTATATGAGCCTTAGACGAGGGAGGTAGTTTGCCTTCAAGGTTGAGAAGCTCGAGCCCTGAAATTACCGGCTTCTGTCTTTCGGTACGTGCAGCCCTTCTGTAGCTTTGCGGCTGGGAGCTTCCGCTCGTCTGCGAGAGCAGGCTGTTGGCTTCTGGACGATGTTGTGCCCGCTTAGCGTTTGTATACGCGATGTCGGAGAAGGTGTTGTTGTAGCTTTCACTTGATGCTGTATCTTCGTCCGTTGGGAAATCGATTGACCCAAAAGGGTTGGCGTCGCTGGCATTGTTGCCCGACTCTGCAGAGTCGTGGTTGGTGAATTGGTTAAAGAAATCGTCCAAAGGATCGTCGAGGATTTGCGCCCCGTAATCGAATCCTTTGTTTTCCGATTGATACGGAAAATCAGCTGGATTGAATGACAACATGGTGAACGTCCGCATGCGTCAAGTTGAACCTCTCCCAATTGTACTCGTACCAAACGATCCAGAAAAGTTCGGCTGCTGAAGTCAAGCAAAGAACAAGACTGCAAATCGATAGTGGTACGGATAATCACTAATCGTGATAGAGAAGGTATTGATATGCGATGACTGAAAAAGAAATGAACAAATAGGGGGAGTATGCGCAGGTTATCTAAGGGGACCAGCCTCCCCAGATTTGTATTGGTTTGCATTCCATGGTACCTACTTCAACACAACAAGGCGTCAACTGAGCCCTATCAAGCTGCTTCTTATTGGCCACGTTTGACGATACAATGGGAACTGCAAGCGGAGCAACGGCTAACGTTGAATGGGAATGTGAGACACGTGGTCCAACATTCCGAGCATTGTCAGGAAATTTGGAACATTCCAGTCCCCCAATATTATCTTGTTAGCGAATGGGGAACCTTTGGTCAAAGCTTCTCAAATCGTGGGGTCTTCTTCTGGATTCCTGCGTTTATTGCCATCGTGAGATCAGATGTTTGTATCGCAGAACTGTTCCAGACACTCGTGTAACGTAGACCTGAGCGTCAGTCAGCTCCCATAGCAACCTTGCCGCCCTTTCCCTCACGGCCAATCTAGGAAACTCACCATCCTGCACAGTCCTGTCCTTACTCCAATTAAGCAGCTCCTTCGTACTCTGGACAGCGACCGGGCTCTTTTCAGCGACCGTTGTCCCCCATTTAAGTCCCTGTTTTATCGCATCCTCTTTCCCTCCACCAACCCAGCTAACAAAGCCCACCTTCGCCGCCTCTTCAGCTCCAAATACTCTTGCACTTAGACACACATCCTTGACCCAGCTTCCATTGCCCACGATCTTGGGTAACCGTGTCAGAGTCCCTATATCAGCGGCGATTCCGACATCGACTTCTTTGACGGAGAATTTAGTATCAACGGCGCATATGCGTAGATCAGCGCAGCATGCTATATCGATTCCAAGCCCAAAGCAAAATCCGTGCATAATTGCCACTACTGGTTTCTCGCATTTTTCGATGGATGATATACATGCTTGAAACTCATTGACATGCCTCCGTATGCGTGTGGCCGCGCGGGCACCGTCAGGAGGTGTAGAGGAACTGGCAGCATTCTGGGATTCGCGCGTAAGAGGTGTAGATTGGGAACGAATATCTATGCCTGCGGTGAAACCTTTCGGACCCGCGCCGGACAAGAGGATTGTACGGGTTGAAGAGTCATGGGAGAGGTGGTCGAAGACGGTGCGGAGTTCGAGCCACATGCTTGGGCGGGGGAATAAGGTTAGCTGGGTATGTAGAGTAATATGGATGAGTGCTTACGGCTCTACGAAAGCGTTTAACTTGTCTGGGCGGTTGATTTCGACATGGGCAACGAATGGTTCGGGATAGGTCACGTTGAAGTATTTGTAAGTGGGGACGGTGGATTGAGCCATGGTGAAGGAAGATTGAAGGAGACTTGGGGGTGGAGGGTCGGTCTATGGCTTTGAATTGAGGTAGCAAAAGAAAGAAGATCGTATGGGGATGGGAATGATTGAGAGTACAGGTCAGTACAGCTAGAAGGGAGATGGGAGTAGACGGGACAGGAAAACCTTCAAGTTCGAGTGGTGTACCTCGGCCCAGTAGGAAAAGCCAGCTATAGTACGCTAAGATAACAGCTCTGTTATCTCACCGCAGCGTCATTGTTGACAAACGCAAAATCCGGTTCTTTCACATTCAAGCAAACGCCAGCAATTGCCTATATTTCTACAGTCTCAATTGCTGAGCGCTGCTTCATCTTCTATTTCCTGACCTTACCACCGTCCGTCTAAACACCTGACCTCTACCCCCCCCTTCAAACCCCCACGCACCACCCAGCTCCTGATACGCGACAAACCCCCCCAATCGAGCCTAACATGTCCGACACCACCGACACATCCGGCCTCGGCCCCTGGCTCATTGGCGTAATCATCTTCACAACCCTCGTGTCCATTGGCGCGGGGATATTCTTCTCCGGCGCGGGCGACGACATGGGGCAGTGGATGTTTGAGAAGTTCTTCAAGGCGAAGGCGAAGGCGGAGGAGAAGGCGTTGGAACATGTCGGGGAGGAGAAGGCGAGGGGGTTTTTGTGAGTGGGGTTTTAAGATTGTGATATCATGCAAGTAGAAGAATGGGAGCTAACTGGGATGATTCACAACATAGGAAGGATCAATTGAAGAAGAACCCGGTCATGTCCAATGACGAATTGAATGAGATTTCAGGAGGATTAGGAGACGAAGCGGCAAAGGAGTTTGGCGGGAAACTCAGCAAGGCTTTCGATTGAGGCCTGGGGAAAGAGAACAAAAGGGACGATATATCATACGACGTAGTGAACGATAGTCTGGAGAGCAGACGACGGAAGTGGAATGATCTGACATTGGGAGAAAGCTTTAGCCATGCCAACCTAGCCTAAGTAGCAGATCGGAAGGGAGCATAAGTCATCACCAAAGATGAAATAAGTTGGGTCAAAAAGTTGCCATTGCTGGAAGTCCGAATTATTTTTCCCTTTTGGTAAACGCCAAACAACCCTCCCTTGCATAATCGGACGCCTTCCTTTCAAATGGGTCGGTTGCCCGAAAATGCCTCGCTATGCTATCCCTATCGCCTTTGAGAAGAGAAATAAAAGTCCCACACCCTAATAGTCGATTCAACATTCAAATACCCAAGCATAACAAGCCCATCGTGACCGAATATCCTCATGTATCCCGAACCATCAAACCAGAGCACTGGGTCAGTTGATCCGTACCGTGTGCCTTCTTTCTCTTCTATCGGTGTTTAACCCGGCCCTCAATTGCTTATGTCTGTACCAGTGTCTGTACCAGTTTCTGTACCAATCACTTGGATTGGGTGCGGGCGAAAGGTAGGTTCAAGGACCTGGCGTTGCCAACAATAACACGAGCTGGAAGTGCATGTTCATCGTAATTTGGTGGCTTCTGGCCTTCGCCTGACAAGTCTTGTAGTGGTATTGCCGGCCCGGCCCCTGGCTCGGTATGTGTAGCATCAGGGTGAACCGCAGCCTCAGGTGGTGAGGGCATATATGGTGGTGGTGCTTGCCCTCTCTCATCGAGTCCCTCCTCTGGTGCCGGCTCCCGCGAAGACCTAAACCTTCCGGTTACCCAGCGTCTGCTTCCGGGCATACCCTCGAGGTCTCTTGCCAAGGCAGATTGCCCATGGTATCGTGATCGTGCCATCTTTTTTCGATTCCGACGAACGAGTGACCACCACACTAGACCCACGATAAAGACAACGGCGGCGAGGAGGAGGAAGTAGTAGTCCAGGACGCCGCTGTTGCTTTGTTGGTTGTTGTTGTTGCTGTCAAAAATCGCAGCAGGATCTGTTGCCGGAGGCATGGTTGTAGAAGATGAGGAGGTTGCGGAGGTTGCACTGGTATCTGGATCGATCGGTAAAGGAGATATAGAGCTCCTGGGTCGGCTGGTGGGTGTGGCTAGCATGTCAGACGTGACCTGTGCGGTGATTGGTCCGGCCCATAAGAGAAGCAGTAGTAGGAGGAATGTCAAGTAGCAGCATTGTTGATACAGTCGTCTCATTGTGGATTTATGAGAGACGATGTTACAGGGGCGAGTAAGTGAGTGTTCGCGGAGTTAGAAAGTACCTCATCAAGGGATCAACGCTGAACCGAGGAAGCCGCTTCGTTGGGGGGAGAACCACATACACAAAGACAGGAGCGAAGAATTAGATCACTTGATCCGTGAAAGAGAGGATAGCATGATACTGAAGTGGTATGACTGATCAATGTGCTGGTACGAAACAAAGTGTCGGAAGTTGGCGGAATTACGTCTGTAAGAAGCTGTTTGTTTTGAACCAATTTTAAAGGCGATCATTCACAGAACGAGGTTGCGGAAGGCGCTTGATCAGCAACAGGGATCTCGAAAGCGCTTTCCCATTTGGGCCGTTGCATCTAAGGCAGCTCACCCAAGCCCGCGTACAATCCAACAATTCAACGACCATGCCCAAAGCCGTCAAAGGTTTGCCTATCTCTCAATCCAATTCTCCAATCCACTCCCACCGCCCACGACCACAACTCACTAACCCCCCTCACAGGCGTCCTCGTCGAATGCGACCCCTCGATAAAAGCCATAATCCTCAAAATCGACCAGGACAAACACGACTACATTGTCGAGGACCTTGATGACCAGTCATTGGTGATCAAGGAGAGCCAGCTGCCGAATCTGAAGGCGAGGTTGGAGGAGGTATGGTTGTTCCTTCTCGTCTAGCTGTGGGGGCGTTGGATGCAGGGGGCTAATGAGGCGTGGTTAGGAACTTGCGAATACCCAGCAGATGCCCGAGGATAGCCAGTCTGATTGAGGGTGAAGGTTTCCAAGAGGTGGGACGGGGTTAGGACCTCGAAGGTCATATGGAGTCAATGAGAGCTCAGCTGAGACGGTGGGTCTTTGAGATGTCTCGGAAAGGACATGGCAGCAGCGTGGAATGAGGCTGCTAGAAACATAGCACCGGCTTATAAAAGCACCATGGAGATAGAGAAGCGTATAGACGAGTGTCGGACGACTTCAAGCAGCCATTGCAGACTTCTCGCTCATCGCCCGTTGAGTCCGAGAAGTCTCCTGCCCAGAGGGCATATATGGCAAGACGCAAGCGGCGTTCATCTATAAAATT
>JAABUL010007584.1_pt1 | contig 11606 bp, 14 predicted proteins | sample 5559151 | NCBI WGS metagenome assembly JAABUL01 (sample SAMN10711876, study PRJNA513368) | rock metagenome | isolation source: Antarctica rocks | place: Antarctica: Victoria Land, Pudding Butte sud | reverse complement strand
TTCCAAGGGGATCTCGTCCTCGCTGCCTCAGGGCCCAGAATCTGGTTTTGGCGAATCTTCGCTTGAGCCCGACACGTCACCATCTGTTGCCACTCAAGGAGTCACTATCATACCGGACTCTCAGTCCTTCCCTGGGTCATCTGCCTACGTACCTATCTCCAGCAGTTCTGCTAGTAATCGAGCTACAACCGTAGCTTATTTAAGTTCCTCTGTAATCTCAGCCGCGCGAAAATCACATACATCACAAGTTATCACGTCTTCCAACTTCGACTCATCTGCCAGCCTTGCTGTTATTACAGCAAACTATTCTGTTGAAGACCCTTCGAAAGTTGAGGTAGCAGCGAGTCAGCCATCTGTTGGACAGTCTTCCGGGATTGTCATAGCTGCAACACAGCCCTCTATAGCTGACTCGTCTCTGCCTTCAACAGCTGCGGTATTTGCAAACAGTGGAGATCACCGCACCAAAGGCGAAGAAAAGCACTCCAATAAAAACCTAGACGAGTCTCAATTTTTCCAAGAGCCTATTCGACGTCGCATTACGGTACTGGAGCCGTTTGAGATTTCCGAGGATCACGCTGTTGACAGTCATCCGTCACAAGCCACAACCACAGACGGTTCCATATTGAGCTTAAGAGACCCAAACTCGCAAACGGCAGAGCCAATTCACTTGGGGGAATACGAAGAGAATACGAACGAAGAATCGTCGTCTAATTTCATCAAACCGATACTACCAATTACTCTTGACTCTCGGGAGCCTCCACATCCGCCATCGATTTCGGACGACGAGATGTCAGATCTTCCCTCAAACGATGGTAATCTCGTAGGAGGCTTGCAGTCTTCAGAAGGGACTAAAGAGAAGATCAGAAGGATGCGCGAAGCTAATGCAGCAAAGAAAGGTACGTCACTTCAATTCCAGGAGCACGGGGTACCAACGTGCTCCCCTTGAACACGCCCTACGTCACCACACGTCCTTAATAAAAGGCAATACTGATCCAGACATCTCCCACAGAAGCAGCACGCAAGGGGCAGCAATCGAGCCCTTCAAGCGCTCGAGCATCCCCTGCTAGCAATATAGAGCGGCAGCTGCCGTTTCCATCACTTCGGCATGCGTCGCCATATACTGTCCCAGGGGTACCACAGCCAGCGCCATCTCCAGTCATTCGTGATCCCCCACGAGTTATCGCTCGGGGAGGAAGCCGCCCGCCGCTGTCTCCAGTCGGTCGTGCTACGCCAGCCTGGGGCTATGGACCTAGCCAACAGCCATTGTCTCCAGTCGTAGCTCGGGGACTTAGCCAGCAGCCCTTGTCTCCTGTCGCTCAGGCCCCAACGGTATGGACGGGAAGCCAGCAACCTCTTGCTGCCGCAGGAATTGCTTCCTCCTCTCCCAGTTGCGACCAGCTCCACGTACAGGTCCAGTCGCCTGGACTAACACAATTCCGCGCTGGGACGGACGCTCCCGAGATCCCAGACAAGTTGGCATATCAGGTACTGGAAGAGCCGGATCGTTTAGAAGTACAACCAATTCGGATGTCGACGGAGTTGCCATTACCAATGCGTAGCTCTCAGTCTGTCCCCCACACCCCAGCAACTCCTAGCCGGCTCGCAATGCACGCAGAAGCGTCGGCTTCGCAGACCGTGACATTGGAGCCCAGAAATCTGGGGGAAATGGAGTTCATTATCCCCCTTTGCATGCAGAAGCGGATCTTACAACAGTACGTTGATACGATGTCATTCTACACTAGTTGCATCACAGAGAACATGACGAAGGAGAGTCTTAGCGAAAAGAGCATCAACCATCTGAATATTCTTCTGCGTCGTCTTGCCAACGTGTCTACTCATATTGGGCTCGAAGGTGGTGGGCCAGGTAGCCAGGATTCAATCAAACCAGAGCAAGAAGCCATCTATGCCGAATTATCTAGCGAGAAATTCAAATTTCTTGGTTGTCTGTTCGAAGTCGCCAGGGGCGATAATCTGCACATTGCCCTCATTGCCACATCAGGTCCTCTTCATGACATCGTCGAAACATTTCTGAAGGGGAGGAGAGTGAGTTACAACAGGCCAGCCACCTTCTCACGATCGGATCCAAGGACAGCGCGTGGCCGTCTGCAAGTGAGTGTGTTAGCATCAGGACAAGGAGCAGGGAATCCGATCGAAGTTGCAAGAAAAGCGGATCTTGTGATTGCATTGGATGAGACCTTCAATGCTAAAGATAGTCAGGTTATTGACTTGCGAAAAAACAACGATGGCGGTCTAGCGCCAGTCATCCGATTGATCATTTACGCTTCCGTTGAACACTTTGATCTTTGTTTGCCACGCACACTGGAGCCTATCAACCGACTTCGCAAACTCGTCTCCTGTGTCTGGCAAACTCAGGGTATCATTGGCGAGTTGAAAGATCACGAACCTGATTCTCAGACTTGTGCCAACATCGTCGCCACCTTTCTACGTGGCAACACTCAAACAACCACCTGGAAACTGCCGAACATTCAACCCATTCAAAATCTACCAGTTATGGATTCTGATTCAAGCTTATCCGACGCGATGTCTGATGTGTCCAATGAACTTGGCCGACCGTCTGAGTTTGTTCGCACATACTGGCCCTACAACGCTGCTGTGACCGTAGGTAGCGTTGTGCAACCAAACAGTCATAATCTGCCAAATGGCAAGCGCGCGTTCGTAAGTAGTCCAAATTTGCGCATTGCAGTATCCACTGACGGTCATCAGGATCTTGAGTATGGTGATTCGTTGGAAGTACAAGCGAAGAAACAGAAAATGGCCCAACGAGCCCACGCAGGGCTATCACTTGAAGAGGTGAGATTTCGGCATCATCGTGTGACTCAGTCACTGATACATCTATAGCCTCATACCGTGGAGAACCTTGAGAAGTGGCTTGCTGATGGAAATGTGCGTGAGCAACGCCTCATGAGGGACATAGCCCTCTGGAAGAACACAGCCGATAGCCACGCAAAGTGGGCCGAAACGCGCCAACTCGAATACGAATGTTTGCGAGACAAGTGGAGCAATTTACACCACGACAAGCTTGACCTTCAGGAGGAAGTCGCCAACCTCACGAAAAAGCTAGAAAAAGCTCGGCTGAACCGCATAGCTCTACAGGGCGAGCGTGGCGTTCTGAAGAAGGACCTAGAAGATAGTCGGCAACAGCTCATCAGCCACGCTGTCCCCAACGTCGCCGAAGCAGCCCAGAAAGACGCTCAGATTCGTGATTTGCAAGAAGAAAACGGCAGTATGAAGAAAAAACTTGATTTGGCCAATGGCCAGCTTGAATATGCACGTGGAATGTACCAAGACTCTTCTAGCCGTGCAGTCGAACTCGCATCAGAGCTCGAGAGTTTGCAGAAAATATTTGAGCCGACGAAGTCTAAACTTGATGTACGTATATTTGAGGCTATTTTCCATCTTCTACAACCCATCTTTCAAGCAGAGGCCAAGACTTAGCGCTGTGGTACTTTGCATGATTCGCCTCCACCGGCTGCATATCCCCCTTTAAATTAGGCTGACTCTGACCGTACGCACAGCATGAGATTCGCCGCCGCAAGCACGAGAGAGAGACGGATCCGAAAACGCAGCAGCTGCAGCTGGCGTTCCAAGAGATTCAAACGCTGAGAACTGAGATCGAGGGTAAGGACCGAATGATCAAGAGGAAGGAAGACCAAATCACAGTCTTGGAGCGCGGACGTGGCGCTGGAGTCCAGACTCGTGGGAGCAGTGCCCAGCCTCGCTCACCTCGTGGGGGTGGCTCTCGTGGAGCCAGCCCTGCGGCAGGTATGCTTGGTGGGGCCGGCGGCAGCAGCAGAGGACCCAGTGGCCTGAGTGGCCGAGTCGATATCGATTAGGTGTTCTTGTTGCGGATAGTACATTGTTAATAAGACTAGGATTGTGGAGGGAGGCGCGAGTGACAAGATCAGATGCTACCTTGTTTACTTGTCTATCTTTTGAAGGGCTATTTTATTTCTTCACATCATAACTCTATCTTTAATTTCTTTACTACAGTGCATTTCCTGGGGAAGATCTGATTTCCTGGTCTTGGTTCAAAACGATCACTGACCACCCCGGCCTCGCTTCGGTGGAGAAGTATTTCCTGATACTACTAGCCCAGTGGGTGGATCGCATGATGGGTGGCGCTAATAGGGTCCTAGTGGCTTCGGCGGCCTTTCAACATTGGGCGAGGCCTTTGCTCGAGACATTGAACGACCGTGTACGGAGAAATGGCAAAAAATTCCCCACTGCCAGCGTTGGAAGGACCGCAATTGAGTCAATCCATGGTCAGACTGGGCTCACTGCTTCCTATGAGGGAGAGAAGGTCTTCGACGCACTATATCTCACCGTATCACACCAAAGGTTAAGGTCAATTGTGAACAGCGATGGGGCGAAAGACATAGAGACATGTGAATAGTGCGTATCTTGTCGGAATGGAAGACTGGATTTCTTCTTCAACCTAACCTCAATCTCTTCTTCTCTACGGTAATGGGGGAAAACCTTGGTTCATCACTGGACCACACATACACATCTATACCATATCCAAACCCTTGAAACGATAGATACAACCCTACTCCAAAGCTCGCCGCCTTCCAGAACAACTTTTGGGCGTCTTTGCGATCAGATCGAGACCAGGCAAATCTACGTCCGGCGTTACGCAACCCACGCCGGATAGACGATATTCGACGAAAGGCAAGCCTATAAAAGAAGAGTCGCCGGCGCATCAATCAGCGAGTGAGGCCGAAGACCCACTTGTCTACATAAGGGAATGATCCGAGGTCCGGAGAGCTCATTGCCTAGCGCATTGATGGAAGACAATGATAAGAGTAAGGTCGTGAATGGAGGCACACGACATGAATGAAGATGTGGTCGTAAAGCCTTCGCTCTCATGTCTTTCATCGAAATTTTGTAACTTCATTCTTGTTCGATCAGACCTGAGTCCTCATATTTTTTACAGATGTTGCCATGGAAAGTTGCTATTCACAGTCCCTACGTTCGTGTACCAACAACTCATGCTCAATCTCTTCGTTGGAACAATCTTGTGATGAAGAAGACCCCACTGAGCGAAAGTTAGAGATAGCATAGACTACCTCTCTCCAATTACAAGATTGACAAAACATGTAAGAGCGGGAACATTCTTTGCTCCTATTGCGATCGTAATTTGATTCGAATCTCAGACAGGTCTAATTAATTAGCGGTGTCTGGCTTCGATTACATGAAAGAGCCGAAACATTGGACCTAGTATTGTATCAGGGAAAGATACGCACTGACAGACCAACATGACAGATCAACGCCCGGAGACGACGCGTATCAGGTACTTAGAAAGTATTGGCGCATATTGACGAGGAGTCAAAAGACAGAACATAGCCGGAACACTTGTTGAAGGCCACGGGAATAGATCGAGTGGTCTAAGCAAGAAATCCCACAACAAACAGATATCTTTGTCACTGATGACCTTCTGTGATAATAGATATCTAAGAGAGGAAGCAGGACGTCTCGATGATATGGCCGGCCAAGGGATTCCTGAAATTGCAGAAGGGGGATGCGCCGGAAATCACTTTTACCCACTGAGAGCAGAATGACCGATCTAGGTACGCAGAAGAATCAGAAGAATATTGCTTTGCTTTGCTGTTCCAATTTGGCTCTTCCCTTTCACTCATATTCTAATTTCGATCTCCTTACTACTCATCTGACGGAAAGTGTCTTGGTCCTCAATCATATATAAATATACACATTGACTGCAGCTACTTGCTCATTGATTCATTGCAGGATAACTTTAACTAGATAAAATGGAGCGGAGCATAACCTAGCGCTTCACAAGTATGACAGCGGTGCGAAGCCAAAGGATCAACAGTTCAAGCTTTCATACGCGGAGATTCTTTCTCGTTCCCGCTTCCGCCAGTTTGGCCCTATATACTTTATATCGTTCAAATAATCATAGACAATCGCATAGAACCATTCAAGTAACTATCAGCCCGTCCCACGCTCTCCTCTCTTCGTCTTCCACTGAAAAGGATCACCGAACGACGCTGAGAATGCCAAGATCTATTCAAGACGTGGTGGAGATGATGGGACCGTATGCGAAATCGATCAGGAGAGCTCCCCCACACTGGGCGCGGAAATTGCCATGCTATATCGACTCGGTATCTCGAAAGAGGTTGCAAAGCAGCAAAGGCAAGAACGACTAGGAAAGCAACGCTGAGTCGACCAAATCGGAGCAAGGCAGAGGGTCAGCGAAAGCAGGCGATGAGACCGCACGTTGCTTCAATCTGGGACATGGACCCGTCTTCCAGAATGATCTTCACTGGTAGCCCAGTTTTTTTGGCGTTGTATTTGAGAGATTTGGTAGGTGATCTGGGGTGTTTATGTTGTGCTCTAAGTCTGCTTGCATTGCCTTCGCTCCAAGCCAAGGGATGCTTTCGTGAAACCGACGAAAATAGAAGACGAGGACTAATCCATCGCCGAGCAGTCAGGGCAGCCTGACGAAGAGCCCAGGTCAGCTCAAAAGAGCAAGGGCCACAACCAGTCCAACGCCTTTACACCACGACCTGAGGCAAAGAAGCCTACCTCGCGCTTCTTACAGTCAATCGAAGCAAAGAAAATGGAAAAGAGGAACACTAATTCAGCTGGCAACCAAGGGATGTACGCCCTCGTCACAGCCATCATGACGCTGTCGGAAATAGCAATGGTGACTCCAAGGGATTTCCTGGCTGTCATCGCTGCGAGTGGTTGTGATTGCTTCTGCAGTTCATTCTTCCTTGGGGCGTTCAAGGCGATAAGAATGTCTCTGTCGTTTGCGGAGCTTCGGTAGGTGACTCAGTGAGTTGGGAGACTCATTCGGAGTGGGCTGTGAAATGGATGGTCGAGTATGAGGATGGCACTTGCCTGGTCATGCTTTCTGCCCGTGGAGGTATAGAATCATTCAGCGTGAGTCTCTATTGGGTCTGGATGGTGCAGCGCCAGGAACTTGTCTAGTTCCTGGCGCTTTCTAGTTCAACCTAGGAGATTGAGCGTGCTGCAGCACTCGAATCTTGATCCTCCAGCGAGATCGACATCATTTGCTATTCACCATCTGTTGTTGAGTTCAGGAAGCATCGCATGGTCAATGGACTGTACGACATTGACCTCATGATGCAGATCGAGGACGAGATCACGAAGTACGAGGAGCAGATTGACTTCGATTGAGAAAAAAGCAGGTATAGAAGTTTTCCGAGAATCCTCAGTAGATATTGATAACGAAATTTTTTTGGAACGCGCTACCGTCTCGGACCAAAGACTCGCTTTTTCAGAACGGCTCATTGCCGCTGGAAATCCTGGGGAAAGCCAATGTCCTTGTCAAGAATAATGATAATCCCTACTGGGCATCAGAAGACATCATCCAATATCCAACCGCGCCACCACTCGTAGATAAGCTGTACCGACTACCAGCTCCACGACTGGCTATCCGCTTTTCGGCCAAACCCAATCAGAAACGAGGTCGGAGGCGAAGCGGCAGCTGGAGATATTAGAAGCTTTTAGGAATTTGGACTGTGTACGCAAATTCCTTGCTGTCACTGGTACCCCGGTGGCCAATAGGTGGTGGGACATCTATAGGCTGATTCTATTCATGAAGGGGCACCCACGAGTGCCTGGTAGTACTGATAGTCATCGTGATCGGTTGCAGTCCGACGACGTTAATCACAGTAAAGCCATCTGGAACAAATTGCAAAGACCTCTAGTCTTGCCACGAACCTAATTATTATCGAAGCTATCCCGGAATATATCGATCGAAGTGCTTATGGAAAAGCCAGAGGTTTACATAGGCGATAAAAGCTTACAACAATCAATTATTTGAGGACTGGCAGAAGCGTCTGCCTATTCCAGTCAAAATGACAACGACCATGGCTTTTGAGCAGATTTATAAAAGCTGGTAGGAAGACGGCCTCAGGGGGATATCTGTTCCAGTTGATTCTTCTTGACAGAAAGCTGCACCTGAACTGCTCTCTAACAAGGGAAGATCGAGCTAAGTCCACTGATACCAGAGATCCTCGGATGATATTGAACGAGTCTCTGTGGACGTATATCCTCAAATTCATTAGGATTATACCGAGTAATTATGAAGGACTGAAAGAAATTGAAAGCGCATTTAGAATAAAGTCCCGAATCCATTTAATAACGGACCCGATCAACTGGGATCTCGGCTACTTGACGCCGGAAATGCAAAAGGCATTCTCGACAGGAGAAGGTAGGCACGGCACCCAGAAGTGGTATATGTCCATGACACATAAAGGGTTCAAGGACGTGCGAATGAGGAAGTTCGGCAGATGAGGGCGTGCCTTTTTTCCTTTTGTTGGGGGCAGATGTTATGACATTGTCTTATGCATGCCTTCCTTATGAATCGAGTATTGGCATGGTTCCCCTTCCTTATACCAAAAGTCCAAGATCCAGCTCCTAAATAAATACGAACAACGATTATCCAGCAAAGACCTTTCAACCACTAGCAGAGAAGATTATCAACCAAGCTCGCGTCATGCTCTACACACCTACCCAATCACCCTCACCATTAATAAAAACCATCAACTTCAACCTTAGATTCATCAACAAAGCCACCACAACAAAAGAGGCAGATTCCCCAATAATCTACTCGATCTATCAAATTATCCCTGCCGTCAACAACACCAAGCAACTCAACCCCACAGCCATAAGCAATGAGCAACCAGCACTATCATCTAAAAAACGCACACAAAGAAAAAATACCTCGGGAGAGGCTACAGCTCTCTTCACTGTTCACCCTACGCTTAATCGGTCCTGGATACTCACCAATCTCTAAGAATTATAAGGCCCAGCTCTGCAGCATTTCAACATCAACACCAGACTAGGCGCAATATCAAGAGATAGGGCTAGAAGAATCTTGGGTGGGATGTCTGCGCTATTTCGTCCAAATATTTATGCATTGACTTGACCTATCACCATTTTGTCGGAGAGTCTGAATAAGAATTGGCAGCCTTGGGCGAAGAGCTACAAATGATGCAGTTATGCCCACATTCCAAGAAGGATGGAAAGGAGTTGAGTTTGGTCATTAATCGTTTTGATCGTGAGACCATAGCGTGCGCTATAATCGGCAAAGTCTATGGGTTAGGCAGAAATGCAGGCGCATCTGTACGAGTCAATGCCATGAGCGTACAAAGCCTTGATACGCCGCTACTAAACCCACAAATCATCAGCTCCGGAGCGTGGAAGAATGCGGTAGACATCTGTGAACAATACCAACAATGATGCGACATTTTCAAGAACTTAACCACCAATACCCTCAAGCAATAAACTATTCAATTCATCGAGATGGAGACAACCTGGCTTTAGACCTTTGATCTATATCGGCACGGGGACCGAGCGCAAGACCACGAAGCTCTCACTTGATGTATAGTTTGAATACCTATCACTTGCGTGAAAAGAAGGCAACTTTCATCTTGATCATGTAGCGTCGCTAATGAGTGCACACTATAGTCAATCGATCGCACAGTCCCGTGCTACTACCTCAGCAGAGGACCATGAACAAAGTTCTTCAGCCACCGAGTGGACTATTTCCACAGACCACGCACCTTCTCCGTTGCGATTACGAACAGGCTGAGCGAGTTCATTGTTTCGACTTCTTGATAAAAACATGCGTGGTCAAGCAATACAGATCCTCGACCCCTAATTGTACGACTGCTACTCAGTGAAGAAATATCATGCGATACGCCGCAAATACGCAGTCGAACCGGCGATAGGATAAAACGAGTAATATCAGTCACGACGACTATTACTGGAAGCGACTCTTGAAGATACGGTAGCAAAAATTTAATGATAAAAGTGCAGTCATAACAATCGAAACTCAGACAGCTGCGAGTCTTTCTTAAGATAAGTCCTTTGCCAGCCGTACAGATCGATCGTATGACTGTGGTTTAACAGACATACAGTCCAGTACACTTGATGTCACGCCCGCGGCGAGGGACGAAGAGCGGAGAGGTACGTATGCCATTCGTATGCTCGATATGGTTAATCAGATGCATCTCGACATGAACAATATCCTGGATTGGGGCCTCAGCAAACGGAGGACCGAAGTGATAGAACATTGCGGGAAGATTCACGAGTTGCAGGTGGTCCAGCCGAAGCCGAAGAGGATGAGAAGGATGAGAAGGCCGTAATAAAGCTACCATTGGACAGATGTAATATTGGTAATAGAGATTGGGATCCTCTGTAGCGAATGTTTTTGGATTGAAAAGATTTGTGAGGACTATGATGAATTTCCATCATCGATCAACATCCAAGCATTTAACGAGGCCGCAGGGACGTCTCGATAGGCTCGCTCGAATGATAGTCGGAAACAGGACAGTAAAGGTAGCACAGTACTTCGTTCCATACTTATCGTCCCATTCGTCACCAATACCCGGAACTAGGATTACTTAGTCGGCCGAGATGTATAGCCTTGTTGCTCTCCTAGGGAATAAGCTGAATAAACCATTCGAATCAGTCCATATTTTGGTCTTCTCGGTATCCAGAGGATGGACCGTTTGCGGCTACTTGGGCACCGAGCAAGCATGTGCCAGTCCGGAGCCGATTAGAGTCTGGTTTCGTTGGCCGAGCCCACCTGGTTTTCTTGAATTCTCACTTCCTCATCCGTGATGAATTCCACCTTGCCCTCGCCCACCTCCAACCCTCTACTCCCCACCACAAAGCCCAGCCGTATAGCTCCCCACCGCTGGACCATGATCTTCAACGTCACCAACGCTTCCAGCGCCACTTCCATGGTCATCTGCTGCCCTGCCTTTGAGACCATCGAGAATCTGACGTCGGAACGGGTGACAATGAAAGGGTTGGGGTTGCTGCGGGCAGGCTGGGCATTGTAAATGGTGATTTGGGATTCGATGATTTCTCGGAGGAGACGAGTGTGGTATTCGGTGGGAGGGGTGCTGCCGATTCGTTGGAACCAGATCCAATCGGGGTTGGATCCACTGATGGGGAAGGAAAAGGGGACGCGGGGCCAACGTCCGGCGCTCAAACTGCGCCATGAATGTTAGTGAGTTGGGGATAGTATCAGTGGGGTCTGTCGAAGACTCACGTCGTACCTGTCAGGTTCAATGGTAGGGAGAAAGAGGTAAATGAGGTGGTGTTAGAAGGAGAAGGTGAGACTGCCAAAGGTGTATGAAGAGGTATGGGTGTGACGCTAGGCAGAAATGTGATGATCACTTGAAGGAAGAGCAGTAGGGTGCGTCTCGCAAAATAGACGACCATGCTTTTACCATGCGGCACAGTCAAGGAATATGAGCTCGTGTCGAATTCATCATATCCACAATTTTCAACGGCCAACAAACAAACATGTGCCGCAGCCAAAGAAATACGTTTGGTGATATAGCGCCCAACGGATGAATTCTCATGCCCCACGGCTGGTAGCAGGGCGGCGGATATACAGGGCATGCGGTTTGCCCTTTTCATGTTGCGCGCGTAAACATGCTGGAGGTCCTAGCATGTTGACGCATAAGACTTCAACGAGGGGCCGTAATGACGAGCACATACTGCAAGCATACCAAAGCGTCGAGGGGCGACCGAATGCATTAGGTCAGCATTTGCAATCAAGGGACATGGTAATTATG
>JAABUL010007581.1_pt1 | contig 11611 bp, 1 predicted proteins | sample 5559151 | NCBI WGS metagenome assembly JAABUL01 (sample SAMN10711876, study PRJNA513368) | rock metagenome | isolation source: Antarctica rocks | place: Antarctica: Victoria Land, Pudding Butte sud | reverse complement strand
GTTAAAAAATATTAGATCGAGTTCGAACAAAAATTCGCAAAAATAAAAATAGTTTAAAATAAAATTCTTGCTAAAATATAGTAACTAATCGATCTACTTTTTAAAAAAGTATTAAAAATAAATATTTTTGTCTATTCTTTAATATTTTACTAATATATATTTAGAATTTAAAATAAAATAGAAACAAAAACAAAAACAAATTGTTAATAAAAACAAAAAAAAACAAAATTAAAACAAATTGTTTCTAAATTTATTATCAATTTAACTAGAATAAGTTCGAAATTTTTTTTTGCAAAATTTTACAATTTTGCAACAAAATCTTTTAGCGACTTTAAGTTGTCGATAGAATTATTAAATAAAAATATAATAAATTTTAATTTTAATTTTGTTTGCGCTTTACTTGTTTATATTTTTTTTTAAAAAATAAAAAATATAGAGATATATATAGATAGCAAAAACAAGTTTATAGCAAAAATAGAAAAAATTGTATAAAATAGATTTTTTGTAGTCTATTTTTTTTAAAATAATATAAATACTTTAAACAATTTCGAAAACTTATCTATAGTTAGTTCGAAAAAATCTAACAATTTATTTTCAAAAAGATTTAAGAACCTTTTCTAATTATTCTAAGATAAGTCTAATAAAATATTAAAAGTTTGCTAAGTTATTGTAGTATATTGTCGACTAACAAAAGTAATAAAATAGCTATATTTTTAGACTAATTGTTTGGATCGATTTTTCCCCGAAATCTATAACTTGACCCGAAAGTTATATCTAATTAGATCAAGTTTTAACCTAATATAGTTAGTATTTTTATAATTTATACAATTCGGTTCCAACTATTAGAATTGAACAATTAGTCTATGTATTTTTAAACTATATTTTAAGTATCTATATTAAAAGAAGCAACTCTATTATTTCTAATATTTTAGATAATAGAATAAAGAGATTTTTCTTTATAACTTAATTGTACAACAACAATATAATAACAATTGCGCAATATTCTATTAAGCAGATTGTTGTTAATATAATTGTTATTGTTGCAATATATATTATATTATCTTTTTTGCTTTTATTTGCTATATATTTGTTTCTCAAATTTTTTTTGCAACTTATTAATATTATTTAAAAACTTTTTTTTTAGCTATTGATTGTACTTTTTGCTTTAATTTATTTATTTAATCTTATATTATATTTGTTTTTTTAACTTAGTTTTATCTAGAATTTTTTTAATTTTTTATTAAATTTTGTTGTTAACAAGTTTCGAAGTTTGCAATATTTGTTTTGTCTACTTATTGTTAGCGCAATACAAGTATAACTTCAAAAATAAAATATAAAAAGTATTATAAATTCGATAGATATTAAATAGAGTAAAATGTTACGAGCTTATCAAAGCTATACTAGTGGTTCAGGTTCTACGCCTTTGGGGCGAACCTACTATCATGCTCGACATGCTCGAGGAGCGAGCATTTTGAGCATGATGTTTAACATGCTCGACGAGCGAACATTGCGAACAATCATGTTCGCTATGTTTGACAAACAAACAAGGCGAACAATTTGTATTTTCTTAGTATATAGGAATTAGAATACAACTCTCTTATGAATCGTGTTCAACTTATTATAGATTTTTATTTATTGTTACTTTGATTTAGCGAACCTCTTCTAAGATTCATTGAACATAGAAATTGTCTATAGTTGCAATCTTTGTTATTAAATGATTGCTTGCATTGTCTAAAGACGTCTACAAATCTCTTTAACAACACAACTTACTTTAATATTTTCGTAGAAAGTACTAGCGTAACACTTTGAACACCCTAAGGATGTCTATATTAGGTCAACGCATCTCTATTTCAAGCACTAGCTTATTAGTATCACGTCGATCATCGATCATGAGAGACGACAAGATTAGGATCAACAAACTCGATATCTATTATGAAGATTATATTGATCTAGAGAACTAACTTATGCAAGTGAATATCTATTTCATCTTCTATTCTATTTTAGTGGATCAAAAGACGATTTTCGCATCGACATTTCTTAGAGAAAGAGCTTAGCATTGACTCAAGTTAAACTTACGAAAGTACTTGAAGAACAATAGCGAAAACCTTCGTGCGATGTTCACAAACTTCAATAACTTCAAAAGAGAGTTTCGAAGAATCTTTAAAACATTTAACGAGAAACAAATCGCAAAAAGAATAATTTAACATTTAATTCAACGAACTTTTGCAACAAACTACGTCGCTAGATTTCAAAAGTATGTTAATTTAATTAAGTGAGACGATGTCGCATTTATAACAATGTTTCGACGAAATCTTAAGAACAATCTAAAGAACGAAATTATGCGTGATAGAAAAATCTTCAACGACATGTTCGATCTCATTGAAGTAGTTATCGATTTCGACGACAAACTATATAAAAGAGCTATGAAAAAAAGATATAATTAATTTCGAAAAAGAGCAAGAATCTTCTTTGAACTAGCGATCAAATATTAATAAAGAGAATTTTGTTCTAATTAGAAGTACAATAATCTCAACTATCGTAGACTTGCATCTATGAAACTAGATTTCACTTAGCAACGTAAAGAGAAATTTTTTAGAAAAAAGCAAGATAACAAATTCTAGAAAACGTGCTATTTATGTGATAAATCGAGTCACTTCGCAAAAGATTGTCGATCACGAAACTTAATAAATCGTCGACAAATCAATGCTATGTTAAGAGAGATATTTAATAGCTAGGACAACATCAAGGAGCAAATTGACACAAAGACGAACACTCTCAAGACTAGATCGAACGACGACTACTATCTAGTAAAAAATCTAAATTAACTATAAAAAGTTCTAGATGAAACATCATCAAGCAAGGCACTCGCATTTACGCAAGAAGTTAATCAAATACTTAATGAGACTATGAGAGCGAAACGATCAAAAACGTTATATCTTCACCTAGCAACAAACTTAGACGACGAATATAATTAAAAGGACTTCCACGAATGTCTAGACGACATCACGAAACACTTCGAGACTTTAACTAGTTTATCGAAGAAACAACAAATAAATTAGATCGTAAATAAATGCGAGAAAGCGCTAGAAAGCGACGTCATTATAAAAAGAGATATTCTCGATGAAATCGAACAACAATTGAGCAATGTTAATCTATCTAAACAAGCGATAGAGAAAGCAAAGAAATACGCGACACTTAATTGAACAAAATGTTATAACGATTCATGCTAAACTCACTTAGAAGACAAAAAAGAAGTCAATTAATTTTCTAGAAAGTCAAAATCATTAATTTAGCATAGAAAAAAAGCTTAACGCAAATAGGCGTTCGAAGTAGAAGTCGCAACATGAGAACAAAAAAAAGTTCAAATTTTTTAGTAAAGAACATATCAAAGGAATGCAATATATTAGTCTAACAACAACAATTAAACTTAATAGCATACGCACGATATTTTATCACATTAATTAAGATCAATGATTGTTGACTTATCGCAATGGTTAATTTTGATGCGATAAATAATTTTATGATCAAAACTTTTATTAAGAGAGAAGAGTACTCTACTTAGAAGAAGCTTGACGCATACAATCTAATAATTGTAGATGAAAACTTATTATTTAACGAGAATGAAAGAGTGAATAAAGAAACGAAATCATTATTGATAGCTATTTAACAACATCACGAGAAACTAATCTTTAATATAGTGAAAATAATTATTTATAATATCGTTCTAAAAATGTTTTAATTGAAGCAACATAATTTAAAAGTTAACTAGAATACATAAGTACTTAGATTTGCGCAATGTGATCACGTAATCCACATCCAATCTACGCATTAATAACGTTCGATAATAGATAAAAGATTGAGTCGAAAATTGATCGCAAGCAACGAACTTGCATTTTTGCAAAAAAACGATTTAACAAAGTTCGATTTAATAAACATTAACAAAGATTAATTGAGTTACAAGATCAAAATAAGTGAAAAAAATTACGAATCTTCTAAAAATCTTGAACTATTTAGTATAGCGAAGAAATCGCTAAAACACGTATTACGAATATATAACAATTAGAAGCATCTATTTCAAGAAAAGAAAACAATAGAGGCTCTTCCTAAACATTAATCGTGGAATTACGAAATTAGATTTAAATTAGGCAAGCAACTTACGTTTAAACTTATATATGCTCTATTTAAGTAAAAGCTCGAAGTACTTCGCAAATATTTAGCAAAAAACGAAAAGAAAAAATTTATTAAGAAATTTCAATCATAGATAGAATATTTAATTCTTTTTGTATTAAAGAAGAATAAAACTCTTCGTTTATGTGTCGATTATTGGAAGCTAAATAATATTACGATCAAGAATCAATATTTACTACTTAACATTAGCGAACTTTAAAATTAATTATTTGAAGCAAAGTACTTTATTAAATTAGATTTACGAAAAGCGTACAACTAAATTAGAATAAAAACAAAGAAAGAGTAAAAGATAACTTTTCGCACACAATACGAATTATACAAATACACGATAATGTCGTTCGAACTCACGAACGCCTCGACAACGTATTAAAAAATAATTAATAATACACTACGACAATATTTGAATCAATTTATCATAGTATACTTAAACGACATCATAATTTATTCACAAATTTTAAAAAAGTATGTTAGTTATGTCTTTAAAATATTGAAATGTTTAAACATAAAAAATTTATATCTTAAGTCAAAGAAATGCGAATTTCATTAAGAGGAAGTTAACTTTCTTAAATTTGTTGTTAAACGACATGAAGTACGCATAAATCTTAAGAAGCTACGAGCAATTAAAGAATAAAAATCATTAACAAGTGTTAAGAAAGTACAATTCTTTCTAGATTTCATAAACTACAATAAGAAGTTTATTAAAAACTACTTAGTAAACGCGATATTATTAACGAATTTTACGAAGAAGAATACGTCATAATTATGAGAACTCGCAAAAGAGAAATTATTCTAGAATCTTAAGCTAAAATGCTTAAAGAAGTTAATATTAAAGATGTACAATTCGCGATTGTTAAGCAAGATTAAAATCAACGCATTAGATTTAATTATCGATGTATATTTCAATTAGAAACATGAAGATATGTAGCATTTAATAACATATCTTTTAAGAAAACTTTCGTTAATTGAACAAAACTATGATGTTTACAATAAGAAACTACTCGCTATAGTAGTCTTCTTAAAGTCATAAAAAATATATATGAAAAAATCGTCAAAACTTACGATTTTTACAAATCACAAGAACTTTGTGCACTTCATTATTATTAAACAACTTAACAAAAGACAAATGCGATAATTAGAAAGACTTAAATAGTACAAATTTAAAATATAGTATATTTTAGACAAAAATAACGATAAAGCAAACGCACTTAATAGAAGAAATAACTATATAAAAACGAAAGAATCGTTCAATTATAGCATACTTAAGATTAATAAGAACGAATCACTATTAACAAACAAGTATGAGCTAAATGTTACATTACGAATATTTCGAGATAATACAAAAGAGTTTTCAATAAAGAAAGAAAAACTCTAGATATTTATTAACAAGATCGACAAATATATAAAAGAGCATTATGACAAATTATTGCAAAAGCATTTAAAAGTGACAAAAATTCTTTAGCTTTTACATCGACATTGTTAATTTCTATAGATAAGACAAGTTGTCGAGACATACATTAAACGATGTCTTAGCTATTAGTAGAACAAACATGATACACATGCGAGCTATGACGAAATTTAATATTAAGAATTATTTAAATCGTTATGAGATAAAGTTACGATAAACTTTATTATTAAGTTGTCGAAGTCGAAGAATCTAGCAACTAGAGATAAATATAATTCGATACTAGTAATGATTAATAAGCTTATTAAGTACTTACATATTATCGCATGCAAAGAGAAGTTCATCGCAAAACAACTAGAATACATTGTATTAAATCGACTTATACAATATTACAATATATCTAAGAAACTAACTAGTGACAAAGACAAGCTCTTCACGTCTAACTATTGAAAGACGCTTCTCTTAATGTTAGATACAAGGCTTCAAATGTCTATTGTTTATCATTTAATCACGAATGATTAGACGAAAAGAACAAATTAAAGTCTTAAGCAATATTTGAGGCACTACATCAACAATACTTACAACAATTGAATATTACTTTTGTCTATAACATAACTAGCATTCAATGCAAAGATTTTAAATATCACTAAGATAACTTTATTCTTCGCTAACTATAACAAGAAGTTAAATCTTTTTAAGAAAGAGCGTAAGCATTTGTTAACACAATTAGTCATCGAAAGAATAACGACACTAAAAAAGATACATAATAACATCTTAAAGATGCAAGAAAGATCGATCAAGTATTAAAATAAAAAAACGAAAAATGACATCTTAGTTAAAAGAGAGAGATAACGTATATCTTTTTACAAAAAATCTTAAGATAAAAAAGTTAAACAAGAAATTAAATTATGTCAAAATCGAATTCTTTCTTGTTAAGAAGACTAAGAAATTAGTCAACTACGAACTCGATTTACCTAAGAACGTCAAAATATTTCTAGTATTTTATATCTCATTGTTGGAGTTAGCAAACTTAATCACGCCTTTATAGAACACATTTTATTTCTATTCGCAAGAAGAGAACCAATTCGAGGTCGAGAAAATTCTACGACAAAAAGATTAAAAGTATTTTATCAAATAAAAAGGATACTTTATCTTAGAGAACACATAAAAATCAAAAAAGAATCTTAATCGTTATCAAAATCTTCTAAGGAAGTTTCATTAAAACAAGGCATAGAAATAGCATTTTAATTTCAATTAGTCGAAAGTTAAAACTATTTGAACGATACGTCAAACAACAACTTGGGAGTCTTTGTAATAGATTCGACGAAATGTGCTTCATTTATCTTTAAATCGTTAATGTTTTTTCATTTCGTTACAATCATTTCTTTCTTCTTATTCTTTAGAAAATTTAGTTGTTTTTCTAGTCGACTTAGCTTCGCGTGCGTATCGCGCATTTCTCTTTTTAAGCGCATTCGTTTTTCATGAATTCGTTTAATCGATGCAAGAGAAATTGCCAAATCATAATCACGATTAGATCGCACACACTTTACACACTTTTTAGAATCATTATTCACGCAACAAGTTTTACTAGACATCGTACAATTACGACAAGGACGCATTGCTAAGAATATCGAACTTAGAGCGTCGAGAAAATCTTTCTTTCGAGAGAAGAAATTTCTAATATTAATCTTTCTTGAAGACATGATGAGAAGACATTGAGTTTCAAAACGAAACTTTGAAGAAGAAGAATAGTGTTACGAGCTTATTAAAGTTGTACTAGTGATTCAAGTTTTACGTCTTTGAGGCGAACCTATTATTATGTTCGACATGTTCGAGAAGCTAGCATTTTGAGCATGATGTTCGACATGTTTGACGAACGAGCATTGCGAACAACTATTTTCGCTATGTTCGATAAACGAGCAAAACGAACAATCTATATTTTCTTAATATATAGAAACTAGAATACGACTCTCTTATGAATCGTGTTTAACTTATCATAGATTTTTACTTATTGTTACTCTAATTTAGCGAATCTCTTCTAAGATTTATTGAACATAAAAATTGTTTATAGTTGCAATCCTTATTATCAAGTGATTGCTTATATTGTCTAAAGATGTTTACAAACCTCTTTAATAACACAACTTATCCTAATATCTTCGTAGAAAGTACTAGCGTAACATAAAACAATAAATTTGTGTTTTAATCTTATTTTTAATTCTAAATAATTCAATATATTTGTACAATATTTTTTGGCTAAATTTCTTTTGTTTTAGATTTCTAGTTAAAAGTATAATTAATTCTTCTATAGCAAAGCTCTTTAACTTATACTTTTTATTGTAATATTTTATCTATTGCGCAACAACGTTTTCAAAATGTTTTGCTAAAAAAAAATTTAAATTATAAATTATTTTATATATTTTTGCGTTAATAATATCTTTTATTTAATAAAGTTGTTCTTAACTTTATAGTAAATCTCTAAATAGTAATTGTATATTAAATAGAATAACAAAATTTTAACTAAAATATAATAGCTATTGTTATAGACAAATTTTGCTATTAACAATAGATTTGTTTATTTTGTCTATTTAATATTAGTATAAGTACAAAAATAGTATTTGAAAATTTAATTTTGTTGTTCGATTAAACTATTTATCTAAAAATAAAAGATAATATTTAACTATCTTCTAATTTGTATATAAAAATATATAGTAAATTAAAAGATACTAATAAAGACAAATTTTTTGTTACTTATTATATGAACTAACGTTTCGAAATATAAAACAATTTTATTAAAAAATATTTTTGCTAGTTTTGCAATATTGATTCTAATAATTATAAATATATATCTAATTATTTTTGTATAGCAATCGACTATTATAAAATTTAAATTATATACAATTTTATAATATTTGTTTAATAACAAATCTATTACAAAGTTTATAAAAAAAAAATTCTATAACTTCTTTGCAACAAATAAAAATCGAAATTTACTATACAATTTATAACAAGAAACTTTAATATATTAGCAAATATTATATATTTTAATATATATTTTTATTTGTTTTGTATAAATAAGTTAGAAATATTTTTGCTAAAATAAATTTAAAATTTTCTTAATTTCAAAATATTTTGTCAAAAAATTATTATAGTTTTTGCAAATTAACTTTTTTTTAATAGCTATATTCTCTAAAATATAGAGCAATTTATTATATACAACAAAATTCTTTTAATTTAAAATTTATATTTTTTGCTTATAATAAAATAGTATTTTAATTTTAATTTAAATCTTTTTAATTTAAATCTTTTTAGTCTAAAAATTTTTTATTAAAAATTTTATTAATTTTTGAAATTTTTTATATAGCTTCTCTAATATATTTCTAATTAATTTTTTTAAAATAATAATCTAAATATTAATTAGTTAAAGCAAAAATACTAGTTTTTTAAAAACTTTCTTTCTACTTTATAGCTGCAAAATTTTTGCGTTACTAATAAGCATTTTTGCTAATTATAATACAAAAATTAGATTATTTAATATTTTTTGTTTACTTTGTGTTAGCAACTTTTTGTTAGACAACAATACTAATTTATTTTAAAATATAAAAGTTAGATTATTTAATATTTTTTGTTTGCTTTATGTTAGCAAATCTTTGTTAGATAACAATATTAGTTTGTTTTGCAATATTGATAGCAATCTTACATTTAATAATAAGATTTCTTTATAATCGAAATATCTTAACAATTTATTTGTTAAATTTTTCTTATCTAAACAATAGAAGATATCAAAATTATAGATAACTAATTTAAATATTTAATAAATTTGTTTTAAGTTTAGTTTTTTTTAATTTATAAATTTTCTAAGATTATTATAATTCGATTATATCTTAATAGAGTAAATATTGTTTTTTAAATAGTATCTCTATTGTTTAAAAACAACTACAATAGTTAATAGTTTCTAATTATATATCTTATAATTTTGTTTTGTCGAAATTATCTTTCGCAATTAGAATATTATTAAGTATTAATTTTTATTGTTATTTTGTTAACTTAGAATATCTGCAATTGCAAAGTTAGACGCGTTAGTCTCTATTCTAATTTTTTTGTCTAAATTGTAATAATAGAGTAGTAAAATTGATATAAAAATATCGCAAAGCTAACAGAATATCTGCTCTATCTTATTTAATTAAACAAAAGAATTAAATTTCTTGTTTTTTTTTTTTAATAGATTAATAAAAGAAGCAGTTCTTTTAAATAGCAATATATAAAATATCTATAAAAGTTTACAAAATTTAGAAATATCTAAAGCTTGCAATAAGTTTTTAATTTAAACTATTTTTTAATTGTTTTAATTCTTTTCTAATTTATCTATATATTTTCTAAAAATACAATAAAATTTAGAAATTTAATTTCTATAATATTAAATTTATACTTTTTTAAATTAATATATAGCAAATATTTGCAAAGATATTTCAATATTTGTCTAATATAATATTAGTACTTTATTAAATTATTGCTATATACAAGTATATTATTTATATAGATTATACAAATTATATTAATTAGCTCTTGCAATATTTTATTAATATAAGTTTGAAAAGTTGCAAATATATTTGCTAGTTCAAATAGTATAATCTAATACTCGAAATATCTATAGCGCATACAAAATATTGTTTTTTACTTATTATTGCGTTTAATACAAATACAATAATAGATATTCTTTAGATTTAAAATAATAAAACGCTTTGCTTTGTATAGACAATCTAGCGTTTCTATAATAAGAAACAATAGATAACAATTTTTAATAATAATTGTATTTAAATCTCTATAATCGATATATAAATATAATTTATTGTTCGATTTTAATACAAATAGAATAGAGATATCTATAGACAAAACTAAATACTTAATTTAATCTTTTGCTAATATATTATCGAGATATTGTTAAAGTATTGTTAGCTTGTTCTATAAAAAATTATAAAAAAATATAAACAATAACTCTTTATTGTTCTAAAATTTAATAATATAGTTTTCTTTTTTAATTTTAATAGAATCTTAGCTAATTTATAATTATAGATATCTTTTAGATTTCTTAATTTCTTAAAAATCTCAAATTTTGCTAATTTTTTGTTTAATATCTTTGTAATATTAACGCAAACAATTGTATAAACTATATTATATTTAACAAAATCTAAAACAAATTATTTAAGATTAACTATCTTTAATTTTTTATTTATAATCTTAAATTGTTAGCTTTGTATCTTCAAATAAATTAATATATTTTGCTTAAACAATATTGATATATTTAATATAAAATCAAAGTCTATATATTCTATTAAGTAGAATAAAATTGTATATTTTTAATATTAATTCTATAAATTAATTAAATAGTAAATTAACTTATAGATATTATAACAGAAACAACTATTGTTATTAAAAAAATTCGATATTAATAAAATAAAAAATATAAATTGCAATTTTTATTGTACTATATAGATATAATTAATAAGATTTATTTTAGTTTCTAAGTTAACTAGATTTGTAATTTAATACTTATTATTAAAAAATTTAATTTAATCTTTTATTAAAATCGAATTTATTATTTTTATTTGTTTTTTTTGCTTTGTTTGCAAGACATTAATAGAGCTTAATCTTTTTTTGTATCTATTGTAATAATAGTAGCAACAATAGATTTGTTTTATTTGTATTTATTAAAACAATTTGTTTTGTAATATCTCTTTTTATAGTATTTAAAGTATTTAATATTTCTTAAATAGTTTGTATTACTAATTTTGTAAATTTGTGTGCACAATATTAACAAATTTTTAAAAATATAAAATTTCTTATTTTTAATAAATTTGTTAATATTATTTGAGTATCGATTCTAATAAAATTTATCTAAAAAAATATTAAAATTCTTTGCTATTTACTAATTTTTAAAATTGTTTGTATTTGCTTTACAAATACAATTTAGTATTTGTTTTTATATAATAGTTATAGTTAGAAATTTATTGCAAATATTCGATA
>JAABUL010007580.1_pt1 | contig 11613 bp, 3 predicted proteins | sample 5559151 | NCBI WGS metagenome assembly JAABUL01 (sample SAMN10711876, study PRJNA513368) | rock metagenome | isolation source: Antarctica rocks | place: Antarctica: Victoria Land, Pudding Butte sud | reverse complement strand
CGATTCTGAGCGAATTGCATGTAGGAGAGAAACTCGTTCAGCTTGTTCGTTCGTGCTCCTGGCTTGGCCGCGCATACATCTTGTGACATGGGGTCGTTTTCAACCCATTGAAGATGACCTCCGGGCTCTGTACAGCACTATGAGCGGATCCTGTGCCAGCTAATGTGGATGGTCTTCCTTGGGGCTGACCTATTCCCACTTACTGAGCATTTTCGTAAAATTGGCGACCAGGGCAGAGGCGTCATCCCCACGTACCACTGTGCAGAACAGTCGGACGTGTACTACATCGTACCGGCCAAGCAGGTGATCTGGGAGAGGACTGAAAGCGTCCATTTGTTGCAAAGTCACGTTCTTGGGCAATGATTCTGGACAAGGGAATTGGTCTGCTGATATATCAAAGCCGTCACACTGTACGGAGGGCGGCAAAGTTCGAGCCAAGTCCAGAATCCAGATACTGCAAACTCTGTAAGTCGGAAATTCTCGGCTTGAGCTCCAGAGTGGGGGCTGTGATACCCTGTCCCGGTGCCCACGTCTGCGACCCTCAAATCCGTACCTGTGAGCGCAATTTTGGGATGTAAAAGATAGCCAGTGTGCATAGTGTAGTATAGATGCTGAAGGTTAAGCCTGGTGATACTATGAGCGTTCTATGAACCGGGAAATTCCATCCCTTGTTCCTTGGAGGACTCTTCAGCATGCTTCTTACCTCGCCGATGCCTGGTATCCAGCTCTCCCGAAGACGTACCCATCATCGGTCGCGGGATTGTCACGATCTTTGCCTTGAGGTGATTTTTGGGCCTCCATCACAATCGTGTCGAGATTACCGTAAATTCTAACAAACGATGAGGTGGGAGATCCTTTGGGCCGGATCTGCTTCAATATGTAAGCGACGCAGGGATAGGTCCCGGAACAAAGGCTGCGAAAAGGTAAGCCTGGTGGGTCAACAGAGTACAGTCTATCTTGGCTATAAGCAGTCAGTATTTACAAACTATTGACTGCTTATAAGACGATACTGCTTATAACAGGAATCTTGATATAGAGTTGCGCTAGACCGTATTAGATTAGCACTTACTTCTTATTTAGACAAGATTACATACATGCGCAATACAGTAGAATAAGAAAGAGATAGTATATTAATTGCTACCTTTTTATTGTCTAATATAATATACTCTCTTATATATCTTTCGAACGTGTCTAAAATCTAAAATATATTTTTAGAATACTTAGAATCAATTGTTTGTTTAATCTATTAATATATTTGTCGATCTAATATTGTCTAACTGCTATCGAAAGCTCTTTTGCAATTAATTGTTTATCTATATAGATTTAGTTATCTAATTATTTCTATATGTAATGGTTATGGGGTGGAAGAAAGATAATGTTTATTCAGGCTATGGAAATCTGCTATATACAGAACGAGAATATCGTTATAACAAGAAGGCGCTCTGCGAAAGACTTTCGCATACGTACTATATATAGAACAAGAATATTGTTATAGCAGAAAGACGTTCTGCGAAAGACTTTCGCATACGGCAAAAACAACAAAAGTCTATAACAATCTATTAAAATAAAGAAAATAAGATATTGTCTTAGTAGTATAAGAATATTAGCAACTCTTTTATCTAATTAGAAGAAAAATTTGCAATTCGAGTCGAACAACAACAATCTATAACATTCGTAAAGATAGATATCAATGCTTAGAAATCGAATCTCTTGAACAAGATCTTTGTAAAAGATCTTTGCGAAAACAACAAAACAAAAACAAGCTTCTTAAATAATTTATTTCTTTTTACTTTTTTTGTCTTCTATAGAGCAACTTGTCTTGACAAAAATTTCTGCATTAAAACAAAAGAAAAAATAACAACAACAAATTTCTTGTCTAAAGATATAGTAGAAAATAGAGTCTTATTAAAAGCAGAATTTTCCTATAATATATATAATTGTTCTAATAGAGAAGTAGAGCTTTAAATAAATTTTTTATAGTTGTTAATCAAATCTATAGCGTTCTTTATTTCGAAAATATTTCTCTACTTATTTTACTCTAAACTATAGTCTTTTTATTGAACAAGATATTTTGTGTCGCGACGCGCAATAAGACGCTTGTTGATAATATTGTCAAGTTTGTATAATTTGATTTTGTTGATATTTTCGCAAACAAAGACAAAGTCAAAATAAGTAAAACAAGATTGATTGTAAAAATCTTTCTTCAACAACGTTAACTCTAGTTGCGCCACTAATAGTACAAAATAAATGCGTCAATAATTGAGAAGATTTAGTCGATAGACAAAACAATCTATCTTTTTTAATATTTTGAAGAGTTCGACGTACTATTAATCTAGTTTTTTTTCGAGAACATTAATAGAGAAAATATTGTATTTGCGATGCAATTAAATTAATATTTGGTTGTTAAATTTTATGTCTAGCAATTGATGTTTGCTATTATAGTAGTATTTTGCATTTATTTGAACAAAAACAATAGCGTTCGAGACTTTAGTTCTAATAATAAGACAATGTTGCTTAAGAATAAAAGAATCTTTTGCAAAAGATTTTTGTGCTTCGATAGTAATATTGAATATTTCTATAGAAGAATTCAATACTTTAGCAACAAAGACTACAAAAGACTTTGTTAAATCAAGTACTTAAACTAATATAAAACTATATACAATCTTATTCGAAATAGAATTCTTAGTATTAAATAAGTTGTTAAAATTATATTGAAGTAAGAGCAAAGTTTCTAGCTACAATTGAGATTGCTTAAGAGTACTAATAAAAAATTGCAAAACAATTTCAACAAATTGACTAATACGTTTACTTTAATTGTTAGTTTAAAAATAATAAACAATCGAGTATAAAAATCTAGCGTCTAAACGCTAAAACATAGCAATTTATATATCGAAAAAAAATTTGCAATTTTTATTCAATATAATAATCTTTGGCAAATTTCAATTGACAAGATTAAGTTAATTTAGTAAAATATAATCTTATTTTAACGCAAACAATATATTTTTTTTAGAAATTAGTAGAATTTGTTTGAAGAATTTACACGTAACTAATATTAAGCAATTATAGTTTTTCTTGAATTGCGATAAAATTAACACAAAATCAATAGTAATTGTATAAAAGAATATCGACAAAGTAAAAATTAACTACAATAAGCTATACAACTTATAACAACGCATTTAATATATTTGATATTGCAAACAATACTTTAAATAATCGCGAAGATATCGAATAAGTTTGCAAATATAATAGAAAGCAAAAATCTTCTTGTAGCAACGCGCAAATTCTAGATAAGTATTGTTATATATTGTGTTAAAAATATTTTTAATAACAAATTATAATACACAAAGACAACGCAATTTATAAATATAATTTTCGATAATATAGTTATTCAAACAAAAAATAAAATTATTTTTTCGATAGAAAGAAAGTTAAGTATTGTTCTCAATACTTTTGTCGCTTTTGTCGAAAATGTCTAAGATTTTTCGTCAATTTAGATTACTTCTATAGTTGTCGATAAGTTGTTTACAAAAGACTTTGTTTATCTCGACTAAAGTAGTAGTAAACAAAGTATTAAGTTTGTTTTTGTTAACAAGTCTTTCGATAGCACTATTTGTGCTAGCAAGTCTTAATAAGATATTTGGAACAATATGTTATTTGTCGAGCTTGTAATACAATTTCAAATCAAAATATTAAATATAGTCTAATACTTTTATCAAATAGAGATTTAATTTATTAATAGAAACAGTAGTTATATTAATTTGTTTAACTATTTCGAGAGCTATTTTATAATTGATAAAAACAATACTAGAGCGTATTTTTAATAAGTCTAGAAGATAACGAATTTTCCGCAATATTTAGACGATTTTTGCAATTTCGAGTTCAATAAATTAATATTGCGTTTCGATATCTTCGAGCAAGCAACTTAGAAACAAAATAGATTCGATAATTTTTTTTGATAAATAATTGTTTTTGTTCTAGACTGCGAAAGACTTGATATAATAAATTATTGCTTTAAAGTCGAATTTCTTATTAACATTTAGATCGACAAGAAAACAACAAAAAAAATCAAAATAAACTAAATAGAAAAACTTTGTTAGAAGTTCTTAAAAAGTAGTAAAGAAAAGTTTTTTGCAATCGATAGAATTTTTTATTCTAATATATTTTGAATAAGACTTTTAAGTATTTTCGACAATAGAATTGTGTCGAAGCAGCTTTGTTTTTAACTTTTGAAAAGATTTTGCTATCTCAATATAGAAAAAAATATACTTTCGTATATATTTAATAAGTTCTAGATATATTTTTAATATCTATAGATTTTTCGAATATTGCAATTTGAAAATTGCTCTAAGCTTTTTTTCTAATATCGCGAGATTAAAGAAGTCGATCTTTTGATTTAGTAATTAAATTAACGAATAATTTATAAATATTTTTTGCAATTTAATAGATATATTGTTTGTTTTTAGTATAATAAATATTTGTTGCAAATAAGCAAGATGTTCTTTTAAAGTCTTGAAATAGACAACAATATTATTTATATAAGTTTGAGAAAAGTTGCAATAAGATCTAAAAAGTCTATCTATTTAACGTTAAATATATATTAATAAATTCTTGTAACTTATTATTGCAATATTAAAGAATTCTTGTTCTCGATAACTTACTATCGTAAGTTTGTAACAATTCTTAGAATATATACGTTATAAATAGAAGAACAACGTACAATTCAACACAATAATATAAGAATATTCAAATATAGCGAAAATAATTTTTGCTTATCTTGAAACAAAATATATATCGAATTGCGTAATAGTATTTAATTTTTATATATTAACAACAACGCGTTCTTTGCGTTTATTGTTAATAGTTTTTCAAATACAAAAAACAAAATAGTTAAAGAGAGTCGAATCTTTTGTCTAGCTAAGTTTATTGCTCTCGTATAATATATTAAAGATTTTATTTATTAAAACGCGATTTTTGCTATTAAGAGAGTAAACTCTTACTTTTTTAAAAATTTGCGTCTTTTAATTTGTTTTGAAAGATATTTGCATTCAATTCTTTTTAGAAAAATAAGCAAATCTAATATTTATTTAGAGGTTCGAATATTTTAATATTAAACTACAAAAGATTTTTATAACTTTGCTTTCTAAGTTGTAAATAGTAATATTATTTTTTAGAACAACTTCGATAATTGCGATTAAAACAAGAATTTTTGTTATTAAAGCAAATGTATTTGCTATCGAAACAAAACAAGCAATATTAATATTACTATTTGCTTACAAGAATATCTCAAATATCGCAATAACTACAAAGACAACAATAATAATTTTTCTAAACTATTTTGTTTTTTGATTTGCGAAAGTCTTTTACAAAGCGAGATCAAAAATACAAAAATCTTTGTTTTCGATAAATATCTAAAATATATTAAGAAAGTCAAGTTCTATAATGCGTTCGACGCAATAATTTCTAGAGAGTTGTATTGTCTTATTTGTGTTATTGCGTATTAATATAATACGAAATTCGATGTTAACAAGATAAGTATACAATAAAAGATTAAGTTTGTTTAACTTAAAGAGAAAATTTCAATTACTTAATATAGAATTGTAATAAACAAAAACTATTATTTTTAATTGAAAAAAAACTATTATTGTTTTTCTAATATAGATCGATATATAAATTACGACTCGAGAAGTTTTAACTTTGATCGAAATAATAATATTGCAATTGCTAATATAAACAAATTTGCTAGCTATATTAATAGTAATTCTCTCGAAATCAATAAAATTGTTTTTAATTAATATATTAGTTTTAAGATTATTGACAAGATTAATTTCTCGAACGATTTTCGCTATAACGAGATTGCTTTTCTTATTTTTATCAAGAAAGTACAATAACAAAATAGCATACTTGTTCGACAAATGCTTAAATGTGTCGAAATCTTGTACAAAAATAGAAGAAACTATTTTGCGAATAAAAATATTAGATACTTAAGTAATAAAGAATTTTCAATTAATAAGTATAATTTTAATTTCGATATTAAGACAAACAAACTCTATTTTACTTTCAAACAATAGTAAGACTTTAATATATACATATTTTTAATTGCGAAAATTGTAGTCGATATTAATATTATTTTGAGAGTCGATCGAGAACTAAATAATACAATAAATAGAAGTTTAAGAAATCTCTAACTCGATCTTAGTAGCTATAGTAGTTAAGATAGCAAAGACATTTGCAAAAAGCTTTTCTTTAATAAAAGTTTTTTGCAAATAAATTGCTTTAGTAAAATTGTAGATTGCTTTAATAAAGAAAGTCTTTTTTTTAATTTTATTAAAATAAAATCTTTAAATATACAAATGCATTTTGTTATTTAACGAGAATTTGCGATCGCAATAATAGCACTTAAAGCTAGATATAATCTTTGAAGTTGTTAGAAATGTTGTTGTTTTGTTGTTTTTATTATGCGAATTATTATACGATTTCTATTGAGAATCTTTGAAAATATAGTAGTTATTGTTGTTTTTCTCTTTGTAAAAGACCTTTTTACTATTTTTTTTGTCTTTATTTGCAATATATGTTTTGATCTTCTTGCTAAAGCTATTACAATTTTCGAATTTTCTATTATTAGAATTTTGTTTAGCGACGTTTTGCTAAAATTGCAAATGTTGTTAGTTTTTCGAATTAAACGCGTTTGCGAATTTTAATAGCAGTAGTTATTTTATTTTTAGCAATATAGTTTGGGCAAATTGCTATTGTTAATCGAAGTTTTCTATAGACTAGCAAGACTAATAGTTCTAATAGAGATAAGCAATATTTTAATATGAAGAATTCTAAAACTAATAAGAGATTTAGTGCTAAGAAGAAGTAATATAGCAATTGTTAAACAAAAATTCGTCTTGTTGTTTTTGTCGAGAATTTTGTTTATTGATTTGTTAATTGTTTCAATCTAGATTGGAATTCTCGATAGAATTAAAGCGTTTAGCAACTATTTGCTATTAAATGTTAATTTTCTTATTTAAAGAATCTAGAAATATAAGAAGCGTAATATTTAGTTTGAGTTTTAAAATATAAGCACGAAATTCTAGCTTTAGATTGTTTTATGCTATAATAAGTTAATTGTAAACAAAAGAAAATTCCGCGATCTTTGTATAACAAATAATATTCTATATATAGATGCGTGATATTTTGCTATTTCGAACGTCTATTATAGTATATTGTTTTGTTTGCATTGCTTGCAAAGCAATAAGATTATATTTCTTAAAACATTGTATAAACGCACGACATTAAATATCGAGAGAGATATTTCTATAAAGATTCTTCTCGATATTAGTAAGCTCGATTGAGTACTATATTAGATTTCTGTTGCGCAAACAATTAGAGACAAGTTTTCTAATTTGTTGTTCTTTAACAAATTCTCTTGTCAAATTCTTTAAACAATCGACAAAAACGTACAAATTACAATAGAAAATGTAACATTCGATATTAACAATAGAGAAATTGTTAAAGTTCTTATAGATAGAGTCGAAATAATTGATATTTTCTAAGAATTTAATAACTAGAATTTCTCTCTAGTTTTCTTCGATATTATTAGCGCTATTTATTTCAATTAAATCAAATAGTTCTAAAAATTTTGTTAAATCGAATATTGCAAATATAGTTCTAATACTTGCTTATATAATCTAAAGAATTTGATTCTAGATTGCAAAATCTATATTCTAAGACAATAAATTGAAAGCTATATTGTTTCTCAATATTTTTTCGATTGTTGCAAAGATATTAGAGAGATTTAAAATATTTAACAATATTAATATAGATTTTTTCGAAGTATCGCTTAGAGAAGAATTGTCGACAAACAACTTAATTGTATATTTAAATTAATATATTGTTTCGCAAAATACTATACAATTAATTGTTTACTTAACAAATTAAAAACAAAAATCAATAGATTAATTTCGAGATTATTGTTACGCTGCTACTTCCTAAGAGATCTTAGAGATATTAGAGAGAGTTGTACTGTTGAAGAGATCTGTAGATATTTTCAGACAATGCAAGCAATTACTTGATAACAAAAGTTGTAGCTAGATATAGCAATAACAATAAGTAAGAATTTATTTTAAGTTAAACACAATCTATAAAAGAGTTGTATTCTAGAAAATCTATATATTATAAAATTGTTTCTGCTTTTCTAACTCTTCTAATAGAGCTATAGAGCAATACTATTTTTGCTTTTCTAAAAAAGCAGAAAAAACAATCTTTTCTTGCTTTTCTAATAAAACTAATAGAGTATATACAAATATCTATGCTTGATTTTACTTTTCTGCGTATTCTATATATTGCTAGACTTGTAATACTATTTTTCTTTTCTCTATATTTTTGTTTCGAAAGCAAGTTTCGCACAATATCGAAAAACAAATCTTTCTTTTATAATTGTTGTCTTATTTAACTAACAGAACTCGACATTTCTATTAATAAAATATATTTTTGTTGTTGTTGCAATTGTCTAAGTAAGTTGTGTCGAATTTAAGAAGATTCTAATAAATATATAGAATATATAAAGAAAAGTTGTTTTTGTAATCTAATTTTTCTAAATATTGCGCGCTAGTATTGTCTCGAAACGCAACAAAAAGCGCTTAAATAACAACTTTGTAATACTGTAATAAAATGTTGTAAAATGTAGACAAAAAAAAATTGCTTGCTGTTGCAATTAAAATACGTAAAAAATAAGTAACAAACAATAGTAAATAGAAAATTTCAAAACTTAAAAAAGTTTGCTCTATTAGTTGAAAAATTAGTATTCGAACTGTTTTCTAAGTTTCTGATCGATATTGTCTTAGAACAGATTGTTTTTCTCAATATTATAAAAAATAGTTGTTTATTTTGTTAATTTTTTTTGATGGAATTGCTACAGACAATATTAATAGTGTTTCAAATTCTTAATAGATTTTTAAGTGTTTTCAGAGATAGAATATCTCTTCTATTTAACAAGATATTTCTAACTTTTCTGTTGTAGAATTTTTTCGATTTTAAACTGTTCTTCTTTTTGTTAATAGAAATAAAAGATATTCTGTAAAAACGTAGTTGAATCTGCTGATTTCAACAATAATATATAAAATACTAAAAATACTCTAACATTTTTAAATAAATCGAGTTTGTAGTTGACTAATTTCTTAGTCTTTTTAACAAAAAACAATTCGACTTTAATATAATTTAATTTCTTGCTTAATTTTCTTGTTCTAAGATTTTTTGTAAAAAGATATATCTTATTTCTTTCTTTTAACTAAGATATTGTTTTTTGCTTTTTATTTTAATACTTAATCGATCTTTTTTGCATCTTTGAGATATTGTTATATTTTTTTTTTAGTATTGCTATTTTTTCGATAACTGATTGCGCAGACAGATATATATACTTTTTTTTAAAAAAATTTGATTTTTTGCTATAGTTGACAAAAAATAAAGTTATTCTAGTAGTATTCGAAATCTTTGTATTGAGTGTTAGTTATATTATAGATAAAAGTAATATTTAATTGCTATAAATATTATTAATATAGTATTTCAAATACTATTTAAAACTCTAATTTGTTTTTTTTGTCTAACTATTTGTAATCGAATAATAGACAATAGATATTCGAAATCTTGTATCTAATATTGAAAGAAATATTTTTTAATAGTTAGATATAAAGAGCTTGTCTCTGTTACTAATTAGTCTCTTAAATATATTGTAATATTGTATAAGTCGATTTAATATAATATATTTTAGTTGTTCTGCAATAAACTTCTCTTTGTATGCAATAATATATAAGTACTTAATAAACTTATTAATTATTATTAGTATCAAATTATATCTATCTTCAATTGCTAAATTTGTCGACTTTAACAACTTGATAATAAAGTTTATTGTAATTTTATTCTATAGCAATTTAGATAGTTTTTAATATTGAATTTTGCTATAGTTTGCGTGCATATTATATTTGTTCTACTAATAGCTAAAATATTGTTTAATATATATTTCGACAGTTTGTTTTATTTGTAAAAACTAACAATACTAATATAAAAACTAAAGAATTTTTGTTACTTTTAAATACTCTTGCAGTAATTTGTTATAGTACTCTTTTATATATTTGTCAATTTTGTCGATAGATATTTGAAATTTTCTTTTTTCTATTAAAAATTCTTCTATATTATCTCGAAGTATTTGTAGTATAGTATTTAGTTTGTACTTGTTTGCTAATAGTAATTTGTTTTTATTAATTTTAAGTATACTATAATTGAACAATTTTTTTGTTTTTATATAATTATTTTTTTTGCTAAATATATCTATTCTGTTATTATCTTTGTCTAAAATATACTATATTTTGAATTTGTATTGTTCGAGTTTTTCTAACTATTGTATTTGTTTTTTGTTAAATTGCTTAATAGTAGTAAAGTATACAAGATTTTTGTAATCTATAAGAATTGTAAATTCTAATAATTTTTCTATATATACTCTTTATAACTTCAAAAAAACTACTATAGCAAGTAGTTTCTTATTGTAAATATTATAGTTTTGTTTAACTAACAAGAGTTTTCTCGAGAAATATACTACTAGATATTATATATTTTTATATTTCTAACTAAAATATATATTGATAACTAGATTTGATGCGTCGATTTTAATTTTGTTTAACAATTGCAAATTGTATATTTTTAATACTAATTTCTTTAAGTATTCTAGTTTAAGATTCTAAAATAATTTCTCTTCTACAAATTTCTATATCTATAATATATTTTTTTTTGTAAGATTTGTCAATAATATTGTATTTGCTAAGTAGTTTTTAATAAACTTCTTGTTGTAGTTTATAAAATTTAGAAAAAATTGTACTTTTTTTATATTTGTTGATAATTTCTATTCTTTAACTGCTTGTAGTTTCTTGAAATTTATATATATTTTGTATTGTTTAACAACAAATTTAAAAAAGTTAACTTTTTTTTAATAAAATTTGCATTTCTTTAACTTAAAATATAAGTTTCTTATATTTAGATATTTTAATACTTTGAAAATATAGCTAATATATTTTTTCAAGATTTTTAAGTAAATTATAATATTGTTCAAATATACTATAACAAATCGATTCAAATATTGTTGTAATATATTATTAATTATTTTCTAATATATTGTCGAAGCGTTTGTAAGTTCGAATAGTATTACTATATATTTATATAATTTATATTGTATACAAAAAATTGTTTTTTACTTTTTTTCTATTTTTTTTCTAATTTGATTGTATATTTCTTATAAATTTAGTTTAATAAAATATTTTGTTTCGAATAGTCAATTCTGAAGCTTGCTAATATTAAATAATAAATATCAATTTTTAATTGTAATATTGTTTAACTTCCGATAATTAATATATAGATAGAAAATTTTATTTTTTTTTAATATAAAAAGAATCGAATATTTTGTCTGTAATTAAAATTTTTTAATAAATTTTTTTTTTGTTTTTTGTCAAATATTCGCAAAGTATTTCGAGCTTCTTTTTAAATAAAATATATATAAATTCAAATATAAACTGCTTGTCTAATTTAAGTCTAATTTTGTAATTTTACAATTAATATTTAGAGAGAATCTCTATTGTTTTTTTT
>JAABUL010007579.1_pt1 | contig 11614 bp, 4 predicted proteins | sample 5559151 | NCBI WGS metagenome assembly JAABUL01 (sample SAMN10711876, study PRJNA513368) | rock metagenome | isolation source: Antarctica rocks | place: Antarctica: Victoria Land, Pudding Butte sud | reverse complement strand
CCCGTTCTTCCAATGCGAGCCGATTCGGTTAAATCCTTCCGAGTCCTTAGGCTTTGCGGACAGCCATCCCTGGCATGCTCAGGTCGTCGCGCAACAAACCGGCGATGCTTGCCGCCTGAGTTCACGTCCCGTTCGCACGGACCGGACACTCAGAGCACTTTCGTGTCCTGACCCCATCACGCGCGTCGTGGCCGACATCGGCGGCGTGCGCGGGTCCGCCGTTCGGCGACGTGCCGAGCCCACGCCGCCGCCCCAAGAGGGTTTGTTTGCCGCCTTATAAGCTGAGCACTCCGACGGCGAGCGCGTCGCGCCCACTCAGCGGCACCTCCAATCGCAATGTCATATTGCCAAATGGTCGTTTGACAGAACGAGACGAGCCCTCAAAGCGCTTACACTCTCGAACGCAGGGACCGCTGACTCTGAAGAATGCCAAAGTGACGGGCAGAGTTGCGTCAGAAGCCTTCTTGGTCAGGCGTGAACAAGCTCCTTACGCGGCCTTCCGGCTACACGCGGCCGGAAGCGAGCGTAAAGAATAGTGGGATCGTTCCGCATTGCGTTGCATGCAATCTGGAAGGCAACAGGTATAAGGCTGCCACCCCCCAAATATACTTTAATTGTGCTAACGGAGACGCCGAAGATATCCGCCATTTCGTTAGAACTAAGCCTCATGTCTTGTTTCCAATGACGAAGCTCTTCTGGGGTCATAGCCGCCTGCTCACTCGCCATAACTTCCAGAGAGTCGGCCGAGTAGTCGATCCCATTAGCCCACTCGATGCCGCTCCCGAAAGCTACAGTCTCAACTTGGCTAAAGGCAGCTATGTCCTTGAGCGGAGCAAAATAGGCGAGCCTATTTACGATGCCCCTCATATCAACGACTGCCTCGCCGCCGTCTTGCCACACTATTTTCAGGTGATAGTCCGGCTGGGCCGTGACACTTGCGATCCTACGAGATTTCGTCGTCATACTGGCCTTCTCACTTTAAGGGTCGGGTTTCCATTGTCCCACGTGTCCATCAATCTACTTAAATTTACCTGATCCCTCGCCCAGCCCAGGACTGCTCCCTGGTTGCGCACCGAGCCAACGACAACGTCAAGTTCGGGAAGCGAAACCACCATATCTCCCTCGGGGGAGGCTGCGTGAAAGTGTGGCATGCGGTGCTTTTTTGTGTCGTCCGGGTAGACTCGAATCTCGATGTTTCCAATCGTGTGAAGCCGCGGCATCCATGTTCCCTTATCTAGTCTATTGGAAAACTTTAGTCAACTTTAAACCGGGGTTATTTCAATCTCACATTGAAGGCGTAAGCGGAGCGGGGCCGACCCACGCGGACATCAACTCGCTTGCCGACTAGGTGCGGAGTCGCATTTTAGCAAGTGTATAGTTTTAGCTTGCAGCATGAATCTAGTCATGTGCTAAATGGTGGCTCCGCCCCCGAGGCCCGGAGCTACGATGCCCGCCCCCTTTGATTATCAGAAGCGAATTAAGGCCTTACGGCGCAGCATGGGGTTGAAGCAGCCCGAATTCGCCGCGCTTGTTGGAGTCTCACCGATAACGATCAGCCGTTGGGAAAACGGTCAGAATGACCCGACAGAGCTCGGCTGGACGCGAATCGAAGAACTTGCAGGCATGGAGCCCAACCCTGTGGCAACGGCCAGGCAGTCTGAAGGCGCACCACGGCCACAACTTGATTTTGGCGCAGATCCCGAAGCTGTTGCAGCCGTGGCCGAAGCGGCGCGGCTGTCATGTGGGCACCTAGCAAGCCCAACCTTCGCTACCGAGATTTCGCTTATCGATCCGCTGCCGCACCAACGGGTCGCGGTCTACGACCGAATCCTGAAGTCCTGGCCAATCCGCTTTTTACTCGCTGACGATGCTGGCGCTGGTAAGACCATCATGACCGGCCTCGCAATCCGCGAGCTGCTGTCTCGCCGACTCGTTCAGCGCGTGCTGGTGGTTCCCCCGGCTGGATTAGTCGGCAACTGGCAGCGCGAGCTGCGAACGTTGTTTCGCATTCAGGCGCGGATCATTCGCGGGAGCGAGGCCGCGAATGGCAATCCTTTTTTAGAGCCAGACGCTAACTTCGCAATCGTCAGCCTCGATACGCTTCGTTCCAAAGGTATGTTTGCCCGGCTACGAGAGGCCGGGCTCGCTGGCCACGGCTACGACCTCGTAGTGTTTGACGAGGCTCACAAGCTTTCCACCGATCGCGACCCGATCGATATGACAGTACGAAAGACTGCCCGGTATCGGATGGCCGAGGCGCTCGCTGGCATCGTGTCCGAGGATACCGAGTTCCAGCTCGGCTGGGCGCCGCAGTCCATTATGCTGCTCACCGCTACCCCTCACATGGGGAAGCCATATCCCTACTTTGCGCTGTGGCGTCTGCTGGAACCAGACGCTCTCAGCACACCCGAGGCGCTGGCAGAATTCCCCCCCGAACGCCGTGCGCGTCACTTCATCCGCCGCACGAAGGAGGAGATGGTCAAACTCGACGGCAGCCCTCTCTATCCCCAGCGGAATTGCGACACGCTTGGCTTCGATCTTTCGCAAGGGCCGAGCAGCGAGCAGGAACTGTACGATGACACAAGCAAATACATCCGCGACATTTATAACAAGGCTTCTACGCTCAACCGCTCCGCCGCCAGACTTGCCATGGCGGTTTTCCAGCGGCGCCTTGCCTCCTCGACCTACGCACTGAAGCGATCCTTCGACCGACGCGCCGACAAGCTCTCCGCCGCCATCAAGGCAATTGAGGAGAATGGCCTGGACGCGGTGCGGCGCGCGCAGCGCGAACTGCAAAAGAAGGCCGAGAACAACGAACTGGACCTCTTTGCAGCGGCTACCGCGGATGACGACGCTGGGGATGGTGCCGAAGCGGTCGAGGCAAGCGAAACCGAGACCCTGGGCGCGCTGGTGACGGAGAACCTGGCGGACCTAATAATGGAACGCGACCGTGTCCTCAGTTTGCGTCAGATGGCGCAGAACTTGCTCGACGCAGGCCACGATTCGAAGTTCGCGAAGCTGCTCGAGACAATGAAGGACCCGCGCTTTGCCCAGGAGAAGATGCTGGTCTTCACGGAGCATCGCGACACTGCGAACTTCCTAACGGAGGAGCTGGAGCGACTTGGTTTCGCCGGCCAGGTGGCCCAGCTACATGGTGCCATGGACTACGTGGAACGCGACCGCCAGGTCGAGTTCTTCCGCAAGCCCATCGAGGACGGCGGCGCCAAATACCTGATCGGCACCGATGCCGCAGGCGAAGGCGTGAACCTCCAATTTTGCTGGCTGATGGTGAACTACGACGTGCCATGGAACCCGGCGCGCCTCGAACAGCGCATGGGCCGAATTCATCGCTACGGGCAGAAAAAGGATGCCGTCTACATCGCAAATCTCGTCGCGTGGAAAACGCGCGAGGGCAAGGTCATGAAGACCCTGCTCGACAAGATGGAGACTATCCGCAAGGAACTCGGTTCCGACAAGGTGTTCGACGTTATCGGGCGGCTGTTCGAGAATGTGTCGCTCAAGTCCTACCTGGACGCCGCTATCCGCGGCGAGGATGTTGCGGACGGCATCGAGGGCGCGCTGACTATCGAACAGGTTCGCGCGCTTGAAGCCAAGGAGCACGCGCTTTTTGGACGTGGCGGTGAGGTCAAGGCCAGCTTGCCGGCTATGCGCGAGGATATCGAGCGCGAGCGCTACCTGCGCCTCATGCCGGGCTACGTGCAGCGGCTTGTCGAGCGCTCAGCTCCATTGCTCGGCTTGGGCATTCAAGGCGATGCCGCATCTGGCTTTCGGTTCACGGTCAAACGCCAGGGTGCGATGGACGCCATTGCACCAGAGATCGAGACTTACTCCTCAGCGGCGCGCCAGCGCCTCATGGTGCGGCGCCCTGGTTACGGCGAAGAGGCGATTTGGCTCCACCCTGGTGAGCCGGTCTTCGACGCGCTCTCAGGAGAGGTTCAGGAATGCTTCGGGCCCGATGCTTTGCGCGGCGCGGCCTTCGTAGACCCTCATGCCAAGGAAGCGTCTCTATTTCACATGGCGACGCTCACCATCCTACGCCGTGGTCCTAACGGGGAAGATGTTCTGGAGCACCGCTTGGTCGGACTTCGGCAGGAGGCCGAGGGTGCGATCCAGGAATGTCCGGTCGAATGGCTTCTCCTGTTGCGCGCTGCGACTGAAGTGAAGCCCGGTGCGTATCCGGTTGGGCGGGAATGCCTGCGACTGCTGCGTGAAGCGAGCGAATGGCTCACCGATGTGGCCGGCGCCGGCCTCCTGGCCTCGCACCGGGACACGCTTGAAGATGATCTGCCGGAGCGTTTGAACTTAGTGAAGGCAGGCTTCAACCGGCAGGAAGCTGAGCTGTTGCGCGCCCGCAATCGCCTTCGTACAGCCGTGCAGGACGGCCGGAAGCAGGCGGCCGAACAGTTTGAACTGGTAAAAACCCGGCACTCGGCGCTTTCAAAGGCTCGAGAAGCGCGACTGGCCGCGATCCGCGCTGAGCCCGGTCAGGTCGTACTCGGTTCGGTGCGCTTCATCGCCCATGCCTTGATAGTTCCCTCACTCGATGCCGAGGACGCGATGCGCTTTGACGCGCAGGTCGAGGCTGTCGCGGTGAAGCTGGCGATGGCACACGAAGAGAATGCCGATGGCCGTGTGCGGGATGTCTCAACCGCGGCCCGCGCTCGCGCTGCCAGCCTGTCGGACTTCCCTGGCTTCGATCTTCTCTCGGAGCGACCGGCCGATACGGTGCGCTGTATCGAGGTGAAGGGCCGCGCCGATCGCGGCGAGGTCTTCATGACCCAGAACGAATGGGCCAAGGCAGCGAATCTGGGCGAACGCTACTGGCTCTATGTCGTGCTCGACTGCGCGACACCGAAGCCAATCCTGCTTCGCGTGCAGGATCCCTTCACCCACCTTCTGGGGTCGGCAAAGGGAGGAATGACATTCACGGCCGGGGACATCCGCGCCAAGGCCGAGAAGGACTGACGCGCTATGACCGACAAGCGATTAATCGAGACCGCGTTCCCTCTTCGTCAGGCCTCGGCTGCATCCCTGCACGAGAAGAACATGCGGCATGGCCACATCTCCACGCTGCACCTATGGCCGGCGCGTCGCCCGCTTGCCGCATCGCGGGCCGCAATCGCCGCCGCGCTGTTGCCTGATCCGGGTGAGGACGAGGCGCGCAAGACGCTGGTGCGCCGGCTCGGTGGTGGGCTGAAGGTCAAGAAGCAGACCAAGGCGGAAGCGGGCAAAAAGGTCGATACCACTAAGTTGGAGGGGGACGGCGGCGTCCTCTGGTGGGGGCAGGAGAACCTACCGGACATGGCATGGTTCCGCGATCAGATCCGTGCGGCACACGGCGGCCGGGCACCGCGAGTTTTGGATCCTTTCGCCGGTGGTGGAGCCATTCCGCTTGAGGCCATGCGGCTCGGCTGCGAGGTGGTGGCGAACGACCTCAACCCGGTGGCCTGGTTTATCTTGAAATGCACCTTAGAATACCCGCAGCGCCTCGCGGGCCAAATGCTGCCGTTGCCAGCGCACGCCATCCGCGACCGCGCCTTCGCCACGAGCTTTCTGAAAGCGCAGGGGCTGAAGGGCGGGCCACTGGAGCTAGCCGTCGCGCGAATGACAGCCATAGGTCGTGGAGAGGCAGTAGCAGACGACTTGCTGGCCGGTAGCGACCGAGCCTGGGAGCGCGTCGGACTGGGCTGGCAGGTCCGCGCCTGGGGGAACTGGGTGCTTGATAGGGCTCGGCGCGAGCTTTCCGCACGCTATCCGACCTATGCCGAATGGCAAAACTTTGACTTGTTAGCTCCTGTGGAGCCGAAAGCGCTGCACAGGCTAAGCTTGGAAGGAAACCAAGCGGAATCGCTTGCAGCGCTCAACATCGGTCTAAGCGCGACAGACCTTCGCACGGCGAAGACGTCCCGTTGGGTCGCGAAGCCCACAGTGGCTTATCTTTGGGCAAGGACACTTCATTGTCTAAGTTGTCGCGTCGAGTTTCCACTTTTAAAGACCCGATGGCTGGCGCAAAAGCCAGGGAGGCGCGTTCTTCTAGATATGCAAACGAACGCAGAGCGCGACTTGTTGCTGTTCCGTGTTATTAACAATGTTCCGGACCCTATTGGGTCTGTCAGCCAACGCGCTCTTGCCGATCGGACCGCTGGATCGGGCACGTTGTCAGGCGCGGGAGCAACGTGCCCGTGCTGCCGTCATATTACCTCCCTCGAGGACCTGAGGTTTGAATCCGCAAAAGGCAAACTCGGAGTTATGATGACGGCCGTTGTCGTCGAAGGGCCAGGCGGCAAGGAATACAGGCGCCCGCAACCCGAAGAACAGAGTGCTGCGGCTGATGCCGCTGTGGACTTGCCCGCGATTTATAAAGACATCCCATTTGGGATTCCTTCTGAGCGGATTCCAACCGGAGGGAGCCGTGGCGGCGGTGGGACTCGGTTTTCGACACCGCCCTATGGGCTCACTGAATGGAACCATCTCTTTCAACCCCGCCAGTTATTGTCGATTGGGACATTTGTCCGAATCATTCGAAGCATACAGCCGATACTTAAGCAGTGTGGTTATTCAAGCGTGTGGGCCGAGGCCATAACAGCATATCTGGCGCTGGCAATCGACAGATTAGCAGATTATGGGAGTGCCATTTGTAGTTGGAATAATAAAAGAGAGACGATTCGCGGCACATTCGCCCGCTACGCCTTGCCAATTGTATGGGACTTTGCTGAGACCAGCCCGATTTCTAGTAGTACCGGCAATTACGCTGGCGCAATTGAGTGGATAGCAAAAGCAGCGGAGCGGAATGCTCTCTCTCTCGGCCATTGCCCGGCGCCACAAGTGATATGTAGTAGTGCAACAAAAACAGATGGTGCTTTTGACGCCATAATCACTGACCCGCCATATTATGATGCAATCCCGTATTCAGACCTTATGGACTTCTTCTATGTATGGCTTCGTCGAACGTTATACGGGGTATCGCCTGAATTTGACTCGGTATTTCGAAATGACACAGGGCCAAAATGGAACCACGAAGACTGTGACGGAGAACTTATAGATGAAGCCAGTCGGTTTGGGGGAGATAAGTCGCGGTCGAAGAAGAACTTCGAAGACGGAATGGCCAACGTCTTTCGTAGATGCCACTCCAGTTTACACAGGGATGGTATATTCATTGTGGTGTTTGCCAATAAGAATCCTGATGCCTGGGAGACGCTAGTTAGCGCGGTGATTAGAGCAGGCTTTGTTGTAGAGGGAAGTTTGCCAATACAGACCGAGCGCTCGAGTCGTCCGAACGCGCTAAACGCTGCGGCACTATCGTCCTCGGTTTGGCTCGTTTGCCGAAAGCGCCCCTCAGACGCGCGGCCGGGTTACGCCAGCCCGGTTATGGACGAAATGCAGCAGAACATTCGCACGCAGATGCACCGCTTTTGGGATGCAGACATCCGCGGCCCGGATTTCGTGTGGGCCGCCACTGGCCCAGCGTTAGAGGCCTACAGTCGCCACCCGGTCGTGCGCCGCGAGACATCTACCACGGGCCAACCCGAAGTGCTGCCAGTTGCCGACTTCCTGCGTGAAGTGCGACGCCTTGTTGTGGAGTTTGCCGTCGGCCGCGTGCTGAAGCCCGCGGATGCTGAGGGGGACGACCCTGGTGGTCTCGACGAGATAACCACGTACTACGTCCTCCATCGAGATAGCTTCGGCATGGCGGAGGCTCCCATCGGAGCTTGCATCCTCTACTCCATATCCTGCGGTCTGTCAGATGCCGACCTCACCGATCGCTTCGAAATTCTGGCTCGCACAGGCGGCAAGTCCGGAGCCGCTGACGCGGAAGACAATGATGATGAGGAAGACACCGACGAGGCAGACGAGCCCGATATCGAGGGCACAGGCAGCAAGGTTCGCCTGCGCCGCTGGGACCAGCGCAAGCGCAAGACGCTGGGATTGGAAGGCGTCGGTGGTCGTCCGGTACCGCTGATCGACCGGGCGCATCGCCTTATGCAGCTCTGGAGGGCGGGCGACGTCACTAGGGTCAATGCTTTCCTCGACCAGGCGGGCCTAGCCCGTGACGCGCTCTTCGCGCAGCTTATCCAGGCCCTCATCGAGCTCGCCAATCGCGATGACAAGGGCGACGAAGCGCCTATCCTCGAATCAATCAGCAACCATCTGCGGTCGCGCGCGGGCGTTTCTTCGCCGGCGCAGGCCGTTCTGCTCTGACCCTCCGGGAGAACATCAATGTCCGGCACCGCCGCCAAGCCCTGGAGTCAGATCGTCCGCGTCCGCGAGGACGTGCGGACGGGCGCACTTTCCCTACAGGAATTCGCCGCCGATTTGTTCGATGTGGTAAATCACACTGGTAAGCGTCCAATCTATGAAAAGCCCGAGAAATTCTTCTCGCTCAGCTTTGCGACCAGCGCTCAGCGCGATATCGGCGCGGCCACGGCGGAGCGGTTGCGGGGCAAGAGCGACAAGGCGATCCGTCAGCTCGAACTAACCTATGGTGGCGGTAAGACCCACACTCTGGTGACACTGACGCACCTGTTCCGTGATCCGGCGGCGCTGCCCAATTTGCCGGCGGTGCAGGAGTTTAAGGCGGCAATGGGTGGTGAGCCGCCTAAGGCCCGCATCGCGGCTGTCTGCTTCGACAAGCTGGATGTCGAGGCCGGCATTCCTGTGCTCAGCCCTGCTGGCGAGGAGCGAATGCTGAAGCACCCATGGAGTGTCATTGCCTTTCAGCTTGCGGGTGCCGACGGCCTGCGGGCGTTACATGCCGAGGGAAAGGACGCCGAGCGCGATTCGCCACCGCGCGACCTGCTGATCGAAAAAGTGCTGCAGATGCCGGGGAAGGAAGGCTTGGCAACGCTGATCCTGTTTGACGAAGTGCTCATGTATGCCGGTGAGAAGGCGAAGGACCCGGTAACGGGTCAGCAGTTTCGCGAGCAGTTCTTGAACTTCCTGCAGTCGCTTACCCAGGCTGTCTCGAAGGTGACCACGGCCTCGCTGATCGTGTCGCTGCTCGCTAGCGACCCCAAGCGCGACGACGCTTTCGGCCGCCAGCTTCTATCGGACATGGCGAACATCATGGGCCGGAAGGAAGACGAGCCCTTCATGCCCGTGGGCAAGGATGACGTTGCGGAGATCCTACGCCGTCGCCTGCTGGACCCGGAGACGACCAAGGACCCGAACACCTTCAAGCCGAATGTGCAGGCGGTGGTGAAGGCGCTTTCGGCACTCGATCCCGAGTTCGCAAAGACTCCGAAGCAGCGTGATGAGCGCGAGAAGCAGTATCTGGCGAGCTTTCCGTTCGACCCGGCCATGATGGAGGTGTTCTACACCCGCTGGACCAGCGGTCTGCCGATGTTCCAGCGCACCCGAGGCGTTCTGCGCACCTTTGCCGTGGCTTTGCGTGATGCAGAGCCCTGGGACACAGCGCCGCTCGCTGGATCTTCGATCCTGCTGGCAAAGCAAGGAGACGAGAAGCTGTCATCCGCGCTTGGCGATCTTGCCGGGGTTGCTCGCCTCGATGGCGTTGATGGCCGTCCGATGGACTGGGTCGCTATCCTGCAGGGAGAACTGCGCTTTGCGCGCGAGGCGCAGGAGCAGTTGCCGGCACTCGCCAACCGCGAAGTCGAGCAGGCTGTCATCGGCACCTTCCTGCACTCCCAGCCGCAGGGGCCAAACCACGCCCGCATTACCGACCTTTACGCCATGGCGGGGGCTGCCAAACCGGACCGGATCGCCATGGAGAAGGGCATCCAAGCGTGGGCCGAGCGATCATGGTTCCTGGATGAGGTGCACCTCGAGAGCGCGGAGAAGCGGGCGGACGGTAGCCGTGGATTGCCGAAGACCTGGCGGTTGGGTTTTCAGCCGAACCTGAAGCAGATGCATGACGAGGCGAAGGTCAACCGCGTCCCCAAGACGGCAGTGGACGAGATGCTGCTCGACGAGATCAAGGCCGCCAAATGGCTCGATGCCGGCGCCACGGCACTGGGAGCCAAGGTGCACAAGCTTCCGACCGGTCCGGATCAAGTGCCGAGTGACGGCGAGTTTCGCTATGTGGTCCTCGGGCCCAATGCTCAGTCGGAGTCTGGTAAGCCCTCCGCCTTAACGGTTCGCTTCTGCGAGGAGGTGACGGGGCCGCAGAATCCACGTGCGGCAAAGAACGCCATCGTCATCGCGGCTCCGGATCGCAGCGGCCTCACGATCGCCCATGAGAAGGTCAAGGACCATCTAGCATGGCTGGAGGTGAAGAGCCTGCTGTCTGGCCAGCCCATCGACCCAGTGCGTTCATCGAAGCTGGACAGTGAAATCACAGGCTCGAAAAAGGACATTGGTGGTGCCGTTCGGCAGGCCTACTGCATCGTCGTTACACGCGGGGTCGATGACGCGGTGCATGCCTTTAAGGTCACCGTCGACACCAACAAGCCGCTGTTCCAGACCATCAAGGAAGATTCGAAGTCGCGCATCACCGATTTGTCGCTGACACCTGATGCGATTCTGCCGGGCTCGACCAGCGGGTTCGACCTCTGGCGCGAGGACGAAGATCGGCGGCGAGTGAAGACCATCGTCGGTGCCTTCGCGGAGCGGTCGAAGCTGCCGAAGATGCTTCGCCGTAAGGACCTACTGGACACTGTCTCCAATGGCTGTGCCCAAGGTCTATACGTGCTGTCCCTGCCGCTGCCTGATGGGACTGCACGGACCTGGTGGCGTATGCCGATCGACGACGTGGTCCTTACGGAGGATGCGCTTGAGGCCGTACAGAATAGCGCTGCGGTGCTGGATGCACTCGACCCCACTTTGATTGCTCCGGGGAAGCTCGAAGGGCTCGACTGGAAGGGCGGTCTGAAGGTCGCCGATCTGATTGCATACTTCGACGGCTATACTCTGACCATCGACCATCCGGACGAGGGATGGACGGAAGAGAAGCCGATCCCGCGTTGCCTGGAGGTCAAGGTGCTGGAAGCGGTTGGCGCCGCCGTTAAGGCCGGGTCCGTCTGGCTGACCAGCGGCGCAGCTTCGGTCTGGGGCGATGCGCCACCCGCCGGCATCGTCTCCAAGACGGCAGTTTTACGCGCGCCACCCGACCAGATCAGCGTGTCCTCGCTGACGCCTGAGGCGCTCCCGGATGCCTGGAGTGATGGCAAAGCGTCAGTGCACTCGATCGAGCAGGCGATTGCTGCCGACCGCGGCGTTGTCTCCCTGCCGTGGAAGCTGGTCGAGACGGCTATAACTGGGGCGATGAATTCCGGCTTTATCCGTGTGCTTCCTGGCGGAGTAGCGTGGCCCTGCCAGCCGCATGAGGCCGCGGCGGTCCAGATCGGCCTGCCTGAGGCCCCGAAAGCGAAAGGAGATTCCAAGCCACAGGGGATGTCGGAAGATCCGTTGCCGGCACCCAAGCCGAAGGCAGCGTTCCGAGAAGCAGTGCTCGACAGCAGCCAACTCACCGAGCTGGCGGAGGGCATGGGGGACGTCCTGGCCGCTGCGGGCAACCTCACGCTGCGATTCCGAGTGGTTGTGGAGTTCGCTGACGGTGAGGTCGCCACGCCGGACGTCGCGGCGAAACTGGCCGCCGCGCTCGATAAGGTTGGGGTAAATGGGGTCACCATAGAAA
>JAABUL010007572.1_pt1 | contig 11622 bp, 10 predicted proteins | sample 5559151 | NCBI WGS metagenome assembly JAABUL01 (sample SAMN10711876, study PRJNA513368) | rock metagenome | isolation source: Antarctica rocks | place: Antarctica: Victoria Land, Pudding Butte sud | reverse complement strand
TGAGTTGCCGCCACCAGTACCGGAACCCCGGCGGCGCGTAGCACAGCGTGTTGTACGCGTTGAGGACGATGCGATCCACGCAATCGTAGCTGCCTTCGAGCAGGTCCCCATACCGCTCACTCACCGCCGCCGGGCAAAGGCGGCGCGTCGCCGCCTGTCTAGGACGACAACGGTAAGATTTGCCTGCGCCGTCAGACCCAGGTCAATGTCATAATGTAATACGACGAGAGTAGGCGGAAGCTAATAGTCAGTCGGGTAACTAGCCCGAAAGAGGAGCGAGATGGTTCGACCAACGTATGTGACGGCGGAAGAGGCCCGGCGGCTACGCGGCGCGACGGGCGCGCCGGACATCGCGGGCTACCAAGACCTGCTACGGAACATGGATGATGGGATGGCCCTACGCGTCGCCATGGGCGGCCTGGACGCGCGGACAGTGGAAGAAGCAAACTTTGAGCAAGCGGCGCGGGGACTGGGCATCGAGGTCGCCTTCTCGCAGCTGCGCGAGGACGACAACATCCCCTACCTCCTCGTCACCCGCAACCCCAACACCCTCACGCCGCATGTGGCGCTGGGCCTCCCCGAGGCATAGTCGATAGGTGATCGTCGATGTAAGATCCCACCGTTTCTGATAGTGGTGGCGAAGTCGCTTCCAGGGTTGTGCTCACGCGTCGAACGGGGCGGATTGAGGAGGTGGCTAGAGCGTGGTCAGGGGTGCACGCCGACTTCGCCACCACTATCAGTTGCTGGGCGCTATCCCATCGTTCTTGAGCCACAAATCCCACCGTTTCTGAGCCAGCCTGCAGACGCCTCTCCAACGAGTGTGAAAAGGGCTGGCTGCACCGTGTTCAGCGCGCGGATCGGCGTAGGAACTCTGAGATTCTCTGCAGGGTGGCGCCGGTACTCTGCGATAATCCGCTCATTATCTGTGGGATTTCAGCGTTGCCCACGCCTGAGATCGGCGCACCAACTGTGGAATCTTACAGCAGACCGCGCCCGCCTGCAATCTCTGCGCCCTCGCCCGCGACACGCACGCATTGCCCGACGGCTACGTCCTCCGTTACCCCGCCCACGCTCTCCCCACGTCGCTGCCTTCGTCGCCCTCGAACGCCGCTGCTGCCCCTTCTTCCGCTTCGCCCTCGTCCTCGACCCCGACGACGGCCCCCTCACCATGAGGTATCGTTGGGGCCTGCTGATATACGCTATTCTATGGGCTGGAGAATGGTAGAAGGTTCATAGGAGAGGGCAGCATGCGGTGCCAGCGGTGCGCGGGGGAACAGTTCGTCAAGGCCGGATTCGATCGTGCCACGCGCCAGCTGTACCGCTGTACGACCTGTGGGCGCCGCCAGACAGTGCGCTCCGCCTTCTGCGGGTATCGCTTCCCCGATGACGTCATCGCCCTCGCGGTGCGCTGGTATCTCCGCTTCCGTTTGCCCTATGCCGATGTGTCCGAGCTCTTGGCCGAACGCGGTATCCATGTCGACCCATCAAGCGTCTTCGACGGGGTGCAGCCGTTCACCCCGCTCTATAAAGACGCGGCGCGCCTGAAGCGCCGCCGCGTCGGGCGGCGCTGGAGCATCGATGAGACGTATGTACGCATCGCCGGTCAGTGGGGCTACGCGTTTCGGGCCATTGACGAGGACGGGCAGGTCATCGATGTGTCCGTCAGCCCCACGCGCGATACGGCCGCGGCCACGGCCTTCTTGACGCGCGCCGTCGAGCGTCGTGAGGTCACACCCTATCGCGCGACGACCGACAAAGCGCCGCTCTATCCGCCGGCCTTCGCTGCGGTGCTGCCAGCGATCGCGCACATCACGGGCAAGATGGAGCAGCAGCGCAGCGAGCGCGACCATCAGCATCTCAAGGGGCGCACGCGCTGTATGCGGGGGTTCCAGACGCTCCCCTGCGCCCAGGTCGTCTGTGAGGACCACGGGTTCATGCGGAACCTGCGCGACGGGTTTTACGACCGTGCCGTTCCTATGGGCGACCCCCGCATCCCTCAAGCACCGCGTCTCGTTCGTGCCTGGGACGAACTGACGCTCGTTCTCGCTGCAGCATAGCTGTCCCTCCACGGCCGTACACCCACACGTCCCTGGACCGGTGCCCCCTTCCTCAACTCAGCACACCCCAACAACACCCGCCCAGGCGCGTACGCGATGCACAGGCGAGCCCTGTGCGGGGGGCGCGGCGATGAGGATCTGCGCGCCCTCCTCCTTGACGCGCGTCCGAAGCCAGGCGATCTGCCCGTCGGCCGCCTCCTTGAGGTCGGCGCAGACGCTCTTGAGTTCCTCGTCGCGCAGCGCCGCCCCGGCCTGCCACAAGAGGAGCGCGAGCAGCTGCGTGCGGTGCGCCAGCAGCCAGAGGTCTTGCACATCGCGCAGGGCGCCGAGCAGGCCAGAGCGCCCCCCGCGGAAGAGTGTCGCCCGCAGCGCCACCACCTCGATGGCGTCGGACAGGTGCGGCGGCTTGTTCCCGTAGCGGGACCGCAGCGGCGCCAGCCGCGCCCGGTGCGCCTCGCACGCACGGGCGAAGCGCCTGGAGACCGTCGCGATGTCCGGGTCCTCGCTGTGGTGCGCCGCCGTCGCGGCGAAGCCCTTGGCCAGCGCGCGCTCGCTCGCGCGCAGCAGCGCCAGATAGTTGCCCACGTGCATAGCTATACTCCCTTGCCCGACAGCGCGGCCTTTGTCGCCCTCACCACCCCGGCCAGCAGTGCCGGCCCCGTCGACGCCCCCGGCGCGGGCGCTTTGGTCACCTTGACGGCGGCGTACTTGTAGTGCGGCTGCTTGGAGGCGGGGTCCCACTCGAAGAGGGTCAGTTCGTTGGCGGCGCGCCGGCGGCCCCGCTCGTCCCAATAGCCGTAGTGGAAGGGCACGAAGACGAGCCCCGCGCGGATGCCGGAGAGGCGCGCCGGCGCGTCGACGTAGCCCCGGCGCGAGGCGACGCGCACCATCTCGCCCTCCGCGATGCCCAGCCGGCGCGCATCCTCGGGGCTCATCTCCACGAAGGCGTCCGGCGCCGCGGCGCGCAGGGCCGGAGAGCGCCCCGTCTTGGTGCGCGTGTGGAACTGGTAGACGACGCGGCCCGTGGTCAGCCAGAAGGGGTACGCCGCGTCGGGCGACTCGGAGGGCGGCTCGTACGCGCTCGCCAGCAGCTTGGCCCGGCCCTTCGGGTCGCTCAACCTGTACTCCTGCGCGGTCACGAGCGCCCCTGTGTTGACGTCGCTCCCGTACGTCTCGCAGTCGTCCGCGGCCGTATGGAAGATGCCGTCCGTGTAGATGCGGGGGGTACCGTCGGGGCGCGCCTCGGTGCAGGGATACTGAATGCCCGACCCCGCGGAGAGCCTGGCGTAGCTCAGGCCGCTGTAGTCGCAGGGGCGACCGCGCGAGCACTCCCGCCAGGCGTCGAACGCCCCCTCCGGGTCGCCCCACGTGATGAGGGGCGACCCGTCCTTGTCCCGGAAGTCCATGCGACGGGCGTAATCGAGGAAGATGTCGAGGTCGGGCCTGGCCTCGCCGGGCGGGTCGACGGCCTTGTGGGCGATGTGCACCGTGCGGTCGGCGTTGGTGAACGTGCCCGTCTTCTCGTAGGCCATCGCCGCGGGGAGCACCACATCGGCGAGCTCCGTCGTCTCGGTCGGGAAAGCGTCCTGGGCGATCACGAAGAGGTTATCGCGCGCCAGGATACGGCGAACGCGCGCCAGGTGTGGCAGCGAGACGGCCGGGTTGGTGCAGATGATCCAGAGCATCTTGAGGCTGCCCACCTCGGCGAGGCGGAACATGCGCAGGGCGTGGGTCGGCGGCGCCCAGTGCGGGATGACGCCGGCGTCGACGTTCCACAGGCGCGCGAGCTCGGCGACGTGCGCGGGGTTGTCCCAATTGCGCAGGCCGGGCATAGTCCCGTCGGCGCCGCACTCGCGCGTGTTCTGCGCCGTGGGCTGGCCGTTCATCTGAAAGACGCCGCTGCCCGGGCGGCCGATCAGGCCACGGATCAGGTTCAGGTTGTTGACCTGCACGGCGGCGGCGGTGGCCTGGTTCGACTGGTAGACGCCCTCCAGGCACAGCGAGACCAGCGACGAGGCGGCGCGGAGGATTTCGCCCGCGGCGCGCAACTGGTCGGCAGGCACGCCCGCGATCTCCTCCACGCGCTCCGGCGTGTAGGGCTCGACGGTGGCCTTGAGCGTCTCGAAGCCGACCGTGTGCGCCCGGATGAACGGCTCGTCGATCCGCCCGGCGGCGATGACGAGCCGGAGCAGGCCGTTGAGCACGGCGACGTTCGTCCCGACGACGGGCGCGAGGTGCAGGTCCGCCTCGCGCGCCGTGGGCGTCTCACGCGGGTCGATCACCACGAGGCGCGGCGGGTTGGGGCCGCGACGCCGGTCGAGCATGCGCATCCACAGCACCGTCTGCTGCTCGGCCAGGTTCGAGCCCACGATGAAGATGGCCGCCGTCGTGTCGATGTCGTCGTACGAGCCGGGCTGGCCGTCGGCCCCGAACGTGGCCTTGAGCGCCTGGGAGGCGGTGGCCGTGCACAGGCGCGTGTTGCCGTCGAGGTGCGGCGTGCCCAGGCCGGCCCTGGCCATGACGGCGAGGGTGTAATACTCCTCGAGCATCAGCTGGCCGCTGTTGTAGATGCCGATGGCGTTGGCGGTGTGCGCCCGGATAATGTCTCGGGAGCGGCGCACGATCAGGTCCATGGCCTCGTCCCAGGAGGCCGGGACGAGCCGCCCGCCCTTGCGCACGAGCGGACGCGTGAGGCGGTCGGGGCTGGCGTAGGCTTCCCAGGAGCCGTGCAGGCCTTTGGGTCCCAGTCGGCCGCGGTTGACGCGGTCGACGGCGCGCCCGCGCACGCCCACGATGCGGCCGTCGCGCACCCCTATGTCGCAGGCGCAGCCGTTGGAGCACAACACGCACGCCGCCTGCACCCAACGCTCGGGCTCGGCGCGCGTCTGCTCGTCGACGCGCGCCGGCCAGTTCGCAGCCTTGGGGGCGTCGGCGTCCGGCCCCGCGCCTTGCCCCCCCACCAGCAGCCCGTAGGGCGTGCGCGGCCCCCACACATCCCGGATGCTGTCGCGTGTCGCTTTCTCCGCCATCGCACGTCCCTCGCTTCCCGGCCCGATTGTCCGTCGTCCCATGATCCGCCGCACCGATGTCTATGATGGGGGGCGATGCGGCCCACCCGTTCAGCATGCCATATTTTGGCCAGGTGGAGAAAACGACGCGTTACGTTACTGTCGTGTGCCATGGTCCCTTCAGGGCCAGACTCCACATGTCGCAAAATTAGCTGGTCCCTTTCCGCACCGCCCACCTGCCACCGCGCTGCCCCCTGGCACATATCGTGCCGCGACTATTCCTGGCGGATCGGCCCCTTGTTCGTCAAGCCCCACGATAACAGCTGTGAGAAAGGCGGCCAGCATGCCAACGATAGCTCCCCTGCGCGCGACCCCCGCCCCACCCGATGCCCTCAAGAACCTGCCGACGGCGGCCCGCCGCGTCGTGGACGCGGGCGATGTCGTGGCACCCGAGGGGTACACGGTAGAGCCTGTCCTCGTGGGCCTGTCCTTCCCGTGCGGCATGGGCTTCGCGGACGACGGCACGCTGTTCATCCTGGAGGGCGGCAGCACCTGGCCCACGCGCCCCTACATGCCCGCGCGCGTCCTGCGCCTGGACCCCGCGGGCCGGCTCGACGTGATCGACGAGGAGGTCGAGGGTGGCCCGCGCGGCGTGTCTTACCGCGATGGCGCGATCTACGTCAGCGTCAAGGGCGGCTACCACACCCACATCGACCGCTACGACCTTCAAACGGGCGAGCGCACAATCATCGTCGATGGGCTGCCCAACGGCGGCTGGCACGAGCCGGGCGGCCCCGTCTTCGGGCCGGACGGCCTGATGTACTTCGGGCAGGGTTCGGTGTCCCTGAGCGGCGTAGTCCTCCCCGAGGGCTTCACCGTGGACATCGCCAAGCACCCCGTCGCCCACGACGTGCCCGGCCAGGACGTCACGCTCACGGGCGACAACGTCTGGAGCCGCGACCCCCGCGCGCCCTACCCCTTCTACGTCGAGACGGGGGCCTACAAGCCCTTCGGGACGCCCGCCACGAAGGGCGAGGTCGTCAAGGGCGCGCTCCGCTGCAACAGCGGCATCTGGCGCGCGCGGCCCGACGGGAGCGAGATCGAGCTCTTGGCCTGGGGCGTGCGCAACCCCTACGGCCTGGCCTTCGACGAGGCGGGCGAGCTCTTCGCCACCGACAACGACATGGAGGAGAAGGGCGAGCGCGCCGTCGCGGAGGACCCCGACCGCATCTGGCATATCAGGAACGCCACGCGGCCGCACGGATCGGTGACGACGCCCGACTGGTACGGCTTCCCCGAGCTCTGCGCCGACGGCCTGCCCGTCTGGCACGAGCAGCACCTGCCCCAGCGCGGCGAGGTCGCGCGTCCGCTGCTGCAGGACCCGCCGCCGTGGGCTGGCCCCGCCGCGTATCTCTTCAAGCCGCACACGGGCCTGGGCAAGCTGGACTTCTGCCGCGCGGACGCCTTCGGGCACCGCGGCCAGCTGTTCCTCTGCCAGTACGGCACCTATGCCCCGCTCAACACCCTGCGGCCGGAGGCGCTGCACAACGGGTTCCAGGTCGTGCGCATCGACCCGGGGACAAAGGCGGTCGAGCCGTTCCTGCGCAACAAGGAGCCGGGTCCCGCGTCGTACAATCCAGGGAGCGGGGGCGTCGAGCGCCCCGTCGACTGCACGTTCAGCCCGGACGGGCGCAGCCTCTACGTGCTCGATTTCGGCATCAACAAGGTCACCAGGGGCTACGTGCAGGCCTTCGCCCACACGGGCGTCCTCTGGCGCGTGACGCGGCAATAGCGCAGGGAGATGCGACGATGACGACCACACAGATGACCACGGATGCCGCCGGCGTGCCCACCGTGGGACCGATCCTGATCGAGCTCGACGCGCAGGCGTGGGCCGAGCAACTCGACGCCACGGTCGCGTGGTTCGACAACCTGCTCATGATCCAGGCGACGTTCCGGGACATGGCCGCGGACACCGCCGGCAAGATACGCGAGCCCCACATCAAGAAATACATCACGGACATCGCCGAGGCCGCGCGGGGGCACGAGGAGAAGGCGCGGGAGCTCTATCAGGCGATCGGGCGCGAACCGGCGCAGTCGGGGGTGCGCACGCTCGGCGGGACGCTCCTATCCAAGGTGAGCCAGGTGGTGGCGGACCTGCAGGGCGCGGCCGGCGGGGCCGTGGGCAACTGGGGGGACATCCGCCAGCTCCTCCTCACCAACCTCGACTCCATGGGCGCCTTCGGCGTTGCTGAGCAACTAGGCCTGGCGCTCGGGTTGCCCGCGATCGTGGACATCACCTTCCCGATCCTGAACGAGAAATCGACGCAGCAGCTCCTGCTGCAGGAATACATGCTGGAGATGGCCCCCAAGTCGATCCTCTACAAAGCGTCCATCTGACAGAGCCTCTGGCAGGCACAAGCGATGGAGTTGGGTCAGGGAGCCGCTCGGCTCGGGATGCGCCCTCCCTTGCCCGACTCCGCTGAGGGCGACACACCGTTAGCCGAAAAGCACGTCCAAATGAGCGATACTAAGTCAGGGATTCACTCCACTTTCGGAGCGTGCTCATGTCGCAGTGGACGGTGCTCGTATGAGGCGCCAAAGACGGCCGATTATCCAGGGATGAGGCGCACATTCGTGGCCTCACCCGCCTCGACGCGAGTCGAAGCACTCCCTCCTGGTGGCCTGTCCACTTTTATATGAGCAACCTTACTGACTGGAGCGAAACCCTGCCGACGCCGTCGCTGGATTGGCCCTGCGCGGAACCGGTGCTGGGGCACGGCCGCTCACGCCCTCGTCAGGCCGTCGCCGTCGCCGCAGCTTCCCACCATGGTGAGGCCCGCAGTTCCCCTCTCTGGTTAAAGAGATGAGGCTAGGGCGCGCACTGAGTCTTGACCCTGCGTCTTGATTGTCGGCACTGGGTGTCCCCTCTCGTCGGCATTATGTGTCCCCTCATCCGTCCTCCCTCGGCGGCATCAGGTGGCCCCTCATTCACCAGACAGCCGCCTCCACGGCTGCGGAGAGCGTCCCGAGGGCCACCACCCCACCGGCGCCGGTGTGACATTGCGTGGAGACAACGCCGGCACCGCGCCCAGCGCGTCACCCTGGACACTGCCACGGTGCGTCGGCATGAGATCTGCACCTACCTGCCGCGCGTCGTGGTGTCGATCCACGCCCCATACAAAGGAGGAGGAGCTATGGCCACCGAGCCCACCGATCAGGTAGGAACACACCTCATGTTCGAGAACGAGCGTGTGCGCGTCTGGGATTTAGCGCTCGCACCCGGCGCATCCCTGGCCACGCACATTCACCGCGTCGATTACTTTTTTATCGTTGCATCCGGCGGCCTCGTCCGTTTCGCCGACCCCGACAACCCCGCTGACTACCACGATATCCAGTTCGAGGACGATCAAGTCACCTGGGTGCCCGTCGGCGACGAGGGCCACGTTGACAACCGCCTGACCAACATCGGGACCACGCCCCACCGCAACTACGTCATCGAACTCAAGCACGGCTAGCACTGGCTACGCCGCCTCCCCGTGAAGCCTCGACGTGGCGCCGCGTGGCATGGTGACACTCGGCCACCAGAGCCGGCGACGCCATACAGGGGCTCCGCCGCGCCGGGTTGCCCCTGCCCTGCCCCACGCTCGACCCACCTGCAGCCGCTTGCGCCAGCCCAGGCCCGCGTGCCCCGGGCGGTAGGAAAGAAAACGATGCTCTATCTCATCCTCATCCCCATCGTCCTGCTCTGCCTCGCCCTCGTCGTTACGCTCGCCCTCATCATCGCGCGCGTCCCGGACTAGCCGGCGGCGGCTAGTCCGGGACGTGCTTCACCGAAAGGATACGCCAGCGTTGGACCCCCACGATACCACCGCCCCTGACACCCTCCTCAGCGTCTCCGAGGCCGCCACCACCCTCGGCTTGCGCCCCGCCACCGTCGAGCAGTACATACAAAAGGGCCAGCTCGCCGCCGTTCGCCTCCCCCACGGCCATGCCACCCGCCTCTCCGTCGCCCACACCGAGATCGACCGCTACCGCCACGCCCCCTGATGTGGGGGTGGCTACCCTGCTCATCCGTGCGACGAAGGAAGTACTGTCGTCGCACGGATGAGCAGGGTAACCAGCACAGGGGGGCGGAGCGCGGGCCGGCACGGGGTCACGCCGCGCTGTGGCGGCCGTAGGCGGGCGGTAGGGGAGGTGATGGGTAATGCCCCTTTAGCCCCAGCGCGGCCCCTGGGGATCTCCTATACCCCTGTGAGCCCTGCAAGCCTGGCGCGGCCCCTGGGGCGCTGCGAGCGGATGGGGCGCTCGGCTCCCGGGCGCTCGTGGTGTGAGTGCCGGAGTCAAAGTGGCTCTTGGACGCTTTTGATGTGTCCGAGCGCCCGGTTTAGGCCGCATGCACCAGGCGTTGGCGCAGTAGGTCGAGTTTGGCGCGCCCATACATGCTCCTTTTTAGGGCTTTGAGCTTGTTCACCTGGCCTTCGACTTGACCATTGCTCCACTCCAGCGTGACGGCGGCCTCGATCGCTTGGCGGTCCAGCCACATGCCCTTGGCCACCCGGCACAACTCGGGGATCGGACAGGACTGTGTCCCGTGGAGCCAGACGTACAAGCCAGCGACATCATGCTCCCGCAGCAGTGTATGGAACTCTTGGACCAGGGCTTGCGCGAGGGTGACCAGCGGGCAGGTCCGCGCCAGGCGCGTGAGGTAGGCGTGTTCGTCGGGCGTGAGCCCGGCATCAGGGCGCAGCAACAGCCACAGCGTCTGGCGCGCGGTGTAAGTGGTGGTCACCGGAGGCGGCGGGCCGGCCGCGCGGGGACGTGAACCGGCGTGTCGCCCCGGCGTCGCCCGCCACATCCGCAGATAGTCGGAGACCGTGGTGTAGCCGCCGGTGAACCCACGCGCACGGAGGTCGTGCCAGAGCTGCTTGGCGTTGTGGCAACCGGCGTCCCAGCGCTCCTGGAGATACGGGATGAAGCGCTCGAATTGGGTATGGCGGCGCGCACGAGCCTGGTGCTCGGGGAAGCCATCAGCCTCGACGTAGCGCTGGACAGTGCGTTTGTTCAACCCCGTGAGGCGGGCGATCGCGCGCATGCCCTGTCCCTGTGCACGCAAGGCCATGACCTCCTCGTAGCGGGCCACCCGGCGTGCCCGACGCTCCTGCTGCTCCTGCTCCTTCTGTGTCGGTGGATGTGCGGCAACGGGGCGCGTCCCCTCCGTCGCCTCCGCGCACGTCGCGACGGGAGGGTCCGACGCCTGAGTCGCTTGCCGTAGGCGCGCCTGGTTGCGGGCTAAGAACCGTTCCAGGCTGTCCGTCACGTGATTGACTAAGCCGCCGCCTTCGCAGACGGCGGCTTGTCTTCAGAACCGTGCATAACGGTTTCCTGTTACACGGCTCCTCGCGATAGCAGTCCTTGACGTGGAGACCCGTTCCGTTCGGCCTGTTGCCGTGCGGTGAGCTGGTCGTGGCAGTGGACGTGGATCGCTTGGAGGTTGCTGTCCAGATCCGTCCCCCCGTCGGTCGGGCGGACGATGTGGTGCATTTCCAGGCGGTCCCCATCCTGGAAGGTCAGTCCACAGGAGGAGCAACGCCCGCGTTGACGCCGCAGGAGACGGGCCATCGGTGTGCCCGCCGCCCAGTGCGTACGCAAGCGTTTGCTCCAATAGATGAGGTTGCCGTCATACGGCGACGCCATCCCGCGCACTTTGATGTGCTGTTCCTGGTGCATCGCGGTGTGCCTGATGAGGCGGATGCCGTCCGGCACCCGGAAACACCAGCGTTGCCCGTCGCTCTCATGCCAATAGCGATTGACAATCCAGTGGGCGGACTTGTTGGGGTGGCGTCGCCTGCTCCAGCGTCGGAGCATCGCATATACCGCGTGGTCGCAGTCGTTGAAGGCCTCAACGCACCGGACGTGACGGTAGTACGGGCACCACGCGCGGATCTGGGCGTTCAGGGCGGCGATGAGCGCCTCCTGGGTGGAGGAGCGCATCCGACGCACCGTCGCGTTCAGGTCCGCGATATGGCGCTTGACGGCCTCTTTGCTCGGCGTGATGCGCACCATGAACCCGGTCGACCTTTTGCCTTTGAGCCGACCGGCGCGCGTGCGTCCGGCCGGATATTGGCGGATCGCGAAGCCCAGGAAATCCAGCCCCACGGCTCCCTCATAGGGGGCGAGGGTATGGGTGATCCGGGTCTTCGTCGGGCTCAGGTGCAAGCCCATGTTCCCTAACCATCGCTCGACGACCGCACGCGCGGTCGTGATCCCGTCCAGGTCGCGGCATAGTACCACGAAATCGTCGGCGTACCGCAGGAGGCGTGGGCGCACGGGCGCGCCCGCATCTCCTTTCGGCGTGTGGCCGCGTCGCACGTACGCCCCCTCGACGGCCTGTTGCAGGCCATGGAGGGCTACATTCGTGAGTAGGGGAGAGATAATCCCCCCTTGCGGCACACCGCTGGTGGTCGGGATCACCCTGCCCTCGTCCAGCACCCCTGCATAGAGCCACGCCCGGATGGCGCGGCGCAGGGCCGGGGTGGTGTTCAGCTTGGCGAGCA
>JAABUL010007571.1_pt1 | contig 11628 bp, 22 predicted proteins | sample 5559151 | NCBI WGS metagenome assembly JAABUL01 (sample SAMN10711876, study PRJNA513368) | rock metagenome | isolation source: Antarctica rocks | place: Antarctica: Victoria Land, Pudding Butte sud | reverse complement strand
TCCTATGATGAGCACCTCCACCGCCGCTGTGCCTGCGTTGCGTCGCCCCTACTGTCCAACCAACACGATTCGGCTGCAGGGCGGCAGCGCGAACAGCGGGGCGAACAGCGGGGGGGCGCCGCGCCCCGAGGTGGGACCCGTCGCCTGGAACTGGCGCTTCCCCAAGATCCTGGCGTGCGGCCTCAGCAACGGCACCTGCGTCGTGTGGGACCTGGGCAAGGACAAGCCGCGCGCCGTGGTCAGCCTGCGCAACCCCGCTGGGTAATAGCTAGAGCCTGACTCTCATCAACCAATCATCATCAAAGCGTCGTGCGGAACCTGGCAAGGACAAGCCGCAAGCCGTGGTCTGCCTGCGCATCCCGCAATTTTCTACTTTAGGCGGCATTACATCCTGGGGAACAGGGCATGCCTCAGCGGACAATATGCTCGAATGCGTGAAAACCGCAGCAGCCTCCCGCTCTTGCGGTTGCCTGCTGATGCGCTGCTGTTTCAGAAACTGAGGGCCGCGACCCACCCGCCCGTCCCGGGGTTTAGGGTTTAGGGAGACTGATGTCACGACTGACCTTGCGCAGGCCGCGCCGCATCAGCGTGCTGCAGTGGAGCCCGTCGGACGCCTGGCAAATCATTGTCGGCTCTGACGACGATGCCAGCCCCGAGCTCCAGGTGCGCGGTTGATACATCAGGGTTTAAGGCCAGGATCCTGACTGCGCTGACCTCCTGTGGGCAGTCTGTTTGGCGGTGCCTGGATCGTGCACAGACGGGCGGTCTTCAGGGGATGACACATGGGGAGCTCGTGCTTGCTGGCGTGGCATCGTTTGCACTCTATAGCCGGTGGGCTTTTCCTCTGCGCCACAGGTGTGGGACCTGCGAAACCAGCGGGAGCCGGCGGCGACGCTGCGCGGCCATTCCGCGGGCGTGCTGGGCCTGTCATGGTGTCCCCAGGATCCGGGCTTCCTGCTGTCGTCCGCAAAAGACAACAGGTGAGGGGGCGAGTCACGGCGCCTGCCATGCCGAGGAGGCTGCTGCCGGAGGGCCGGAAATTCGTGTTTGGATCACATTGTGAGGAGGAGGTGAAACCGGGCTGCCACATGCGGGAAAGGCGCTCGTCCGCCTTCGGGGGCACCGTCTTCTTCAAGTCGAAACGCCACCCATGTGCCACCGAGAAATGCGATTTCAGCACCGCGAAATGTTAGGGTTTAGGGTTTAGGGTTTCGACTAACCCTGCATCACCATCGTGTGAGACATGGAGGCGAGGCAGGAGCTGCTGGAGCTGCTGTCTCCTGGCAACCTTGCCGCATGAGCGTCTGCACACAACTGTGCAGGACGATCGTGTGGGACACGGAAGCAAGGCAGGAGCTGCTGGAGCTGCCGCGCTCGGGCAACTGGAACTTCAATGTGCTGTGGAGCCCCACCAACCCCGGCGTTTTCACCACTGCCAGCTTTGACGGCAAGGCGAGTGCTCTTTCTGTGCAGAGTGTGTCTTGGGTCCTTGTTGCTGCCGGTGCCCATCCTCTGCTCGCCTCCGCAGAGCAGCCTGTGCCACTCTGGACGTTTCCAGAAGTAGGATCCTCGACATCCTGTGGCCGGCAGGCATGCCGCATGTTGTGAGAGATGCACCGCCACGCCGCGTGCGTACGACGGCGTGGCACTGTGCGTGTCGCAGGTCAGCGTGTATGGGCTGGCGACGTGCGCGGAGCCTGAGGCGGTCTCCGCTGCCGGCGGCGACTTTGCCGCTCTGCTGTCCACGCAGTCGACCACGGGTATGCCCTGGGCGCTGAGCGTCAGTTCAGCAGGGCATCAGCACCGCACTGGTGGATTGCAACTTTGTGCAGAAGTGCGGGTCGAGGTGTATGCCTGCTCCGTGGGAGCCTTGTCAGAGTGGGAGACCTTCCGCAAGCTTGCACTGCACCATCCCCTGCAACCCTGGGGAGGCTTCGACCCATCCTCCGCACATCTTGCAGGGCCACCGAAGCCGCTGGCGCGCGTGCCTGCGTGGCTAAAGCGGCCAGTGGCGGGCCACCTGGGCTTTGGCGGCAAGCTGGCGGCGCTGACCAATGCGCAGGGCAGCATGCAGCCGGGCCCGGACAAACATGCGGCGGTTACCGCGCGCATCGATGTGAAGCAGGTGAGTAGGTTTGGGCAGGCCTGACCGGTTGAATGGTTGACGTGCAAGGCATGGCAGCAGCTGCCAATGTCCCGGGCAGCTGCAAAACCGCAAGGCGCTCGGCGCACGTACCGCAGCAAACAGCCAGCTTGACATGGCTGATGCAACCAAGCAGGTCATTGCGGAGCAGCAGCGGCGGAGGCGAGCGAGCACTTGTGTAAGCGGCAGCGCACGGTGCAGTTCCTCACCAAGCTCAGCCACGTCGCCCGAAATCGAGCTTCTTCCTCCGCAATGCGCAGGTGATCACGGAGCAGCGGCTGGTGGAGGCGAGCGAGCACTTTGAGGCGGCGGCGCACGGCGACCGCGCCATGCTGCGCGCCTTCTGCGAGCACAAGGCGGGCGAGGTGTCCGGCGCCGAGGCCGAAACCTGGGCCTTCCTGCGTATCCTCTTCGAGGATAACGCCACCGAGTGCGTGCCATTGATCGATTGCCGGCCGTCAGAACCTCCTTGCCCCATTGTAGGCGGATGCTTGCAGCGTGCTGCTCTCAACGGCGCAGCTGCCCCTTGACCTAAATCCTAAACCCTTCCTGCATGCGCGCCCGTCACCAGGAGCGCCGTGGTCAAAGACACGACTCGCTGTGTTCCGACCATCACACGAACCTGCAAGGTGTCACATCTCAACTCAGCCAGCCTGTTGTGGCGATGCTCTGCCTGCAGGGAGTTGCTCAAGCACCTGGGCTTTGCCGACATGCTGCCGCCGGCGCCGGAGGCGGAGCCCACCCTGGAGGAGTCGCTGGCGGCCACGGAGGCCACCCTGGGGCGGCTGTCCACGCAGGGCGACGAGCCGAGCCTGGGGGCGTCCAGCCCTGTGGCGGATCCCGACGCGGACGCCGCGCCAGCGCCCGTCGGCAGCACGCTGTCCGGCGAGGACTTCTTCAGCAACCTGGGCGGCGCAGGCGCGGAAAATGCGGACTGTTACCTAGTGATACCCACAGGATAACCCCTGGTGTGTAGGAACCCTGCTTCACATCCTGTTGCAATTGTGCGGAGCTGCCTGCAGCCTGGGCGACGCAAGCGGGAAATGCTGCTTCTGTTGCTTCTGTTGCTTCTGATTCGATGCCTGCATTCCGACCAGCGTCCTGCATCTGTGCACAAGGTGTCATGGCCGATGGCCTCTGGCCTAAACCCTAAACCCCCCCAGGATCGGCTCGTGTCGCCGGCTGGTGGCTGGCAGATCCGTACATGATTCTAATCGGGATTCTAATCGGCCTGAGCCTGCGAGTTGTTTCATTCGATCAGAAATGCATGCTGGCACAAAGGCTGGCTGCGCAGTGCACCCCGAGCAGTGCTTCGGCCGGACGCCGTGCCACGTCCTGCGATACATCACCACCATGCAGCCACCGAACATGTCGTCACCCCTGCCTGCAGAGGGCGCTGAGCTGCTGCACAGCTTCCGCACCTCCTCACGCGCGTCCGTCACTGGCGGTGCCGCCGCCGGCCCGGATGGCGTCAGCCCTGGGGAGCCGGGACCGGGCGAGGCCGCCATTCAGCGCGCGCTGTACGCCGGCAACTTCGCCGCCGCCGTCGATGCCGCGCTGGAGGTGAGCGTGAGAAAGCGCAGCGCAGTCGACTGTTACGGCAGACCGGACGCCTCCATTGGCGATCTCACTGTTCGGGACGGTGTACAGCGGAGTGTGTCACTGCGTGCAGCCGTGAACAGTATGCATGCCTTGGCTGAGCTGGTCAATAATGCGCGCGCATGCCTTGGCTGAGCTGGTCAATACTGTGCGCGCATGCCCAGGTGGTCAATACTGCGCGCGCATGCCCTTTCGTTTCGGCAGTGCACTTCGACCCTCCCGAAAGGCAGGCGGAGCGGTCCAAATTTGCGCTGGACGCCGCGGTGCTGCTGGGCACGAGCGCGTCCGACGGCCGGATTCAATGCATGTTTTCACAACCTGGCATGGCCTGGAGGGTTTCGAATACCTCCTTTGGCTGTGCCGCAGGCGGAGCGGTATGCGGATGCGCTGGGCATCGCGGCGCTGCCGGGCGCGGGGCCGGAGCTGTTCGCAAAGGCGCAGAAGCGGCACATGGCGGCGACACCGCGGCCCTACATGCTGTTGGCGCGCTGCATCATGGACCAGGACTTCCGATGTGCGTCTTCACACCCACTTCGTCTTGTTCCAACTCGCTGGTAGCAGCTGCCACAGCACCTGCTGGCAGCTATTAGCCTGAAACTCATGCCGTGCTGTACTGCTGCGCCGATCGGCGTGCGGCCGCTGAGCTGGTGGAGGGAGGTGATGGTAATGCAGTTGCTGCTTGCTGCTGCATCGCCGCATATGTCAATGCTCGACCACCGAAATCATGATCGCTGCAGCATTGCCCTGCCACAGCGCTGCATGGGGCGCGGCCGCTGAGCGAGCGAAAGAAGACGCTGGCGATGCTGGCGACGCACGCCCACATGAGGCTTTCTCGTCCATTGAGTTTCTTGTTCACTAGACGTTCGATCAGAATACCACCATATCTTCTTGCACGCAGCGCTCATTGGGGCGCGGCCGCTGAGTTGGCGGAAGAGCCGCTGGCGATGCTGGCGACGTACGTCAATACTGCAGCATCCGCAGTCACCTAGTACCGAAACAGCCTGACACCCTCCCTCTTTTGTGCGTGCAGCGCTCATTGGGGCGCGGCTGCCGGGTCGGCGGAAGGAGTCGGTGGCTTTGCTGGCGACGTACGTACTTATCCAGCTGCTCCTGTCCCTCACAACCGAAACAGCCTGACACCCTCCCTCTTTTGTGCGCGCAGCGCTCATTGGGGCGCGGCCGCTGAGCGGCTGGAAGGAGACGCTGGCGATGCTGGCGACGTACGCCAACAACGACACCTGGCCCGGCCTCGTGCGCGGCCTCGCCGAGCGGCTGTCCAGCCACGGCCTGGGTGAGGCCACCCGTGCGGCTGTGCTGTGCTGCCCGGCTCCGACTGGGGGTGCAGTTCGAGGAGGAGGCGGCGATAGGACAGCGCCAAGTGCATCAGCTGGGGGCGGTGGCTGCTCTGCCCCGTGGCTGGCCAGCCTGTGCTCAACTGCAGTCGCCGCTGAGCAGTGTCATTTGTCATTTGTCCAGCGCGTGTGGCGTCGTGTTGATGTTGATGTGCAGCGCCTGTCATCTGCAGCGCACCCTGCGACGCTGTGCTGGGTGGCGGCGGGCTGCGTGGACGAGGCGGTGGCCGCCTGGACTTTCGCCGCCGACGGCGATGCTGCCTCTGTGGACACGCTGCAGGCACGCCCCCCGCCTTTCCAGCACACCTTCTCACCCTAAACCCTAAACCCTAAACCCTAACAGACGCTGGTTCAGGTAGCTCGCCGCTCCATGCCGCGCAGCTGCTGGCTGTGGCGTGCACACGCAGCACGCGTGCACAGCCGGTGCAGAAGTACGTGTCCTGCACTCTCGAGCACACCCAGCAGAGAGACGAATGCCATCACCACTACCATCACTAAGGCTTTGTTAGTTCCAGGTCTTACACCATTCTCTGGCTAGTTGACAGAATTCTCCTCGTCATCAACCCTTCTCTCTTTGTCTCTCACCCAGGCGCTCATGGAACGGACCGTGGTGCTGGGGGTGGCGACAAGCACGCAGGGTGCGGCGCCGGCGGCTGGCGCCCTGATCGCGCGCTACGCCGGTCTGCTGGCCGCTCAGGTACCTCAACAACGCACCTCTGAAGCAGCGCCGGTGCCGGCCTCGGGCTGGCGTTTTTGTTTCACCGCGCATGCTCCGGTGCCTGTGCTGGACCTGCCGTTCCGAAACGTGCAACGAGCATGTTTTTGCTTGGTGAACGGGGCTCCCCAGTGTCGGTGCCTGCGATTGTTGCCGTGCACTCATTCGCACACCTGCGTGACAATGACGTGTTGAGCGTGCTGCCTGTCTAGCACCTTCCGTGACGAACAACCAGCAGGCATCACTACATTCTGCTGATGCGCACCTTCTGCAGCCCAATAGGCGAGCCGTTTATTTGGCTGCGGAAACCCTAAACCCTAAAAGCCTTTTTTACTTTTTGCAGGGCCGCCTACACACAGCCCTGGCCTACCTGGACATGGCACCAGGTGCGCTATTTACGGTTTACGGTTACGGTTTACGGTATTTACGGTTACGGTTTAGGGTTTCCGCAATGTTTCCAGCCTTGGGCAGTTGTACTTCAGTGCCTGCACCCGACAAGACGGCTTCACTTACAGCCTGCTTTCGTCCGCTCCAGTAGTCCTGTCGCCTTAGGGTTTAGGGTTTAGGGTTTAGGGTCACGCCCATGGCACCTCCCGGCACGTGTGACGTGCCTCAATGCATCACTTTGACTCTTTGAATCGGCTGACACATGTCGACAACAGCCCTAAACCCTAAACCCTGCAACGCAGGCGAGGGCGCGCTGGACACGGCGATCCTGCGGGACCGCATCTACCGCGCCGGCGGCCCGGACCTGGCCGCCAGCGCGCCCGCGCCGCCCTTCCCCTTCGTGGCGGAGGAGGTGTCCGGCGAGGCGGCAGGTGGGCTGCCTTGTCAAGTCTCTCGACCGTTTTCGATCACTTGGGAGGCTCTGCGCCTACGCTTGGATTTGACAATCTCATCCCGGAATGCACAGAAGAGATTCGCTGGTTGCAACCGCATGCTCTGTGAGTGGCGGGTTGCTGGTGCTACAAGATGACCAGGTTTTGGCTGTCGCATATGCTGCAGCGCCGGAGCAGCATGCCACAGCGAATGGAGACTACGGCGGCGCAGACGGTTACTACACGCAGCAACAGCAGCAGCAGGCGCCGCAGGCGCCGACGCATGCCACTTTCGGGAGCAGCCTCCAGGTGACAGATGCTGTTTGGGTTTAGGGTTTAGGGTTTAGGGTTTGGCGTGGCGTCTTGGGTGTCGCAAGGCTTGTATGGGCACATGCAGCTGGCTTGAAGCTTCGTGCCCAGCCTGGCTGGTTAGGGTTAAGGGTTTAGGGTTGGGTCCTGTGCAGAGGCTGAAACACATGCCCGTCAACTCGACTCTCAGACACACAGTACGTTTAGGACTTGACTTTTGGTCGTGTGCAGGATGCGTATGCGTCGGGAAAGCCCGCCGCGCTGACGCATGCCTTTGTGTCTGCTGCCTCCGCCGGCTGGTCGCAGCCTGCGGCGCCGGTGGCGCCGCCAGCTTCTGGCGGCTACGGTGTTGGCGGCAACAACTTCTTTGCGCCGCAGCCGCCGCCGGCAGCGGCGGCCGCGCCGCCGAAACCGCCGGGCCCGGCATTCGCGCCGGTGGCATCATCCGCCGGCGACTACAAGCCGTCGACCTTCACGCCGCAGCAGCCCGCAGCAGGTCAGTCCTCATCTCTCTGCTTTCTAGCACCAGTTTTTCGAACTATTAGGTTCCAGCACTCGACACTGCTGGTGTCACTCGAGCCCTCGGAAGTGCTCATGTACTGCCGTGCCATCTTGTGCTGACAACCCGTCAGGGCAGACATCAGCACGCTGTGTGGTGCCGATGCCTGCCCACTGCAATACAACCGGCCAATCTCACCAAACGTCTGGACCTGTTCGCCGTGCCGCAGGCTATGGCCAGCCGCAGCCGGGGCCGCCGCAGGCGGCACCGCAGCAGCAGCCGTCGTTCTTCACGCCGTCCGCGCCGCCGCCGCAGGCGCAGCAGGCGCCGCCACAGGCGCCACCTGTATACGCGGCGCAGCACCAGCCGCAGGTGAAGCGATGTTGCAACGATTGGAAGAGCCACAGCAAGCCGATTGTCACTCGCGGCGGTGCCATCCTGAACTGCTGAGGCGGACCTTTGACGCGAATGCCGGACCCACTGCAGGCTGCACAGTCGGACGTTGACACAATAACATGCTAAACCCTGCAGGGCAGCTCCTTCGCGCACAGCGCATCCGCCTACAAGCCGCCATCGGCGCCGGCGCAGCCGTCGCCGTACCAGCAGCAGCAGCAGCCGGGGCCGCCGGGGCCCGCGTCCTTCGGCATGTACATGCCTGGCCGCGCCCCGGCGGCCGGGCCGCCGTCGCAGGGCTCCTACCGCTCCCCGTCGGCAGCGGTGCGGATCGCCTCCGTTGCACCTGCTGCAAAGGCTGAGCCCTAAACCCTAAACCTAAACCCTAAAGGCTGACGCCGAAGTCTGTTCGTCGGGTGTCGTTCGGCACCTGGAGGATCGAGTCAGCTCAATGGGCAACTGCGAGGTGCACCTGGCATGAAGGTGTCAGGACCCCGACGGACTAGACGTATCCGCGTGCAGAAGAATCGATCCGAAAGCTTGAATCGTGCCTCTACTGTACAGACGCCGCAGCCGGCGGTCTTCATGCCGTCGGTGCCGTCGGCGTCGCCGCGTGGGCCGTTGGTGCAGCCCGCCTTTGGCGGCCCGCCGGCGGCGCCGGCACACCAGGCGCCGCCCGCGCCGCCGCCCGCGCCGGCGGGACCGCCCGCCAACGTCAACGTCGGCAACGTGGACACCTCCAAGGTGCGACATGCGACGTAGCTGTCGTGCCACCGTCCAGTATGCTGGCGTCGCGTCAAGCTTTCGCACAATTGCTGGTCTCCCAGGCCTTGCCGGCTTCCGCTGATGCACCTGCTGGTTACGCTCATGCCGTTCGAACAACGCCAATGCAGCGCAAGCTGCCGCCTCCTGGGTGATTTCCCGTCTCAACATCTCAATCTCCGTGGCCGCGAGTGTCGGGGAACACGCAGCCGGCGGTGACGGCGCTGAAGGGGCTGTTCACCGCCGTCTCGATTGACACTAAACCCTGATTTCCTCAACGCACAACCCTCAGGATATCCCCCGCAGGTGTCGGCGGACATGCAGCCGGTGGTGGCAGCGCTCAAGGGGCTGTTCACCACCGTCGCGGGCGCGCTGGGAGGGCAGCCCGGCAAGAAGCGCGAGATCGACGACAACTCCAAGCGCCTGGGCGGCCTCTTCTGGCGACTCAACGCCAATGACGTGTCCGAAGGCGTCAAGGCGCGCCTGCAGCAGCTGTCGGCTGCGCTTTCTGCCGGCGACATCGCCGGCGCCACCCAGATTCAGGCAAGCTTTTTCTCATGTTCGATGTCAGAGTGTCATGCACCCGATCCTGCCCGTATGACCACCGGGGTGAGCAGCATGTTGGCCATCCATTTGATGCTCCGACACACAGCTCGCCAAAATCGTGTTGTGCGTGGCCTCGCTCCCCAACTGATACTGTGCATGCTGCTGTGGCGCAGGTGCAGCTGACGACGACGGACTGGGACGAGTGCCAGGGCTGGCTGACGGCGCTCAAGCGCTTGCTCAAGGCGCGCGCCAGCCTGCGTTGAGCCTGGGCCAGCAAACTCACAATGTGTCGTCTCTGCCCAGAGGGGACACTCCTTAAGTTGCATACCTGCCCCAACTGCATGAGCGTCAAAACGCCTGAGTGCTCCCAGCAGTAACAAGCAGAGCACAGTACGCGGTGCGGGATGGTGACGCCGTGTGAAGTGGCCCAGGCAGCTGTGCGCATCTGTATGCTTGCACTGGGCGAGGCAGGGATGAACAGGCAAATCTGCGCAGGCGTCTGCAGTAGTGTCGTTGGAGAATGTGGAAGTGTCGCAACCAAGGCTGCCTGTCTGCGCCGAAACAAGCGACGTGCTATCGTCACCCCAGACAAGCCCGCAATTTTTCAGTTTCAGGCAGCCAGCTGCTCGCACCTTCGGCGTTACACTCACAGTCATTGCATCTCAGACCTGTCGAGCAGGTCTGGCAGATGATCATGTAGACTTCAGAATGCATTCAGGCATTAACCTCCGGCAACACTTCAATATGTTGAGTCAATGGCGGGGCCGGCCGCGCATCACAGCGCCGAGCTCAGACGCAGCTGCCCTGGTCGCTCAGGGATGGGCCCTCTCCTTGGCCCGCTTCTTGGCCGCATATGTGCATCAAGAGTGGGCGTGTTCGGCAGAATGCACCCTGTATTGAAGAGACTAACCTGTTTGCGGTGACGACCAGAGTGAACACAGCCGTGCTCCTGTCGTACAGCCTGTCAGCCACCGCACAGCGCTGGTGCGCCTGTACTGGCAGGGTCTGACCGACGTCGGCGCTGCGGCGGGCCTTCAGCGCCTTACATCGCTGCAGTGCATCGAGTGCTAATGTAAATGACCTAGGGCTGGCTGGCTGCCGCCGCCGGCTGCATGCCGCGCCTGCGCCACCTGGACGTTGACGACGACATGACCGACGTGGGCAGCCAACTTTCCTCCTGCAAAAGTGGTTCCACGACTGCGTGGTGCATAAGTATGCTGTTGGGGTTTGTGGAACCGATTAATGACATGCTATGCAGGTGCTGTACCGATTCACTGTGTGGACGTTCGTGCTGTAGCGCTTGGCACCTGCCGAATTTCATGTGCGGTGCCACCATCGCGCCTGGCCTGGCGCGGCGGCTGAGCCGCTGCTCCGCATCCTTTCCGTCCAGACGCTGTGTCATCAGCAGTACAGCTGCAGCGCCACTGGTTGCCGCATCCAGACGCTGTGTCATCAGCAGTACAGCTGCAGCGCCACTGGTTGCCGCACCATTGCATTTGCAGCAGGGAGCATTCACCAGCATTTGCAAAGGTGCTACCGAGGCCCTGGACGTACTTGCTGACAGCCCTGCCCAGGCACGTCTTGCGCGCCATCCGCTGGACAGCGCTTGAGATGATGCGAAGTTTATGCGTAATGAATCACGGCCGAACCCGTGCGAAGGCAAGTTCGGCGCTATTTCGGCGCGCCGAAGCGCAACAGCTCATCCGGTTCGGCCGCCGGCAGTTTCGGCGCCGAACTTTGGTTCGGCGCGCCGAACCGGCGCCGAAAGAACCCGCCTTCAGCTTGCCGAGAATCCGCCTCAAATCCCTAGTGAACTTGGAGCATGTGCCTGTCCCGCTTCCAGCACCCTGGGCAAATGCACGCCACATTGCCTTCTCCCTCTTTCGCCTGCTTCGACACCACCGAAAGGAAAGCACCGGCGGAGTTGCCCATGTTGAGGATGTGGCTGGTCGATGCAATGGCTGCGACCAACGCGAATAGCGAGATGGCGAGTCCGCACAACGTGCGCCACGCCCTGGCCATATCAGGACATTCTGAGAGTTGTCAAGAAGCCAAAGGAAGCAAGTCAATCACTCCTGCTCCGTACATGTCGGCTCAATCTGGCTCCAAGCTCCGCGTGCGGCTGCGCTGCTGATGGCCAGCCGTCAGTCACGCCAGTCACGTGCCACGTCTTTGGCCACAGCGGGTCAGAATCTCAGACGGCCGTTTGTCGCCAGAATCTCCTCGCCGGCCGCACTTCCCATGGGGGATGAGCCCTCCAGTTTAGCACACCTCAGACAAACAGCAAATTGCAAGAAACACCCGTGTTGCACAGGATCTAGGGCTGAGTGCAGCTGCAGCGGCTTGCCGCCGCAGCCTCGATGCCCTCGTGTCGTGACCTCGAAGACGCGCACCGCCAGCGGCCGGCGTTGCGCTAGTGTTTACAGTCGTGCAGCAGTCGCTCCAACCCAACTCCAGCGGCGCCCGCTTCCGATCTGCAAGCCTGTTTCCTT
>JAABUL010007570.1_pt1 | contig 11630 bp, 12 predicted proteins | sample 5559151 | NCBI WGS metagenome assembly JAABUL01 (sample SAMN10711876, study PRJNA513368) | rock metagenome | isolation source: Antarctica rocks | place: Antarctica: Victoria Land, Pudding Butte sud | reverse complement strand
ACGCCCCAATTAACTGGAGTTGGTCAAATTGCCACCCCCGGCTAGTCAACGAGCGTCACGGGGTGCGTAGCAACCGCGATGGGCTGCTACGCATCAATTCCACCTAAATGGGGCGTGACCCACTAGGGCGCGCGCGGAGATGGAGCGAGCGACTCTTAACGAAGAGGGTTTCGACACAAATGAGATAGCGACGCTCATGGAGCCCATCCTCTCTTTCCATGCCCAGATTGCCGACGAGGTAGCCTTATACGAGCGGGCGCGCGCGGGAGAGGTCCCCGCGGTCGAGCGTGTGGCCGACCTCGGCTACACCCTCATCTATGCGCGCATCGCCAGCGGTCTGAGCCAGCGCGACCTGGCCGACAAGCTTGGAGTGGACGAATCGGTTGTCTCGCGCGCCGAGCGCAACGAGTATCACGGCGTCACAAAGGAACGCGCCCAACGCATCCTCGATGCGCTCGACGCCAAGATACACGTCGATGTCGATCCGAAACCTCCGGTCCACACCGCTGAAGAAGCGCCCATTGCCCTGTCCTTCGTCGCCGCCGACGCTTCGTCGGTACACACGGTGGAATCACGCCCCTGACGGCGCTGCTCGCACTTGGGACTTAGGACTGCCTCCAGTCGTCCTATGGGCAAAAGGCTAGGCGCTCCGTGCGACCATGACGGAGGCGGGGCGCAGGCGCGGGCCGCGCACCGCCGCTACCGTCGCCACATCAGCGGGCAATGGCTCACCGTCGCGCCCGCGCCGCTCACGCAGGGCCAGACGCGCGTGCCGCGTGATCAGCGCGGCGGGTAGGGCCACGCCGAGCCGCGTACGCGCTTCGGCGACAAGCGCGCGCGCTAACGGTGAGTCGGGCGCATCGAGCGCGCTCGCCAGCACGGCCCCGATAACCTTGTTCGTGGCGTAGGCGTCAAGCGCGCCGCCGCCGATGGAGTCACGCCGCAGCAGCCATAGCGCCGCCGCCTGCGCGGCGTACGACGGATCATCAGCCGGAGTCGGCGCGATGTCGAGCGCCAGCACGAGGGCGGTGTTGGCGTCGTCCCCAGCCTCGGCCACGACGACCGCGTAGAGGCGTAACTCGCGTCCATTGGTCACCGCGGCGTAAGCCGCGCCGGTTTCGTGGGCATGGCCCAGCGCGCGCCAGGCGTCATCGTCGCCAAGATCGTGCGCGAGCCGCCGCACATGCATCGTCACGAGCGGACCGCTATCGTCCGCGAGGGTGTAGGCGCGCAGGCCACGCCCTTGCCCATGATAGTCGCTCGGCGTCAGGCCCGCGCCGGGACGGTAGCCAAGGTGTGCCAGCAGAGGGGCGACGAGGCGGCTATCGGTCGCGGCTAGGTCCCACACGCCGGGTCGGGCGCGTCGCGCCGCCAGCCTTTCCAGTAGCCGAGAGCCGCGGGCGCCGGCGCGCGCGACAGCGCGTTCGCGCCGCGTCGGGGCGTAGTTCGGTCGCGCGCGTGACAGAGGCGGCGGCGACGGCGCGCAACACGTCGGACGACAAGCGCAGCGGCGGCGGCGGCAACGTCGTCGCGCGGCGGGACGTCGTCTCGCTATGACCGGATGCGCCGTGACGAGCGGACGGGCGCGTATGGCGTGCGGGCCGCGTGCGATATGCCACCGGCTCGGTCTGGGGCAGGGGACGCTCGCGCAGCCAGAAGCGGCCAGCGCGGTTAATGATCGGGGCGTCGGGATCCGCGGCCATACGCCGGTAGAGCACCGACGACATGGTGCGGTCGGGCGTGACGCCACGCGGCCGTACCAGCCCGTCGGCCACGGCCACGGCGGTCAGTTCAGGGACAGTGAGCAGGCGCTCGGCGTGCGCGAGGATGGTGAGGGCAGCCTGCATGTAGGTCATAAGAAGACACGTCCAGTGTCGCCGGGCGGCGACGAAGGGGGAGGAGAGACGATGACCGATCGGCCACCGTTTCTCCCAATGTGGTATACTATCTCCATATATTATGTCACGTTAGGCACCATAGCGCAACCTGATTGGGGTTGGCGTCAGGGCAATCGCATTTAAATTATAGCATAACTATGGCATCTGGAGGCCCAAGCCAAGAAATTAGTGTGACAGCAATAACTTATGCATTGCGTTATCGTTACACGTAGAATTACGGTTGCGGGTTCGTATGGGCCAGTTACGAGATGTTCGCCGGATGGGCCGCATCATTCCTATTTAGTACGGAAATTTGTGGCTCTAAAGCGAATTTAAATGCGATTGCCCTAGGGTTGGCGTCAGGCGACCGCGCGACCGAAGGAGCGCGCCGCGATTACCACCGCCACTACGGCGAGGACAGACAGGATCACCACGCCCTTGACCACGCTCGCATCCCCCAGGTGGTTGTTGAAGATCGCACGCGCTGCGTCGACGGCGTAGGCCAGCGGATTGACCGAGGCGATCCCACGCAGCCAGCCGGGGGCCAGGCTGAGCGGCAGCAGCACGCCTGAGAGCAGCAGCAGCGGCAGGGTCGCCGTGAAGAGCAGCGGGGCGAAGGCGTCCTCACTTTTGAGCCACAGCTCCAGCGCATACGAGATCGAGGCCATGAGCAGCCCGATCAAGGCCATGAGCCCCAGCATGACCAACACGCCGAGCGGGTGGATGTGCAGCCCAAAGGGCAGCGCGACCAGGATGAGCAGCAAAGACTGGATGAGCAGGGTCAGCATGTCGCGTAGCGCGCGGCCGAGCAGCAGCGAGAGCCGGCTAACCGGGGTGACCCGCAGCCGCTCGACCACGCCAAAACGCAATTCGGCGATCAGGCTGAAGCCGACGCCGGAGGCGCCGAAGAGCCCGAGCTGGATCAGCAGCCCCGGCACGAAGACGTTGTAGGCGCCGCCTGGTGGGAAGCCGGGCATGGCGGCGATCGACTTGAGTAGCGGCGCGAACAGCAGCAGGTAAAGCAGTGGCTGTACCACCCCGATCACCACCCACGCGGGGTTGCGCAGAAAAAGGCCGAGGTAGCGCAGGAACACGATCCAGGTGTCGCGGAGTGTTTTCATCGTACATTCTCCTTACCGCACCGCGGTAGAATTAAGCCGCCGTCTCGCGCAGTGAGCGGCCGGTCTGGCGCAGGAACACGTCGTCGAGGCTGGGGCGGGTGAGCGCGATAGTTTGCAACTCCAGGCCGGCGCCGTCCAGGTGGCGCAGGATGGCCGGCATGGCCGTTTCACCACGCTCCACGTAGAGCCGGATCACGTCTTCGTCGCGTTCGGCCTCCCGCACGAAGGGCAGGGCCTGTAGGAGGTCGAGGGCCGCCTGCTGGTCACCGATGACCCCTAGCGTGACGACATCGCCGGCGATTTGCCGCTTGAGTTGTTCGGGCGTCCCCTCGACCACAATGCGCCCCTGGTCGATGATCGCCAGGCGATCGCACAGGGCGTCCGCCTCCTCCAGGTAGTGCGTGGTCAGGAAGACGGTCATGCCGCCGTCACGCAGCCGGCGGATCTCGTCCCACAGACGGGCGCGGCTCTGCGGGTCGAGACCGGTAGTGGGCTCATCCAGGAACAGCAGTTGGGGCTGGTGGATCAGGCCCAGCCCGATGTCGAGGCGACGGCGTTGGCCGCCGGAATAGGTCTCCGTGGGCCGATCGGCGGCGGCGTCGAGTTCCAGCGTGGCGAGGAGCTCGGCGGCGCGCCGCCGCGCCGCCGTCGTCCCCAACCCGTAGAGACGCGCCTGGAACACAAGCTCGGCGCGGCCAGTGACCTTGGGATCGGTTCCGCCGCGCTGGCCGACGTAGCCGATGCGCGCGCGGACCTGCCCCGGCTCGCGGCGCAAGTCGCGGCCGGCGATCGTGGCGTCGCCGCCGCTGGGCGGCAACAGGGTCGCCAACATGCGCAGCGTGGTCGTCTTGCCGGCGCCGTTGGGACCCAGGAAGCCGAAGACCTCACCGGCCATGACGCGGAGATCGACCCCAGCGACCGCCTCGACGACGCCGCCGCGGGTCTTGAACGTGCGGCGCAGGCCGCGGGTCTCAATGATACGCTCCTCCGCGTGGGGAAGAGACGGCTGAATGGTCATGGCTGGACGCTCCTTTCTGATCTGATGATGTCCCTCTTCGCATGTGGGGAGGGATCGCTGGACACACCTGGATGAACACTCCTCTCTCAGGTTATGTGGCGGCTATCTTTCCATCGGCGGCGCCATCGTTGAACGGCGATCGCGCCCAATCCGGATCGATATCCCAGGCGAGGCGCCCGGACCGGATGTCCGCGATCACCGCGCGGACCCACGCCAACTCGGCCTGCCGCAGCGCGCGCATATATTCCTGCTCTATGAGGTAGAGGCGCGGTAAGTGGAACTCCTCCCGCAACGAGCGCAACGCCGTGTCGAGGCCCGCGATCGCGCCCTCCAACGCGACCACGCGCCCCATAAGGGTGGAAACGGCCTCCTTGGGCGGCAGATAGGCCAGGAAGCTGACCGCGACCATGAACAGCGGATACTCGGCCACCGGTGTGGAAAGCAACGCGTTCAGCCATGTTTGAAACTCCTCACGCCCCTTGTCTGTGATGCGATAAACGGTGCGCTCGGGGCGCTTGCCCTCGCGGCTGGTTTCCAGCGACTCCACCAAACCATCACGGGCCAGGCGATCGACGGCGTCGTAGAAACTCCGGGTCTTGCCCACCGCGAAGTCCTTGTGACGATCGCGCATGAGGCGCTGCATCTCATAGGGATGCCGGGGCTGCTCGATCAACAGGGCCAGAACCGTCAAGGCTACTGGGTTGGGTGAGGAACGAGGCTTAGATGTATTACCCATATTGCATTCTCCACTATTGTTAAAGGCACTATAAAGTATTCCGCTAGTGGCTGTCAAGCGCCCAACCTACCCGTATAGGAATATGTTGCTATCCCAAAACATGTTGATTTTCTAAAAATATTCGAGTATACTATGGCTATTGAAGAAAAGGAGATAACGTTATGACCGTTATGACACAACATGACGCGGCGGTCGATACCGCCCTCCGGGCGCAGCGCGCGCTCATGGAAGCGATCCACGCGACGGCCGACCCCGCCTGGCTGCATCTGGACCTGACTATGGGCCAGCTCAAGGCACTGTTCGCGCTGACGGACGCGGCCCTGACCGTGGGCCAGGTGGCCGACCTCATGGGCCTGAGTAAACCGACCGCGAGCCTCTTGGTCGACCGCCTCGTCCACCTTGGCCTCGTCGAGCGCACGGAAGACCCGCGGGACCGACGGCGTACCCGCGTCCGCCTCACCTCCGCGGGCCACGACCGCGCCACGCGGCTCCGTGAGGGCGGCGAGGAGCGCTGGCGCTCCTTATTAGGCCAACTCAGCGCCGATGACCTTGCCGCCTGGACCCAGGGCGTGCAGGCGCTCGCCCGCGTCGCCGCATCAGCATCCACTCCACTCAACGCCACCGCCTAGACCGCGGCTATGCCTATATTGACAAAGGAGAGAGAGTCCTAATGAGCACCGCCACATCCCCCGCCGCCGGCGCTGGCGCCCGACCGCCGGCCACCACCGCTGAACCGCAGAGTCTGAGCGCGACCATGAGCCGCCAGCGCGTCCTCCTGGTCCTCACCAGCGTCATTCTGGGCATGCTGCTCGCCTCGATTGACCAGACCATCGTCGGCACGGCCATGCCCCGCATCATCGCCGACCTCAACGGCCTGGACCACTACGCCTGGGTCGCCACGTCCTACCTGCTCGCCTCGACCGTGGCCGTGCCCATCTGGGGCAAACTCTCGGACATCTACGGCCGCAAACTCTTCTTCATCGGCGGCATGGTCATCTTCCTGCTGGGCTCGGCGCTCTCGGGGACCAGTCAGAGCATGACCCAGTTGATCTTCTTCCGCGCCCTCCAGGGCCTCGGCGGCGGCGCCATGATGCCAATCGCCATGGCCCTCATCGGCGACCTCTTCCCGCCCGCCGAACGCGGCAAGTGGCAAGGTGTGCTGATGGCCGTCTTCGGCCTCTCTTCGATCATCGGACCAACCGCCGGCGGCTGGATCACCGACAACTGGGGCTGGCGCTGGACCTTCTACGTCAACATGCCCGTCGGCGCCGTCGCCCTCGTGGTGGCGCTCCTGGTGCTCCCCGCGGCCGGCGCTCGCCGGAAGCATCAGATCGACTATTGGGGCTCCGCCGCGCTCATCGCCGGCGCGGTCCCGCTCCTGCTGGCCTTCTCCTGGGCCGGCACGCAGTACGCCTGGGGCTCGACGCAGGTCATTGGCCTGCTGGCCCTGGCCGTGGTGATGCTCGCCGCCTTCGTCATGATCGAGATGCGGGCGCCCGAGCCGATCATCACCCCCGCGCTGTTCAAGAACCGGACGTTTAGCATCTCCGTGCTGGCCACCTTCCTGACCGCGGCCGGGATGTTCGGCGCCATCATCTATCTGCCGCTCTTCGTACAGGGCGTGCTGGGCAACTCGGCAACCAGCTCAGGGGCGGTGACGACGCCCATGATGATCGGCTTCATCGTCAGCAGCATCGCGGGGGGACAGATCCTCTCGCGCACGGGACGCTACAAATTTCTGGCCGTCGGCGGGTTCGCCGTGGCCGCGGTGGGCCTCTTCTTGCTCTCGCGCATGGGCGTCACCACGAGCAACGGTATCGTGATCCGCAACATGATCATCATGGGCCTGGGCATCGGCGTGAGCATGAGCCTGTTCACCATCATCGTGCAGAACGCGTTCCCCTTCAGCTATCTGGGGCAGGTCACGGCCAGCCTGACCTTCTTCCGCTCGATGGGCAGCACGATCGGCATCGCCGTCTTTGGCTCCGTCATGACCAACCAGTTCCAGCGCGCCCTGGCGCACAATCTCTCGCCCGCGCTCACGCGCGCCATCCCCGCGCGCCAACTCGCCGCGTTCAAGAACCCGCAGGTGTTGCTGGCGCCGGGGGCGGCCGGACACATTCAACAGGCGTTCGCGCGGCTGGGGCCACAGGGGCTCACGCTGTTCCGGCAGCTGATGCAGGCGATCCGTGTGAGCCTGACCAGCGCCATCACCGACCTCTTCTTTGTGGGCGGCTGCGCCATGATCCTGGCGCTGATCGCCGTGCTCTTCCTGCCCGAACTCCCGCTGCGCACCCGCAATCAGGCGCCAGGGGTCGAGGGCGCGGTCGAGGACGCGGCCGAATCGCTGCCGCTGGCGCCGGACCGCGCGGAGACCCCCGTCCTGGTCGGGCAGGGCGCGCGAGGATGAGACGCCAGTCCGCCTGAGCATCACCCTTTGTCCAGCACGATGATCCCCCGTTCGACGGCGACACGGAACGCCTCGGAGCGCGAGCGGACATCCAGCTTGGCCATGACGTTGCTGAGGTAGGTGTCCACCGTCGAGGACTTGATGCCGATGCGCTGACCGATCTCCTTGTTGCGCAGGCCCTGACCCACCAGCGTCAGCACTTCCCGCTCGCGGTCGGAGAGCGTCCCGGTGGCGACGATGCCGGAGCGCGACGTGCTGCCCCTGAGTTGCGCGGTGATCTCGGCGCTGAGCGCGTGCCCGCCGCGCGCCACCTCGCGGACCGCCGCGATCAACTCCAAGGCCGGATCGCTCTTGAGCAGGTAGCCGTTGACGCCGATGGCGAAGAGCGCGCGGACGTACTGCTCGTAACTGTAGCCGGTCAGGACCAGGATCTTGATCTCCGGCAGGTTCTGGTTCAGCGTCCGGGCGACCTCGACGCCGTTCAGGTCGGGCAGGTTGATGTCGAGCAGGACCACGTCGGGGCGCATGTCCACGGCCAGGGCCAGCGCCTCGCGCCCGCTGGCCGACTCGGCCACGACCTCAATGTCCGTGGCCTCGCGCAGCAGGCTGCGCGTCCCCGCGCGCAGCGGCATGTGGTCGTCGACCAGGAGCACGCGGATCATGCCGATACCTCCTCCGGCGTCTCCGCGAGTGGAAGATCGACCCGCACGGCGGTCCCCGCGCCGGGCGCCGAGGTAACGTGTAGTGATCCGCCGGCGTGCTGGACACGCACGCGCAGGCCGGCCAAGCCCAGATGCCCCGACAGCGCGAGATCCTCGAAATGGTCGGGGACGGCGAAGCCCACGCCGTCGTCGGCCACGTCGAGTTGCGCGCCGTCCCTCTGGCGGCGCAGGGTGATGCGCACCGCGCGGGGCCGCGCGTGGCGCAGGCAGTTGTTCAGAGCCTCCTGGGCCACGCGATAGAGAACAAGTTCCGCCGCCGCCGGCACGTCCAACTCCATGATCTCCGGGTCCGCGTCAACCATGATGGGGATGCCCGCGCGCTGGCCGCGCTCACGCGCCAACTGGTCGAGGGCCGCATGCAGACCGAGATGGTCCAGGGCGGGCGGCCGCGTGGCGGTGCAGAGGGCGCGCAGTTGCGCGATCAGGTCCTGACTGATGGCGATGTGGCGGGCCGTCGTGGCACGGTTGCGGCCGTCGATGGCGATCTGGCGCTGGAGAGTGAGGGCCGTCTGTAGCGGCTCGTCATACAAATCGGCGGCCAGGCGCGCCCGCTCCTCCTCCTGCGTACGCTGCAAGCGTTCGTTGAGCGCGTCGAGCGTACACACCTTGCCGCGCAGGTCGGCGACGAGTTGGGCGTTGCGCACGATCGCGGCGAGGTGGCCACTGAGCGTGACCAACAGAGCGCGGTCTTCGCTACGGAATGGTTCCCCGGTTGCTTTCGGCCCTAAGCAGAGATGGCCGACGAGCGCGTCATGGGTGCGCAGGGGCACGACCAGGACGGTGAGGTAGCCATACTCTAGGGACACCGCGCGCGGCCCGTCCCGCACGTCCGTCGCGGCCGCGGCCAGCGCGGGGAGCAGCGTGGGCTGGTACGCCCCCGCCGCGCGGATGCCGAGGTCAGCCCCTTCCCCGACGAGCAGCGCGGCGAAATCGAGGTTCATCAGCCGGCGCAGCGTCGCCGGGAGCCGCGCGCCCAGGGTGTCGAGGTCCCCGGCCAGGGATAGGTCGCGGCTCAAGCCCTCCAACGAGGCGCGATAGTCGTAGCTGTCCTTGAAGATGAGGTGGTCGAGGGATCGCTGCAGCCGGACACGCGCCCAGCCGAAGGACAGCCCCGTGAGCAGCGCGAGCGCGGTTGCAAGGATGACCGACCGGCCGGGCTCAGGGATCGCATCGAGTATCCGATGCCGCACGAATATGGCTGCCGTGAGGGGCGCGAGCAGCGCCACCCAGAGCAGGCCATGCACCAGCCAACGCTGTAGCAGATGCACATCCAGGGCGTTGTGGCGTAGGATGGCGTAGGTGAAGGCGACCGGCAAGAGCGCGAGGGCCAGGATGGCTTGCTCCGCGGCGGCCAGCGTCGGCCGGCCGAGGATGGTGGGCAGAAGATACAGCGCGGCGAAAGGCAGGATGGAAACGACGGTCCCAGCACAAATGATGGTCAAGCCGCGGCGCGCCCCGTCTTCGCGGACGGTAATGAAGGATCGGATCAGCAGGCCAATCCCCAGGAGTAGATACGCCAGCAGCGCGGCCATCCGCACGAGATCCGCCAACGTGTAGAGCGCAGGCCAGACCAGCGCGGCGACGCCGAGCAGCACACCAACGAGGGGCGGGACGAGCAGCCAGGCGCGCAGGCGCGGCGCCCCACGCGACGATGGGTATACGCGGAAGAAATGGGCGAAGCCGGCGGCAAAGAGGGCGATCGTCGCCCACTCGGCCACGGTCGCCGCGATATTTTCCGCGTCGGCCCCCGGCGCCAGCGCGAGGGCATAGGCGGCACTGGCGAAGAGCAGGTAGGCGGCGCGGCCGACAGCGCGCCGTGGCGCGCGTAGCACGACCAGCGTAGCCAGGAGCAGGAACCAGGGGCTGAGCAGCAGCAAGGGCCAAGCCACACGCCCGCCTGACTGCGACACGGCATCAACCTCGACCACCGCGCCCCGCTCCGTGCGCACCCGCACACGTTGACCTGTCCATACCCCCGCGTTCCCACGTATGGGCGTCTGACCATCGAGGGCGAGTGCCACATCGCCGGCGCGGATACCCCTATCCCACAGGGCGCCGCCTGGCATGACCCACGCCACGCGGGCGTGGCCCGTCGCCGAGACGGACAGCGTCAGTGAGAGGCGCGGGGGCGTCAGCGCAGCCGTCGCGTTGAGCGCAAGGACCAGCGCGTAGACCAAGCTCGACAGCCAAATCCATGCGCTACCTGCGCGCGTTAGACGCAACTGGCGCGGCGCGTTCCACCGGCGTGCGACGGGTATCGTTGCCATTATCCTCTATCCTCCTCCCCCCAGCAGTCTACGCCGTGGCCGGACAACACGGAACAATGCACGGCCATCATAGACATGGCAGCAGCGCCGCGAGTGCGGCGCCGGCGGCATAGTCGTCCGTCAGGCGCGGGATAAGGGCGAGAGCGTGCCCCCGGTAGGTCTCGGCGACGGCCCACGTAAACTGGGCCGGCCCATCAGCCCAGACGGCCGCCCGCATATCCACCTCCGTCTTCGTGATGGGCGCGAGTTGGGCGGCGTACGCGAGGGGCAGGGTCGGTCGGCCGAGCGCGATATCCGTCTTACCTACAGCGTCGGGCTGGAGCCCCTTCAGATCGTTGACTAACTGTGCAGCTATCCCCAGATACCACCCAAAACGCGCGAACAGCCCCTGCGCCGGAGCGTCCGCTCCGGCGCGGGCGGCGCCGAGTTGGCAGATCGCCGCCACGAGCGACGCTGACTTACCCGCCGTCACGGCGAGGGCGTCGTCCAGGCCGACAGGCCGCTCCGACACGCCGGTCAGGTCCGTGTGCTGGCCGGCGCACGCGCGTAGACCGGCCGTGAGGAGGAGGCGAGCCAGTACCACGCCGTCGCCACCGTTTCCGGCCGCGAGGAGCCCTTGCTGCGCGACGAAGAGCAGCCCCGTGGACACATTGAGAGCGCACGCCGCGCCCAGTTCGGCCTGCAACGCGGACTCCTCGCCGTCCTCCGCGTCGTCGAGCAGATCCAAGGCCACCATGAACAGTTCGACCGCCGCGGCAATCGGCACGGCCTGCTCCTCGTTTCCCCCTACGGCCGCGCAACATGTCCAGACCAGCTGCGCCCAGCGCGCATTGGGCGCGGTGGAGAGGACGTTGCCAGGAAGGCGCAGGGCAGCGACCAGGGCCGCGCGGTACGCCGGCGTCATAGGCGCGGCGTCCAGCAAGCGCTCCGCCTGCTCGCGCACGGCCACCTGTAGGGAGGGGCGTGCGGGGAGGGGCGCTATCGTCGCGGTCAACGCTAGCTCCAATGGTCGAAGGGAGACCCCGTCAGGAGCGCGCTCCCGTCGAGGAGGCGTGTGCGGAGCGCCTCCAGGGCGCCACATTCATGCCGGCTCAGGCCAGCAATCGCCGCTCGTTGGCGCAGCCAGCCACCGTCCCGTAGGCGGGAGACGCCGCCGGTGACGAGATCGTGGACAATGTCCGCCATGGCGGTTACATTCACCCGCTGCTCCATCATCAGTTCATCGTACACAGCTGTATTCATCGTAGGGGTCTTCTCTTTCCACCCGCTAGCGGGTGCTAATTCAGCGGCGCGTCACGCCATACATCCAGCATATCCGTCCGCTGAGATCGCCGGTATCCCCTAAACACAGGAGGCAGGGTCTGTGAATTGTCGGTCTGGAGGGGGATGGTCGCCTGATGGTAGGGTTAAGGGTGTTACACCAACCAGACCATCGAGAAGGAGACCATCCCACATGCAGGATACGCCGGTGCCGTCCTT
>JAABUL010007568.1_pt1 | contig 11635 bp, 9 predicted proteins | sample 5559151 | NCBI WGS metagenome assembly JAABUL01 (sample SAMN10711876, study PRJNA513368) | rock metagenome | isolation source: Antarctica rocks | place: Antarctica: Victoria Land, Pudding Butte sud | reverse complement strand
GCATGGGCACCCCGAAGGAGGTGGCGACCGCGGTAGCGTTCCTCGCCAGCCCACGCTCGAGCTTCACCAGCGGCACGAACCTCATCGTCGACGGCGCCCTTACCCGGGGCATCCAGCTGTAGTCGCCAACCAGCTCAGCACAGCCGCACCCGTTCCCTCGTCAGCTCTCGCCCAGGACCCGGACGACTATCCAGCATGATCTGCACTTCGGTGCCATCCGCGAGCGTCTGGTCGATGTTGACGAGATCGCTCTTGCTGCGGCAACACTGGCGGCCCGGCGACACGCCGGAAGACGTATCAGAAATGCCCTGTGATGAGTGCGATCCGCGATGCCCGGCATCGGTGCGGTCGTGCGATGTGCTGCGGTGTCGGATTGCGGGGTGTTGGCGCCTCCTTACCGGCCTCGTTCCGTCGCAGTCGCGTGGACAGCGTCATGACGGAGGCGAGGGGTATGACCAGCAGGATGGGCGAGAGCCACGGGAGGTGCATGACGACCTAGGACGTACCCGGAAGCAACATTGACCTGACCGCAGCCGGTATCACCGTGACCGCCCCGTTCGCCGGGGCAGACCGCCAACGCGCCTACTGCAGCGCCGGTCACCAGGGCTGACAGCACCTGCGCGCTGGGTAGCAAGGAGCGCAGGGGGTATCGGGCGGCGACGCCGCCTGTCAGGACTGTCAATGTGCCGGTCAGGTAGGTGGGGATGCCAATCCGGGCACCCCGAACCGTTGGATGGCGCTGCTCTGGATACCCAGCGCCGCAGCCGCATCATGAGCATGCTCAGCTGGATGTGCGGGGTAGCAGTTACTCAGCGTCAGTTCCCACGTGACCAGCAGGCCGAGGAGTGCGACCAGCTCGAGGGTCAGCGCGCGGGTGACCGACCGTGGCCACACCGAGTCGTGTGGTGCATGCACACCTGCGACGTGCGCCCCAACGAGTAGGCCCACGATGCAGCTCGCGATGGCGAGGCCGGAGTTGCTTGCCAGTTTGGTACCCGCCGTTCCGGCTGAGAGACCCAACAGGACCATGTTGCCCGTCATCACGCTGGGGAACGCTCCCCCGCGAGCGAGGAACCCGGTCGCGTCGGCGCAGCCGGTGAGAAGGTGAGAATCACGACGAGCGAGCGTCGCTGACGACGCAGCGTGGCGTCGCACGGGCCGTCTAGAGTCGCCGCCCGGGGCCACCCTGAGCGACGGGTTCTCAACAAGACTGGTCCTGGCTGAAGGGGCCGGGGCCGCGGAATGAGGGGCATCGCGTCGAGAGACCCGAAGCGTTGGCTCGCCGGTAACCAACAAACTGCTCCTCGTATACAGTCGACGCGACGCGTAACGCGACGCTCTGACCGGAGAGGGATCGCTTTGGCTGTCGAGGCAGTGGACACGATCGGTGGTCAGCACAGGACGCTGCGCGACCAAGTGCTGGTCGCGTTGCGCCGACGCATCGTCAACGGCGACTACCCGCCGGGTGAGCGCCTGACCGAGGATCGGCTTGCGGCGGACTTCGGGGTTTCCCGCAACCCGGTCCGGGAGGCGCTGCACGTGGTGCAGGCCGAGGGGTTCGTCGTCATGGTCCCGCGTCGCGGTGCGTTCGTCGCGCTGCCGGACGCGTCCACCATCGCGGACATGTTCGCGGTGCGCGAGCGCCTGGAGACACTGGCGGCACGCTTGGCTGCCGAACGTGCCACCGAAGCCGACGTCGCAGATCTGCGCGCCCTGCTGGCTGCGGCGCGCGAGGCCACCGAACAGGTCGACTTCTCACGTGTGGCCGAGTTGAACAGCGAACTGCACCTGCGAGTCATTGCGATCGGCGGCAACCAGTGGCTGTCCTCGATCGCGACGGCACTGTATCTGCATGTGCACTGGGTGTTCCGCATGGGTGCCGCGCATCGTGCTCCGCACTCGTGGATCGAACACATCCGTCTGGTCGACGCCATCGATGCCGGCGACCCCGGCGAAGCGGAGGCGGCAGCGAAGGCGCATGTGGACGCCGCCGCCACCGCGGCACTGAACACGGCTCGGGAAGGCTGACGGCGGCCGCATCGGCCGTAACCGCCCGATGCTGAGGTCTGTATGTCCTTGCGGCGGTATGGCGCCTGCAGCGACCACTCCACGACGTACAGAACAAAACCGGGGTCACCGCGACGTCGACTGAGGGGTGCCAGGAAGGCGGCGTACCCCCGCCGACCACCACCGACTACAGGGCGTCAGCATGAGGAAGAGGACAAGGGTCTCGAACGGCGAAGCCGGTGTGGTGAGCAGCGAGACCGCGACCCGGATGTTGGTGGCGCAGCGGGCGACGGCGTTGAAACCCCCGGCGCGTAGCCCGGCGCTGGCGAGGGCCGCGATTCCGCCATGGGTTACCGGCCGGCCGCGTAGCCCTGGGCGCCCCGCGGGTTGGCCGCTGCCCGCAGCCAGTCGCCGTCCCGCGCGACTGCGCTGATTCGGCCCAGCGACCACGGCCCGGACAGCTCCACGTCGTGCCCGCGCACCCGCAGGCTGTCGACCACCGCCGGGTCCGTCCGGTCCTCGATCAGCATCCGGCCGGGCTGACCCTGCCGCGGGTAGAACGAACTCGGCATGTGCGCACTGTGGAACATTGGTGCATCGACGGCGGCCTGCAGATCCAGGCCGCCGTGTACCAGGGACAGGAAGAAGTTCACCGTCCACTGGTCCTGTTGGTCGCCGCCCGGAGTCCCGAACGCGAGCCACGGGGCGCCATCGCGCAGTGCGAACGACGGGGACAGCGTGGTCCGCGGCCGCACCGACGGCGCCAGGCTGGCCGGCAACCCCGGTTGCAGCCAAAACATCTGTCCGCGGGTGCTCAGGCAGAAGCCGAGCTCGGGGATTGTGGGGGAGCTCTGCAGCCAGCCACCGCTGGGGGTGGCTGAGATCATGTTGCCGTGCGCGTCGACCACGTCGACGTGGCACGTGTCGCCGCGAGTTCCACCGTCGCGAGCCACGGTCGGCTCACCGACACCGGCCTTCTGCTCAGGCGCCGACTGCGCCTGGTCGGTGGGCACGGTCACCAGCACTGGAGTGCGTCCGTTTGGGCTGCCCGGGCGCAGCTCGAAGGAGGCTGCCCCGCCCACCAGTCGGCGGCGCTCCTCGTTGTACGGCGTGGAGAGCAGCGCCGTCACCGGTACATCGGTGACTGTCGGGTCGCCGTACCACGCCTCCCGGTCGGCGAAGGCGAGCTTGGCGCACTCGATGACGGTGTGGATGTAGTCCGCGGACTGGTAGCCCATGGCGTCCAGGTCGAAGCGCTCGAGCAGGGCCAGCTGTTGAAGAAACACCGGTCCCTGGCCCCAGGGACCGGTCTTGCACACCGTGTAGCCGCGGTAGTCAAAAGTGACCGGTTCCTCCACCGTCGGCTGCCAGGCCGCCAGGTCGTCCGCGGTGAGCAGGCCGGCGTGGTGTCGTCCGGAGGTGTCGACCACCTCGGTACTGGCACAAAAACCGGCGATGGCCTCGGCCACGAACCCGCGGTACCAGGCGTCCCTAGCTGCAGCGCACTGCCGGTCACGGTCCGGACCGGCAGCCTCCGCCTCCTCGACCACCCGGCGGTACGTCGCCGCGAGCGCCGGGTTGGTCATCCGGCTACCGCCGGTGGGCACCTCGCCACCGGGAAGCCAGGCCTGCGCCGAGGTCGGCCACTCGTCGCGGAACATCTGCGCGACCGTGGCGACCGTGTCGGCGGCGCGGTCCAACAGCGGCCAGCCGCGCTCGGCGTAAGAGACGGCGTACTCCAGGACCTCGCGGGGGCGCCAGCTCCCCCAGCGCTCCAGCAGCAACATCCAGCCGCCGAAAGCGCCCGGAACGACGGCCGGCAGCAGGCCGGTGCCGGGCACCAGATCTAGACCGAGCGCCGAGAACCGGTCCAGCGTGGCGGCGGCCGGTGAGGTGCCCTGCCCGCAGATGGTGTGCACCCGCTGTTCCGGCTCGCTCCAGATGAGGATCGGGACCTCGCCGCCCGGTCCGTTGAGGTGCGGCTCGACGACCTGCAGCACGAAGCCGGCGGCAACTGCCGCGTCCGCGGCGTTCCCGCCGCGCTCCAGAACGCTCATGCCCGCCCCAGTGGCCAGCCAGTGCGTACTGGACACCATCCCGAATGTGCCGGTCAGCTCAGGTCGGGTCGTGAACATGGGGGTTCCTCCTGGTGACGTCCGGACCACCCGTCGGAGTGACGAGGTGGCAGGCAACGGGATGGTCCGGGCGTGTCACGCCGACCAGCGGTGGCGGATCGGTCCGGCAGCGGTCCACCGCGACCGGGCAGCGGGTGTGAAACGGGCAGCCCGCAGGCGGGTTGACCGGGCTCGGTACGTCACCGCTGAGCAGCACCCGTTCTCGTCGGCGCTGCATGCTGGGGTCCGGTAGCGGAGCGGCGGACAGCAGAGCCTGGGTGTAGGGATGCTGCGGGTCGCGAAACAATTCTTCCCGACTCGCCGTCTCTACGATCTTGCCCAGGTACATCACCGCGATGCGGTCGCTGATGAACTCGACGACCGACAGGTCGTGGGTGATGAACAGGCACGAGAAGCCCATGTCCCGCTGCAGGTCGGTGAGTAAGTTGAGCACCGAGGCCTGCACCGACACGTCGAGTGCGGACACCGGCTCGTCGGCCACCAGCAGGCTCGGCTCCAGGATCAACGCCCGGGCCAGTCCTACCCGCTGCCGCTGCCCACCGGACAGCTCGTGGGGGTAGCGGCGGCGCATATCCGCCCGCAGCCCGGCCTTTTCCAGCATCTCACCGACCCGCTGTTGGAGCTCGTTCCCCTTGGCGAGCCGGTGCATTCGCAGCGGTTCGGCCACGATCTGCCCGACCGTCAGCCGCGGGTTCAGCGACGAGTAGGGGTCCTGGAAGACCACGTGCACGTCCCGGCGCAGCGGGCGCATCTGCTGCCGAGATAGGTGGGTGATGTCCGTGCCGCGGAGGCGGACGCTGCCATCGGTTGGCTCGGTGAGGCGGGACACGCACTTGCCGACCGTGGACTTGCCGCTGCCGGACTCGCCGACTAAACCCAGCACTTCCCCGGGGGCGATGGACAGGGAGACGCCGTCCACGGCACGGACCACTCCACCGCCCCGTCCGAGACCGGACCGGCCGGAGTAGTGCTTGACGAGGTCGAGGGTCTCCAGCACCAGGTCAGCCACGGGCACCTCCGGGTCCGGGGTGGTAGCAGGCGACTAGGTGCTCCGGTCCAGCCGGGTCCAGCGACGGACGGGTCGTCCGGCACTCCTCGGTTGCCCGCGGGCAACGCGGGTGGAAGGTGCACTCGTCCGGGTCGGAGAACGGCGGCGGCACCATGCCGGGGATCTCGGTGAGCCGCCTGCGCCCGCCGGCCAGTACAGCGGCGGCGGGCAGGGCGCCGAGCAGGCCCAGGGTGTAGGGGTGTTGCGGGCGGGCGAAGAGCTCCCCGACGGGGGCCTGCTCGACGCGGCGGCCGGCGTACATCACCACCACCCGGTCGGCGATGTCCGCGACCACGCCGAGGTCATGGGTGATCAGAATGATCGCGGTGCCCAGTCGGTCCCGCAGGTCCCGCATCACGTCGAGGATGCCGGCCTGGATGGTGACGTCGAGGGCGGTCGTCGGCTCGTCAGCGATGAGCACCTTCGGGGAGCAGGCCACCGCTATCGCGATCATCACGCGCTGCCGCATACCGCCCGAAAGCTGGTGCGGATACTCGTGCACCCGCCGGGCGGGGTCCGGAATACCCACCAGCGTCAGGAGCTCGACGGCCCGCTCACGCGCCGCCCGTCGGCCCAGACCCTCGTGCCGGCGTAGCACCTCGGTGATCTGGCGGCCCACGGTATAGGCGGGGTTCAGTGAGGTCATCGGCTCCTGGAAAACCATGGACACCTCCTTGCCGCGGACCGAGAGCATGGAGCGCTCGTCGAGCTGCGTCAGGTTCCGTCCCTCCAGACAGACCGTGCCCGACAGGTGCGTCCCCTCCGTCGGCAGCAGCCGTGGGATGGACATGGCGGTGACGGACTTGCCGCAGCCGGACTCCCCGACCACGGCCAGGATCTCCCCGCGTTCCAGCTCGAACGACACGTCCTTGACGGCGAGTACGGGGCCGTCCTCAGTGTCGAAGCTGATCGACAGCTGATCGACCTCGAGCAGGCTCACCGGCTGCTCCGCGGGTCGAGGGCGTCGCGCAACCCGTCACCGAGCAGGTTGAAGCCCAGGGTGGCCAGGGCGATCATCACGCCCGGGAAAACGGCCAGCCAGGGGGCCTGGGAAAGGTACTGCTGGGCGGTGGTGAGCATCACGCCCCAGGATGGCGTTGGTGGCTGCACGCCAAGACCGAGGAAGGACAGCACCGCCTCGCCGATAATGGCCCCCGGGATGGCCACGGTGGCCTGCACGATCAGTGCGTTGTAGGTGCCGGGCAGCACGTAGCGGCCCAGGATCGTGGTGTCCCGGGCCCCATCGGCGATCGCTCCGGCGACGTAGTCCTGCTCGCGGACCGACAGCACCTCGCCGCGGACGATGCGCACGATCGCGGGCACCTGGGAGACGCCGAGTGCCAGGACGACGTTACGCAAGGATGAGCCGAGGATGGCCGCCAGGCCGACCGCGAAAATCAGGAACGGGAACGACAGGAGGACGTCGCTGATCCGCATGATGACCGGGTCCAGCCAACCGCGGTAGAACCCCGCGACCAGACCCAACGGTACGCCGACAACCATCGCCAGCGCGGTGGACAGCACGCCAGCCTCGAGCGACACCCGCGCGCCGTAGGCGATGCGGGCGAAGACATCGCGACCGAGCTCGTCGGTGCCCAGGAAATGGCCGCCGCTCGGCGGCCCCAGCACCGAGTTGAAGTCCTGCAGCGCTGGGTCCTGGGACAGGAAGGGCACGACGAGAGCCAGCAGCACAAACGCGACCACCAACACCAGGCCGGCGACAGCCAGCCGCCGGCGCAGGAACCGGCGCCGAATCCGGGTCCACCGGCCGGCCGGCACGCCCCGCTCCGGGACGGCGGACGTCGGTGGAAGGACCGTCACTCCGGTGCTGTCCGCGCCCCCGATGGAGTCCGAGGTCTCACTCATGACCGCCTCCCGCAAGCCGCAGTCGTGGATTGAGATAGGCGTAGGTGAGATCGACGAGCAGGTTCACCACTACGTAGCCGATGACGGTAACGAGGATGACCCCCTGGATGACCGGATAGTTGCGGGCCAGGACCGCGTCGATAGTCAGCTTGCCGAAGCCGGGGATCACGAAGATCTGCTCGGTGATGACGGCGCCGCTGATGAGCGCACCGAGCTGCAGACCGAGAACCGTGACCACGGTCGTCATGCTGTTGCGCAGCGCGTGTGCGGTCACCTGCCACTGCGGCAATCCCTTCGACCGGGCCGTGCGAACGTAGTCCGAGGACAGCGAACCGAGCAGCCCAGAGCGCGTCTGGCGCATCAGGACCGCGGCCAGGCCGGTGCCGAGGACCACCGCCGGCATGAGCATCCGGCGCAGGTTCTCCACCGGGTCCTCGGTGAAGGCGACAAAGCCCGAGGCCGGCAGCAAGTGCAAGTTGACTGCGAACACCAAAATCCCCAACAGCCCCAGCCAGAAGTGCGGCACCGATAGACCGATGAGGCCGTAGACATTTGCTGCGTAGTCGGCCGCTTTGCCACGTCGTACCGCCGAGATGATGCCAGCCGGGATGCCGATCACCAGGGCGACCAGGATCGCCAAGAGGGCAAGCTCCAGGGTGACTGGCAGTCGCCGCTTCATGATTTGGGCGACCGGCAACTTGTCCTGGGTGGAGGTGCCGAAGTTGCCGCGGACCGCCTGCCCGATGTAGTCGACGTACTGCACCGGTATCGGCTTGTCGAGCCCGTACTGATGCTGGATGGCCGCGATCGTCGCTGCGTCGGGAGTCTCCCCGGCCAGCACCAAGGCCGGATCCCCCGGCAACGCCCGCACACCCAGGAACACCACGATGCTCGCCAGGAACACCACCACGATCGCGGCTCCGGTACGCCGCAAGATGAACAGGCCCATGTCGGTGTGACCTTCGGCCTAGGCGGCGAAGCCGGCGGTCTTCAACCGGGGGATGCCGTCCGCGTAGAAGTCCACGCCCGCCACCTTGGCCGAGAGCCCGAGGTAGTAGCGCTCGTGATAGAGGTAGATGATCCCCAGCTGCTTGCGCTCCTCGTCGAGCGCCTTCGTATAGAGCGCGGTGCGTTCCTTCGGGTCCATCGCAGCGGCAGCCTGCTTGATCGAGTTGTCGATGATCGGGTCGTGTAGACCACTGTAGTTGTTCGATCCACCGCTGGTGATGAGGTCGTTGGTGTTGCCGTCCGGGTCAACTCGGCCCGACCAACCCACCTGGATCGTGTCGAACTTCCCCGAGCGCGCCTCGGTCAGCGATGTGACGAACTCCTGCGGCTGGACGGTAACGTCGAAACCAGCTTCCTTCGCCATCGCCTGGATGACCTGCCCCAGCCGTTCGCTGCTGGCATTGGCGGTGACCAGCAGGGTGACCGGAATCGGCGTCTTGACCCCGGTCTGGGCTACGAGCTTCTTGGCCGCCGCCACGTCATGCGGAGTGCAGGTCAGATCGGCCTTACGGTAGGGGCTCTGCTTGGGCAGCGGCGAGCAGTCCGGCGCGTACAGCCCATTAAAGACCACCTTGTTGATGGCAGCCCGGTCGAGCGAGAGCTCAAACGCCTGCCGCAACTCGGGATGCTGAGCCAGCGGCGTGTTGACCTGCCCGGGCGGGCTGGACGTGCCGTTAGCGTTCGAGAGGTTGATCGTGATCCCCTGGTAGCCGATCGTGTCGACGCCGAGAACCTTCAGATCGGGGTTGGACTGCAGGCTGGAAACGTCGGTGGTAGCCATCCGCTCGCCGCCCTGGATATCACCAGAGCGCAAGTTGGCGCTGCGAACGTTGGGGTCAGTGATGATCTTGTAGGTGATGCCATCGAGCTTGACCTTGGCCGAGTCGTAATAAATCTGCGACTTCTTCAGCACAATCGCGTTGCCGGAGGTGCGGCTCACGAAGGAAAACGGGCCGACACAGACCGGGTTGGCCCCGAAGTTTTTGCCTTCCTTGTCCAGCGCGGCGGGCGACATGATCATGCCCGCCCGGTCCGCGAGCTGCGCGGACAACGGCGAGAAAGGGCGCGAGAGCGTCAACTTGACCGTATTCGGGTCGACCACGTCCACGGCGGTCACCGCACCCAGCTCGCTCTTGCGGGAGGAACCCGGCAGAGTCAGGTCGCGGTCGAGCGTCTTCTTCACCGCGGCAGCGTCGAATGTCGTCCCGTCGGTGAACTGCACACCGGTCCGCAGCGCGATCGTCACCATCAAGCCGTCGCTGGAAACCTTCGGCGGCGACGCGGCAAGCTGCGGCACTATCTCCAGCTTGTCGTTGACGTCATAAAGCTTCTCGCACATGCTGGCGAACACCTCACGCGCGACGAAGGTGTTGGCCGTCGTCGGGTCCAGGGCGTCGGGGTCCTCGGACAATGCAATGTTGAGCATCCCGCCAGCCTTCACGGGCCGGTTGTCTGGGCCTGCCGTCGCGCCCCCCGCCGCGCCAGAACTGCCCGTGCCCGTGCCGCTGCCGGAGCAGGCGGTGATGACCAGCGGCAAAGCTAGGAGAAGGGGCAGCAAGCGGCGAGCACGCATGGGTAGCTCCAAAGGCTGTCGGAGGAGAAAGCTGGCTCCTCGAAAGGTTCTGGAGACTGTATACCAGGGAGGGGAAGGTGTGTCTGCCGATCCGACTCAGCCATCGCCGGAGCCCGTTCGTGCGCCGGACTGAACTGCTCCGGCGCGCCCACCCTGTGTCCGTACTGGACCGGTTCCGGTGATGATGCGGTCTCGTTGGTGCGGGTTCGTGCTGGTCAGTCGGGTTTCGGGAGTGCCTTCAGGTGGTTGAGAGCGGTCTCGATGAATGGCCGCCACGGTGCGTGCGCGGACAGCCGGAGGCGGTGTCGCCTGGCGTGGCCGGCGAGGCGCCCGGCGATGCCGCTCGCCTGATGTCACTCCCCACGACACCCTCCGGCATGGCGGAGGGTGGTGGGTGCCGCTGGTCATCCCAGAGGTCTGGTGTGGGCCGGTCCCTCTCGGTCGGTCCACACCAGCAGCGACCCGGTGCAGCGGGACTTTCCGGTCTATCGCTGGTGGCCAGCTGGCTCAGTGTGCTGGTTCAGGTGTCGTTCAGCGTGTCGGGGGTCGCGGCGGGGATGGTGGTGTCGGAACCCTGGTGTCGTGGGCGACGCGCTCGGCCAGGGCCAGCAGCCAGCGCAGACGCCCCGCGACCGCGTCTTTGCTCAGGGGTGGGTCAGCGAGGCGGCCGAGTTCCTCCAACGAGGCATGGCGGTGGTGCAGCCGCAGGGCACCGACCGCCATCAGGTGCTCCGGGGCGTTCTCGCCGAGGATGTGCACCGCCTGCTGAACCCGGGCGGTGCTGGCCGCGGCGGCGGCCGCGGCGCGTTCCTGGTTGGCGGCGTCGAGGGGGCCAATCGGTTGCCGGTGCTGCGATGTTGCGCCCGGCGCCGCCGACGTTCCTGCCAGCTGTCCCGACTTTCGGGGGCATCCATCAGGGTCAGCAGTGCCCCGATGGCGTCTTCGTCCCGGACCAGGACGCGGTGCGCGCCGCGAACCTCCCGGGTTTTCGCGGTGATCCCAACCGCCGGGCCGCCCCGACCAGGGCCAGCGCCGTCTCCGGGCCCGGACAATGCACTTCCAAGGCGAGGGAGCGATCCGGCTCAGTGAGTGAGCCTCGGGCCAGAAACGCCGCCCGCCACACCGCGGCGGCATCGCATGTCTTGTCGGCCACCACCGGTGCGGGCAGTCCCCGCACCGGTCGCCCCCGGGGATCGAGCAACCCGGTACGCCGCGCCAAAGCCTCACCGTCGGTGGCCACCTGCACCACGTACCGAGCACCGAGCACCGAGGCGCTGCTACCCCACCGAGGGGAGCACTCGCACTTCGCAGGCACAGCCGTAGAGAGCACTGATCGTCGGGCGCAGTCGCCGGACGATGGACCCCGCATCCACCTCGGCGGTCACGACCACCCGACCGGCGGCGATGTGCAAACCGTCGGCGAACCGCAACAGCGTGGCCACCTCCGCACGGCGGCAGCACATCGTGGTGCCGCCGAGGCGCGCCAGCTCCTCCTTGACCGCTGCGCTCATCACCACGAGGCCAGTGTTCCCACTCGCCGTTGCAGCGGTCGCTCACAACGCGCCGTCACACCCCGCGGCGTCATCGAGGCACCCACTGCTCAGGGGTGCGCTGTGCGCCCGGGACAGGCAGATTGCTGTCGCGTTCGCACTCAACGGGAGGTCGGGCGATGTCAGCTGGTGGGCTGCAGATCGATCAGGCGCTGGGTCGCCAACCGCTCCAACAGCTCCGGCAGCGACCCGGGCGGTGCGCAATCAAGCTCGGTGCGGCACTGCCGAAGCACCGCGGTAATCACCGGCAACGAGTGCACCGTCGCAAACCGGCGGAACAACCGTTCCGTCAAGCTTTCAGCAAGTTTCTGGAACATGATATGCAGACCCACCAGTCCGTGCTCGCGGTGGTCGAAGGCCTCCGGGATGGTGGTGAGGATCTGAAAGCCCAACGCCCGCCACAAGTGGACCGCGCCGGTGTTGGTCTCCACCACCGCGTTGAACTGCA
>JAABUL010007566.1_pt1 | contig 11636 bp, 10 predicted proteins | sample 5559151 | NCBI WGS metagenome assembly JAABUL01 (sample SAMN10711876, study PRJNA513368) | rock metagenome | isolation source: Antarctica rocks | place: Antarctica: Victoria Land, Pudding Butte sud | reverse complement strand
CACATCTGACATATTACATCACATCTGTATCGAGTCTAGCGCAGTCTCAAGTCATTATTTATAAAAGAGCTTGCACTCTTTCTCTTCTGTATTCTTAATGTTTTGTTATAACTATTTCTAAAGAACAATACATACATATCAGTTCTGAGTCTCTTTGATTGAATGATCTAGACATGATCTTAACATTCAGTCTTATCGATCTTGATACACTCGTAACATAAATGATGAATAATCAAAGAGAAATGCTCAGTCATTTGCAAAGAAACTTTCTGTTAGAAATCTGTCTAGAGCGAGTCAGATAAAAGTGTCATTTAACTAGAAGATAAATGCTAAGAAAGAAAGATAGCTACAGAAAAGAAGCTGATTACATATATGTGTTTCTCAGTCGACGTTAGACTCAATAGAGACTAGTCAAGATGACGAAGCGAGAATAAATCTGACAAGACTAGAAGACTGAGTCTGACAAGGTTAGAATCATGACATTACTCTCTTTCTTTGATGATTCATGTTCGCATAAATGTATTTTCTGCTCGATTCAATTGATTGCTCAATCATGATTTCACAGACTCAGACTCATTAAATTCTGATTGACTGAATAGTCGAAAACGCTTCTAGCGCGATTTGTTTGAATATTGAATATGAAAATCATCAACTATCTTCTGAGCATTCATAAATTCATCGTCATCAGCGTTGTATCAATTGAGATCATTGTCATAGTCATTTCATTTGACTCTATACTGAAGTCGTCTTCGATATCAACAAGAATTCAATATATCGTTGATTTTTCATTTCTCTTCGTCGTTTATCACTATTGAATCTGAGAATTCATTCTTTTGATCAGACAAGAAATCATCGATGATCGAGCGAAGCAGATCAGAATGAAATACATCATGAACATGCATAGACTCTGATAATTTCAGTTTATATGAAGAGTCGACAAGATCTAGATTGATGAAAGAATTGAGCATTTTGTCATCTAGCTTCTTGAAAGATTTCGCTGTAACGATGTTTCTTTCATTCAGAAACATCTTTGATTCAATCTCATAATTGATCTTCTTTCTATGCTTATTAGTTTGATTCATCATTTGTTTTCGTGTTTTGATCAGAGCTTCACGAGCGAAGATCAATGTCTTGTTTATTTGCTCAAATATATTCTTGATTTGATCAATCTGCAAGCATTCGCGAGTGCTTTCATATTCAATGATGTTAGAATTGAAGCTCATATGAGAATGAAAGTTCTTGTTCATGAAGAAGAAAGTTAAGAAGATGACTGAGAACAAGACGTTATTGTCGACAAACTTGATCATGAGTAGTCACTTAGATCAGTCATTCTGCATATATGAACAGAAGAATCGAAGATATCGCTTGATGTTCTGATTGACTTGTTCACTTTGATCATCAGTCTGAAGATGATAGATGATAGACAATCAAAGAAAAATGCTCAGTCGTTTGCAAAGAGACTTTCATAGTATAAAGATGAATTGTGAATCTCAATCAGATACTATGAAGCTTGATAGTTCATGAGTTCAATATACTCATTGAATCAGCATTTCAGCTGTCTTTTTGACAGTGATATCTTCATCATCAGTGATGCAAGAAATATAATGTCTTTCTTTTAACAATCTGCAGATGATTGTCAGAATAACGTTGTACTCGCTTAAATCAGATAGATTAATAATGAAGTTCATTGCTATGTCTTATCATCGCTGTTCAAATATTGATAGAGATTGAAGCAAGTCATTTGATTTATTTCTAGATGTCTTTAAGCGTTGACAGATATAGCAGTTTCGAATATATCAATCTATCGTTTTTCGCATGAATGATCAATAGTAGTTTCGCTTTATGATCTTCACAGTTCTAAGAATATCAGAATGATCAACTGATGACTGATCGTGTATCTCACGAATCAGATTCATTTGTAGAAGCTCGTTGAACGAGACTCATAACTGACTATCATAATACAAGATTTCATTCTGAGTTCAACAATTCTTCAATTTGATATCTTCATATTGTGTCTCATCTCTTGCTATTGCTTCGCGAAGTAGCGTACAATTCTCGTCGATTTCATTAGTTTCAAGAATCTGTTTATAGATTGATTTCTCAATGTTCTTCTTTAGATCAGCAATTTTCATTCGATTCAATGTGAGAATTGTAGTTCGCTGATAGCAACATCATTCATTCTCAAGACTTCTAGAAACTGAATTGACTTGACGAGTCAATGCATCGACTTTGATGTTTTGTTTGTCTGAGTGATACATGATTTTGAAGTTGAAGTCAACGAGCTTTTGTACTCAGTGCATTTAACGTCTACTTAGCTCTTTATCTTTCATTAATGATGTTAAAGCTTGATGATCAATGAACATCTTGATGAGTAGTTCAGTCAATTTCAGCTCAGATCATCAATGCTCAAAGACACAAATGATTGCTAGTAGTTTCTTGTCATAAATCTTGTAATTGCACTCAGCGAGACTCAGATTCTTGCTGTAGTAGATCATCGAGTGCAATGTTTCTTCGTCGTCATACTGAGAAAGTATGTCATCATTGACGTAGTTGAATGAGTCTGTTTCAAGAATAGTCTTCTTATTCTGATCAAAATGACGAAGAATAGAGACTTCAATCATTCATTTCTTCATATGATCAAAGATCGTTTGACAAGCTTGATCTCATTTAAATATCATCTTTTTTTGAGTTAGTTGAATCAGAGAATAAACAATCTTCGAAAATTTCTTTATAAAACGTTGATAGAAGTTGCAGAAGTTGATGAAGAACTGCATCTGAGTGAGATTTGTAGAAGTAAATCATTCAACAACTGCTTGTATCTTTCGAGAATTCATCTTCAGTCTCTTGATGAATAGCAATAGTTTTAAAAAGCTGATCTCTTGAACGTGAAACTCACATTTGTTTATATTCATCTGTAGATTGATCTCTCGTAATCTATGTAGAACTAGTCGTACGTGTTTCTTATGTTTCTTCAGTGTTTTGCTGTAAATGATAATGTCATCTAGATAAATCTGACAAAACTGATGTAGATAATCAAACAGCACGTCGTTCATATAATGTTAATAGAAAGTCGAGTCGTTGATTAATTTGAAAGACATCACGTGATATTTGTAGAAATCAAAAGAGGTGATAAAGATAGTCAAATCTTCGCTGCTTGAATGCATGCGTAGTTTGTTGAAGATGACTATTATATTTAATCGAGTCAGATACTTGCTATCTTGAATACGAGCGAGAGTTTCGTTTATTAAGAATAGAGAATAGCGATCTCGTTTAATCAAAGCATTGAGCTTTCTATAATCGACGCAGAAACGCAAGCTATCGTCTTTCTTTTCGATGAATAGTATGAGCGAAGCGTATGAGATTGAGCTAGAAGATATAAAGTCTTTATTCAGATGCTTGATCAGATAATTCTTCATCTTTTGAAGCTTGTAGTCAGACATATGATAGAGACGACTTCGAGAAGATATTTTCTTGTCAATCAACTCTATTTTATGATTGTAGAAGCAATGAGAAGATAGCTGATCAGTCATCGCTCGATCAAACACGTCTAAATAGTCATGATATTTTGAAGAAAGCTTAGCTTTGACTTCTTTCAAGATCTTTTCATGTGAAAGCTCTTGTAGATTTACATCTTCTGATTTATTTCTAGCTGTTTTTAGAAGTCGATCGATTTCGATGATGATGATCGCGAAAGTAGTCACATTCGACCGTTTAACTAGTGATCTATATGCTGCAGTCTCTATCATTGCTATGTTCATTGAATCGATAGACGAAGCGAAGTTGACTGAATTAGATGATTTCACGATTTTACTGAATAAAGCTGACTTCTCGCTGACTCAAGTGACAATAGAAGAAAGAGATCTCTTTAGTATTTGAGTAGAAGTCAAGCTCTTCTGTTTCGTGATTGTTTTATTGCTTGAGAATAGAACAATTGATTTCTGACTAGAAGTGAGATTCGAAAATCGAAGAGAATCGATTTGCATATCAATTACTAGATCAATTTTGTTCATTCATGTTTTTTCAAGAATCATTTGATGTTGATTTAATCGAGTGATCAACATAGAAGCTGTGTCAATCGTATGATCTTGAACAGTCAGATTCAAATAAATCGCATGAGTAATGAGCTTCTTTGCATAATGATCATCGAATTTCCTTATTGATTTAAGCTTGATTAAAGATAAAGATTTGATTTTCAAATGATCACAAACATTCTGCGCGATTAATTCATCAATGAACGAATAGTCAGCTGCTTCAGTGTCAATCGATGACTTTAATGAGTAACTAATTTCATTGCTAGCTAGTATACATTCAATAATCAAAGATTTCAAAGCAAAGAGATCATCTGAGCTGCTTGTTATTGAAGAATATTTAACACATTTTTCATCGCGTCTTTGATGAAAGTCACTAGTTTTTTGTCTCGTTCTTTGATTTCTCTGTAAATAATTTCTTCTCTTCTTTTGACATGACGATCTCATTGAGACGAGAAGTGAATGCACAAGATGTCAAAGTACTAGTCTTCAGCTGAGAGCAGTTCTTTGAAAGATGATTCAATACTTTGCAGTTGAAGCAGATGATTGACATTCTTGATCATTCAGGTTCAAGAATGAAAAAAGTAGCGAGTTGAATATAGTTAGTAGTCGAAGCTGATGTTGATGAAGAAACAAAACGTTTTTTCAAAGCTGCTATTGATTTGACTGTTCATTACTCATCACGTAGCTGATAATTGACTTGTTGTTTGTTATTCACATCTTGAAGAAAGATCTTGAGCTTATCAAGCAAGCTAAACTCTATGAGACAAACTAACAACGCATTCTGAAGACGATTGTTGATTTTATTCTGAATGTTGTTCATCAGAATAATATCGTCGTAGTTCAGAAAGCTGAATATTCTAGTGAATTCTGAATAGAAAGAGCTGAAAGACTTGTTGAGCTGCTTCAGAGCAACGTACTTGCAACGACACTTTTGAATCAGATTCTGATCTTCGTAAATTTCTTTCAGATGTTTCAGTAGCTCTGATAGTGACTGATAGAATGAGAAAGCATCAACATGATGCTTTGCATAAATTTGCTGATCAGCATCATCTTCTAGTCTGAAAATCACATAGACAATATAAATCTTTTCAGTAGAATAATGATTTGCATTGACATCGAGCTTGTCAGCTATTTTGATGTTTCATGTCTTTCAGATAGAATCATCTGTTTCGATGAAGATGAGTGAATTCAAAAGCTTGATGAACTTGTGATGATCATTTTCATTTTCGAATAGAGTGAATGACTCTTGTGAGCTTCGAAAGCGTTGATCGACTTCAGAAGTCAATGAAGTCTCTTTCTGATTGACTTGATGCTCGACTGACTGAGTATCTTGATGAGACATAGATCGATCAACTTGACGTTGTTTCGCTCTGAAGTTCAATCGCTCGCCTTGTAACTGACTGATCTTTTTCTCTAGCTCATCATTCTTATCAAAAGCGACTTCTAGTTGTTTCGCTCTCTTTTTGTGATCTTCTTGTATGAGAAGTCAGTGTTCATTGAGTTGTAGAGTCAAGTCATGCTGACTTTGAAGCTCATTCAGCATATTGATGACTTTGTTGAGTTGATTGCTGATTCAATGAAACAGTTGTTCTTCAATGTTTATGTTTCATGCAATGACAGCTTTCTCAGCTTCAACTGAAGCATTGATGAGTAGAAGTGAAACTCTTCTATTGACAGTGCTTCTAAGCAGACGAGTTATTCAAAACTCAACTGACTCGACGTTGCATGTCATGATGAGAGAAGATAAAAGTTGTTGAGGTAAGAATAGATGAGAAATTGATGTTTTTTGAATTGATGTTTTTTGATGAGTGAAAATTCAAAGAATCTCTTGTGAATTTCAAATAATAATTGAATGCTTTATTTGAAGAATTTCTTGCAAATAGAATGATGAAAATGAATGTAGAATCGAAGAATTTCTTGCGATCTAAAATGATGATGATGCAAATTTGAAGAATCTCTTGCAAATTTTTCTTACTGAATAGATTGTTTTGTATCATCTATTCATTGATAGCAGAGTAGTAAATGATGAGCATTTATCTAATGTTAGAAACCTGTCTAGAGCGAGTCAGATAGAGATGTCATTTAACTAGAAGATAAATGCTAAGAAAGAAAGATAGCTACAGAAAAGAAGCTGATTACATATATATGTTTCTCAGTCGACGCTAGACTCAATAAAAACTAGTCAAGATGACGAAGCGAGAATAAATCTGACAAGACTAGAAGACTGAGTCTGACAAGACTAGAAGACTGAGTCTGACAAGACTAGAATCATAACACTTTCAAAGAATGAAGATGAACTGAGAATCTCAATTGAATACAATGAAGCTTAATAAATTGTGAGTTTAATATATTCATTGAAGCAACATTTCAGCTGTTTTTTCAACTGTGATATCTTCATCATCAATGATGCAAAAGATATAATGTCTTTCTTTCAACAATTTGCAAATGACAGTCAGAATAGTGTTGTAGTTGTACAAATTAAATAGATTAATAATAAAGTTCATGACTATGTTTTATTATCGCTGTTCAGATATAAATAGAGATTGAAGCAAGTTATTTAATTTATCTTTTGATATTTTTGAACGTTGACATATGTAGCAGTTTCAAATATATTGATTCATCATTTTTCGCATAAAAGATCAATAGTAATTTCACTTTATGATTTTCACTGTTCTAAGAATTTCAGAATGATCAATCAATGATTGATCATGTATCTTATGAATCAGATTCATTTGTAGAAGTTCATTGAACGAGACTCATAACTGATTATCATGAAACAAGATTTCATTCTGAGTTCAACAATTCTTCAATTTGATATCTTCATATTATGCTTTATCTCTTGCTATTGCTTCGCGAAGTAGCGTACAATTCTCATTGATTTCATTCACATCAAGAACTTGTTTATAAAATGATTGATCATTATTTTTCTTTAAATCAATGATCTTCATTCAATTCAATGTCAAAATAGTAATTCTTTGATATTGAATGCATTCATTGTTGAGATTTTTAGACATGAAGTCAGCTCAACAAGTTAATGCATTGATTTTAATGTTTTGTTTATCAGATTGATACATTATCTTGAAGTTGAAGTCAGTTAACTTCTGAATTCAACACATTTATTGTTAACTCAGCTTTTTGTCTTTCATCAATGAGATGAGCGCTTGATGATCGATGAACATCTTGATAGAAATGTCAATCAGCTTCAGTTCAAGTCATCAGTGTTTAAAAGCTTGAATTATGATCAGCAGTTTTTTATCATATATTTCGTAGTTGCATTCAGCAGAAAACATGTTCTTGCTATAAAAGACAATCAAATGTAAAACATCTTCATCATCATATTAAAACAGAACTTCATTGTTGACGTAGTTAAATGAGTTGATTTCAAGAATAAAATTGCAAGTCTGATCAAAGTGACGAAGTATAAAAGTTTCAGTCATACATTTCTTCATGTGATTGAATGCAGTTTGACAGACTTCATTTCATTCAAATATGATCTTCTTTTGAATGAATCAAATTATTGAACAAACAATCTTCAAAAAGTTCTTGATGAAGCGTTGATAGAAATTGCAGAAGTCAATGAAGAACTGCATCTGAGTGAAATTATTAAGTGTAGATCAATCAATGACTGCTTGCATCTTTCGTGAATTCATCTTAAGTTTCTCGATTAACATCAAAAGTTTTAAAAAGATGATTTTCTGAACATGAAACTTGCATTTATTGATGTTTATCTGTAGATCAACTTCTCGTAGTCTATTTAAGATCAATCATACATGTTGCTTATATTTCTTCAAGATCTTACTGTAAATGATAATGTCATTTAAATAGATTTGACAAAACTGATGTAGATATTCAAACAATATGTTGTTCATATAATGTTGATAAAATATTAATTTCTTGATTAATTTGAAGAGCATTACATGATATTTATATGAGTTAAAGAAAATAATCAAGATAGTCAAATCTTTGCTATCTGAATGCATATGTAACTTGTTAAACATGACAATGATGTTCAATTAAGTCAGATACTTGCTTTCTTGTATATGAGTGAAAGTCTCGTCTATCAATGACAAAGAATAGTGATTTCATTTGATTAAAGCATTGAGCTTTCTGTAATCAATGCAAAAACGCAGACTTTTGTCTTTCTTTTCAGTGAACAAGATGAGCAAGATGTATGATGCAAAGCTGATGTTGAGATCATGTTTAGATCATTCAATCAAAGAAGCTCGAAGCTGATATGTATGTATTGCTCTTTAAAGATAGCTATAACAAGACATTAAGAATACAGAAGAGAAAAAGTGCAAGCTCTTCTATAAATAATGACTTGAGACTGCGCTAGACTTGATACAGATGTGATGTAATATGTCAGATGTGTTTGCTTAAAAGAATGATGAAAGAAGTGAATGAAAAAAGTGCTGAACAATGAGAAGAAGTGTTGAGAATGACTTGAAGAAATGCGCTAGATTCAAACTAAATATAGCATCATGACTTGCTTTAATCAAATTGATTAGAATTAAATCTGAATTCTGATTGATTCAGACATGTTCATAACATTATTTTCTTCTTTGAACATTCATGTTTGCATGAATAGAAAAGAAATAAAAGCAAAAAAAATTCATCGTGTTTTCAATTTAGTGCAACTTATTCAAGTATAGCTTGTGAAATTCATTCAGAACTTTCTTCAAGTCATTGAATTTTTCTTTATCGACATAGTATTATTCATCATCATGATTTATCTCAATTCATTTGATCTTGTATTGTAGTCTTTCTGTATATCGTCTAAAGTTCAATATATTGTCTACTTCTCAATGCTTTTCATTCTCTTCAATGATCATCAATCTAGAGAGTTCAGAATGTTGTTTCAATAAAGATTCATTTGATGAAGATCATAGATACTTTGAACTGAATACTGAATGTATATGCTTCATGCTTTTAGATAGCTGAAGATGATAGAAAATCTCAACTTTGACTGTGATTGAATAGAAGTCAAACTGCTTATCTTTCAAATCTTTGCATGATCTAGTGATTTTGATGTTTTTGAAGACTAATCAAACTTGATCATTTACTTCATAGATGATGTCTCATTTATGCTTGTTCATCTGAACTTCAATGATCTGCTTGATCTTTTTCAATTGTTGATGATTGAAGATAAGAAGTTCGCTCATTTAAGTGACAATGTTATCGATCTTTCTAGTCTTAATACATTGACAAGTCATTTTATAATCAGTTGTATCTGAATTGAAACTCATTCAAGAATGAAAGTCTTTATTGAAGTAGAAAGAAATCATCAAGATAGTTAAGAATGTATTGAAATTATCATTGAATTTCATCATTGAAAGTCATTTAGCTCAGTCATTCTGCATGTAATTGCAGTAGATTTGAAGTTTGCATTCAACATCTTGATTAGCTCGTTTCAACTGATCATTGATTTCTGAATGATAAACTGTTAATAGATTGACTTTGATCTTTAATCATTTACAAAGACTTTGTCACATGATCAATATGAACTGAGAGTCTCTATTCAAAACGATAGAACTGAGTAGATCATGAAGTCAATTGACGTTTCATAGCATGATTCATACTGTTTCTTTGATTGAAATGTCATTGTCTTCTCAATAATAGAAAACATAGTGACATTCTTTGAAGAGATGACATATGATCATGCAAATGATGTTATAGTTTTTCAATAAAGATAGCTCAGTGATGAAGTTCATAGCTATATCTTGTCAACGCTGCTGAGAGATTAATAAAGATTGAAGCAAATCATTTGTATCATCTCAAGATGCTTTGCTTCGCTGACAGACATGACAGTTTTGAATGTATTGTCAAATAGTTGCTTGATGATCTGATCAATAGTAGAAGCGTTGAACTAAATCAATCATTCATCTAATGTCAGAGTGCAAGATTAATGATTGATCGTAAATCTTTCAAAGCAATTTCGTATGCATTTGTTTTAATATTCATAGTAGATTTTTTTTGAATAAAACGTTGTCAATGATTTGACAGTTCTTTAGCTTCATGTCATGAAGCTTCAATTCATCTTTGTTTATAGCTTGTTGATACTTATTGCATAGTTCATTCTTCTGATTGACTAAATGTACGCATTGATAGAAATTAATCTTGTATTCAAATTTGATTTCGAACTCAATCAATAGAACATTTATTCAATTCGAGATCAGTATAGTCTGAAAATGATTATTCATGTCTTTAGCTAATTCAAAACTATTGATCATCAACATTTTAGTTAAAGCATCGACTTTGATGTTTATTTTGTCTGATCGAAAGATAATCTGAAAGTTAAACTTCAATAGAATATTCAGATAGTTCGCTTGTCATCGAGTCAGCTATTTATTTTTCATAAAGATCTTCAAAGTCTGATGATCAGTAAACATCTGAATAGATAACTCAGTATCTTCTAGTTCAAGTCATCAATGTTCAAAGCATTGAATGATAGTTAGCAATTTCTTGTCATAGATGTGATAATTGCATTCAGCTGAAATCATGCTCTTGCTATAAAAGACTATCGAATGAAGCACACTTTCATCATCATACTGAGATAGTATGTCGTCTTTTACATAGTTGAATGCATCGATTTTCAAAATAGCTTGACGTTTGACATTGAAATGATGTAAAACTGAGATTGAGCTAATCTGCTTCTTTAGATTGTCAAAGACTTCAATGCAAACTTTGTTTCAAACAAAAGACGTGTTTTTTTGAGTCAGTTGAATGAATGACTTGACTAGTTTTGAAAAGTTCTTGATGAAGCATCGATAGAAATTGACGAAGTCAACGAAGTCTTGTATCTCTTTTAAATTAGTAGATGTAACTCAATTGACTATAGCTTTCACTTTGATAGAGTTCATGCAAAGATCTTGTTCTGATACTATGACTTCTAAAAAGACTGTTTCTTCTACGTTGAATTTGCACTTTCGAATATCTATCTGCAGATCAGCGTCTCATAGACGATCTAGTATCATCTTGACATGTTGTCTATGCTTCTTTTGAGTCTTGCTGTATATGAGAATGTCGTCTAAATAAGCTTGGCAGAAGTCATTTAGAAAGTTTCATAGAACATCGTTCATATATTGCTGAAACGAGATCAAATCATTTGTTAATTCAAATGATAGAATCTTTGATTTGTACGCTTCTAGAGCGATAATGAAGATCGTATAGTTCTCACTATCAAAATGCATACGAAGTTTGTTGAAAGCGAAAATTATATTCAGTCGAGTCAGATGCTTGCAGTCAACGATTTTGTCAATCATCTCATCTATGAGCAATAGAGAGTAGCGATTTCTTTTGATAATGACATTGAGCTTTTGATAGTCGACGCAGAAGCGAAGATCATCATTGATCTTCAGAGCGAATAGAACGAGTGAGAAATATGAGATCTTGCTAGAAGTAATAAAACTCTTTGACAGATTTTCGTTCAGATATTCTTTGATCTTCTGAAGCTTGTAGAGTGACATTCAATAAGCTCAACATCTAGAAGAAGTGACATCGTTAGTGAGCTCTATCTTATGATCATATGAACGATGAGATGATAGCATATCGACTTGAGCTCGATCAAACACGTCGAGAAAATTCTGATATTTCGAAGATAGCTTG
>JAABUL010007565.1_pt1 | contig 11636 bp, 12 predicted proteins | sample 5559151 | NCBI WGS metagenome assembly JAABUL01 (sample SAMN10711876, study PRJNA513368) | rock metagenome | isolation source: Antarctica rocks | place: Antarctica: Victoria Land, Pudding Butte sud | reverse complement strand
GCGTTCTGCTCCGGAGCTTCCTTCAACGGATCTGCTGAGATTACGTTGCTTGTGGCAAGACCGAAAGTACCGTTGGTCAGGCTGTTGTAAGAGAACCCTGCCTGAACCGGCTGATCTATGTAAAGCGTGTTGACATGATTGTTGGAAGACCACGGATTGATGGTGGTGCTATTGCCATCAAGATTGGCATAACAAGGACCGCTCTCGCTCGAAAGTACAGCGTATGTAGATGGCTCGCCAGGCCCACCTGCTAGGTGGATTACAAGCAGAGCTGTCTTTGCATTATGACGTGCTTCGAAGTACCAGAAGAATGTACTGATATTGTAGTCGCCGACATTTCCTAGGACACCAGAGGGAAGATATACGTATCCACTATACGGCTTGACACCCGGTGTGGTTTCGCAGAGATGGGTCTCATAGTGGCTAGTGGGTGAACCTGAATGGGAGATGCTATGCTCTACTTCTTTGAACGAGATATCGACGCTTGGCTGCAACTTCGATTGAAGCTTGGTAGTCCCAACTGGCGTGGATGGGCGCTGGGCTACAGCACAAAGAGACCAGAAGTCAACGCAGACGAGGGTTGAAAGAGCGCGCATAGTGCAGACAAGGAACTAAAGTCAAAATGTAGAAGAAGAAGAAGAAGAAGAAGAAGAAAAGGCGTAAAACTGCCAGTTGCTCCTTGGGGACTCCTATTGTATTTAGCCCAGTCCAGAATGGATGAATCATAAAATCCTCCCTTCCGCGTAAGCAAAGAGTCTGCTCTAGCCGTGGCTCATACTGTAGAAACATACGCAAGCAAGATACGGTTTCCTCCAGAGCCTCCTGCAATACGTCGGACGTTGGCCGAATAGTGGATGAATAGCAACAAACAAGACGATGCATATGTAGGAGCTCAAGTAAGATATATTATACAGACTGGCCAATCACGGTGGACTTGGCAGGAAGACAACTAGTGTAGAACAGCCAGAATCCAAGGCATCTATCTACTACGTAGAAAACTATGTGGCACCTTCTCGTAACGTCTTTTAGTCGCATGGTCGAATGCCACTCCCTTGGTCAGGCACTCCGCCTCCGCTAACCAACAGGCTGAGATGTTCGCTAGTAGTACAATTCTACACTTGGCTTCTTCGCAGAAATCTTGAACAAAGGTTCGATCGGTTTAGACAATTTCCTCGTGAAGGCCATGCACGAGCAATGCGAGCGTCATTGCTGTCGATTGATAATGATCAGATACTGTATTATTACACTCGGTTCCTTGAGCTGTACCGTATGCTGTACGCCTGTGTATCACTAGTGGACTGTACTGTAATATACAACTTACTTAGTCTAGGTAAGTATGTTAGATATTTTCTGTTAGGATGTCTAGATCTTTCAAAATGCTCCTGAGAGATCTTCTACTGGAAATAGTTCTTCACCTTGACGCTCCCGATTATATGCCTGAAGGCTTATATTTCACGAGATATCTATAGTACTAGTATGCTCATAGCCTCCGTACATCCTTGCAAAAACCCCTTAGCCGCCCTTGAAAGTATCCATGAGTGGGTTCATCAATGGATGGGTTGATCCACCGTTCGGGTGCATCATACTTTTCCTTACTTAAGGCACCCTGTAAAATTGCTGTTCTTCCAACTCACCAGTACGTCCCCAAGTCCTGACCTGAGCTCACCTGGCCTCCTGATCATTTCAACAATTCCAGATGTCTATTAAACCATCATCTCTTCCCGCGCTCGATCAGTCAAAGGTCACTCGGCCCTTCCGAAAGAACTCAACCTCCTTATACAAGCATGAAGGCGAAGAATATGTGCATACCAGGTATGTGAAACTGGACTTCGCTCGAGTTTGAGCTGAGTTCTTCTGATACCATCCCAGTTGATTTTGTCAAATCGCGCACCGCTGACGAAGTGACTCAACTCTTTAGCTGCAGGAGATTAATGCGTCTTTGGGATAGTTTGCGTAGTCTAGGGAAATCTAACATTCCCTTCCAAGCCTCCTTATCGCTTTCCTGATCCCCTCAACAATGAGCACCCATTCTTCTTGATGGATCCTCGCTTCTAAATCTTCCAGCGACTCCCCTTTTTGCATAGGTATTTCTTGGAAAACTAGACACTCTCCAGAATCGACTTCTTCGACTACATAATGTATCATACAGCCCTTTTAGGGTCAGTCTAATTCTCATGGTACGCAAGTGCGCTCGGTTGAGGTGCCCAGGAAGCTCACCGTCTTCTCTATTTCTCCTTTCTGAAAAGCTTCGTACGCTCTAGAGATGGCGTTGGCACCTTTGATCGCGTTGGGGGCGGGGAGACTAGGATGGAGGTTCTTTAAAAGTTGGGTCAGCGGGAGGCAACGGGGATAGGGGAGGGCGACGCACGATTACGGGGACAATGGCTTTTGCCATTTTATCGATGAAAGAGGCCGAGAGGACGAGCATCCAGCCTGCGCATACCACGAGGTGGGGATTTTCATGGAGGATTAGGGTAGCTAGTCTAGGCAGAGTGTCTGTCAGTGATGGCTAGATGGGGATTCCCCAAAATTTTGATTAGAGTAGTCAATTGAAAGTATCAGATTATAGGGCTATAGGTGTTTCGGTTTACCACCGAAGTCGGATTCGGACTGACTCTGAGCACAAGCCTAAGAAAACTTGAAGAGCAAAGACGTAGTACGCAGAGCGCAAGTTTAATTGACGGAGGTCAAAGATATTCTTACAAACAAGATCAAACATACTCGTCGTCAAAGGCATATTTGGCAGCCTTCTCATCTCCAGGAAATTTTCCACGGAAAGGAATAATGTTATGATATGTCCATGGAATTTGCGCCTTCTTGGCCCGTTCGATACCAAAAGCATTCTTGCGATTACCTGAAAGACATCAAAGACCGAACAACTATGGTATCGGAAGACGACAGTGCTCACATATTACACGGACAATTTTAGTCGAAGGTAAACTCTCGTTTGAACAGGCATCAATTATCGCCTGCAGATTACTTCCGTGGCCGGACAAAAGAACGACTAGCCTCGTTGGTTCTTCATGCGTCAAGGACATGGTATGAGGTAGACGATCTAAAGAAGAGATCACTTCACAGTCTCAAAGAGCCAATTTGGTCCTCTGAATTGCTCATAGGGCGAGTAAAGGGGCGGGGCGGAATGGTCATTCGTCAGAGGGTGCAGCTAGGGGCAGTGTGGGCATTTTCGGTGCCAAGCCAGTTTTGCTGACTAATATGATAATCCCCAAATCATGAAGATTGAAGAAACATTGAATCTAGATGCGCTCCCACTCCTGATCGTCTACTCTACAATCTTGACTCTCCGCTCAATTCCTCGTTCAGTAGGTATCCTCTGGTGCTTAGCAATTGGTTTCCGGCCTCATACTTCTCGAGCCGGCTCTCTTTTCATGGTACGCGATGTGATAAACTGTCTCCGTATGTGAACTGTATGGACTGACTGGCTTCACAAATAGGCGGACTAGGCTCTGGAGTGTTGCATGCAAGTCGACCCTCTTTTGAATATTCTAAGCAATCATAGCCCTGAAACTTTCGAGCAGCCTGCTTTGTGCGGCCAATTCTCTCATCTCAATCTTTTTCGTTCACGAGCAGTCTGGCATTCGTGATAAACATGTGTAGATGATGTGCAAGGTTGACCGCTGCGACGTCAATCTTGATGTAGTTCTGTCATGTTATGCTCTTGAACGTTTCAAATTAGCAGTGTTCTGAATAGCAGACATGGATTCGATGGACGATGATTCTCCTATGCCAGATGCCTCTGAAATAGCGTCAAGAAATGACCAATCGCGCGCCATGCGAGAGGTCCGCAGGTCGATGAATGGGGCACTGATTTCAGCGCCCCCGGCGCTGAAGTCCTCGGACGTTCCCAACGGTTTTCTAAATTTCTCGGAGAGCTTAACGTCAAGACTCGGTGTTGCCCCCCAAGTGTCATCTTTCCGGGGATTCGACCACCCCTCACGCGACTCTTCTGTCTTTGCAAAAGATGTAAACGAGCAGCCTAGCACAAGCTCTTCTAGAGGTTCGACAACACCATCAGATGACGCTCGAGGTACAGACGCAGTAGCTGAAGCTCAACTGCGAAGGGGATTAGCCATGTTACGTACAGGGCTATGTTACGACGTGCGTATGAGGTATCACTGCGAGCTGGATCCACCGAAGCAGCGGGTTGATTTTCATCCTGAAGACCCCCGAAGGATCTTCGTCATCTATGATGTGCTCTGCAAAGCTGGCCTTGTTGATGACAGAGATACTCTAAAAGATGAAGAGGGTGCAAAGATCCTGGTACCTAACCCACTCATGCGCGTTTTTGCCCGGCCTGCTACGCAAGCCGAGATATGCCTCGTTCATGACAAGAAGCACTATGATTTCATAGAGAGTACCAAAGGTTCGCTCTCTGCTCACCGTTTGTTTTGCGTGTTGAGCTTGGCTGACAGTTTTACAACTAGATATGACCGAAGAAACGCTCGTCCACCTCGAGAAACAATTCGATTCGGTATATTTCAACAAGCTCACTTTCCAGTCCGCCTTGCTATCTACCGGAGGGGCCATAGACACTTGCAAAGCCGTTGCTGGCCGTCAGCTGAAGAATGCTATTGCTGTCATTAGGCCTCCGGGACACCACGCCGAATGCAATAGGCCAATGGGATTCTGCATGTTTGACAATGTATCAATCGCGGCAAAAGTGTGCCAGCTAGATTTTGCAGACACCTGCAGGAAGATCCTGATCATCGACTGGTACGTGCTTACAGGCTTGTGTGTCATGGACATTATACTAAGATCAAGTGTATCATAGGGACGTACATCATGGTACGAATCTATTAGAAAATTCAATGCTACCTGAACTGACATGCTCTAGGCAATGGCATTCAGCAAGCCTTTTACCAAGACCCTAACGTCTTATACATTTCGGTTCATGTACATGAAAATGGTGAATTCTATCCTTCAGGACCGTTCGGTGATCATTATCATTGTGGTGCAGGACCCGGATTGGGAAAGTCAGAAAACCAAAAGAGTTCTTCTTATACTCAGCTGAAGTTGGTCCTAGGAACGTAAACATCCCATGGCCTACGAGGGGAATGGGTGATGCCGATTACCTCTATGCTTTTCAGCAAATTGTCATGCCAATCGCGTATGACTTCAATCCGGATCTGGTCATCAGTCAGTTCCTCTTAGTTAGATGCAGATTCAACGCTTACTTTTTCTAGTTGCTGCTGGCTTCGATGCTGCTGCTGGAGATCAGCTTGGGGGTTGCTTCGTCACTCCAACATGCTACGCTCATATGACGCATATGCTCATGCCTCTAGCTGATGGGAGGCTAGTCGTATGTCTCGAAGTTTGTACCCTAGTTCTGAATCCACTCATTTGTCGTTACTAAATAGACGAAGGGCGGCTATAATCTCAAGTCAATCTCGAAATCTGCCTTGGCTGTCACTCGAACGTTGATGGGCGCAGCACCAGATCGAATGCTGCAAACCAAACCTACCGCATCTGGAGCTGCTACTGTACGGAAGGTCGCGGATTACCAATCCAGATTCTGGCCTTTTCTCAACTCAAATGCAACGGAAGGTTAGATGGCAAATCAATGCCCACCGAGAGCAGTACTGACGTTGATAGCTTCACTGGCTCCGGCTGGTTACGTCCGCACGCATGGTAGCTACCTCGATACTCCATACTTTCGTTATACCTTCTGACCCTAGCCAGATGTCGTTCGAGAACACCAGGGCGAGCAGCTATACAAAGAGCATAAGATGAATACTCTAAAGATATTCCGAAATGAAATCTCTCAATCTTTCGAGAACCAGGTCCTTGCAACGTAAGCCACAATGGTCCCTGCCTTGAGAATCCAAGTGAACCCTTCAGATAGGCCCGATTATCATCAAGCATTGCCTCTGGTAGTCATCATTCATGACCCGTAAGAGATATTCTCCTTTCCACGACTTTACAGCTTTCAACTAATCCTTTTGGTAGACCCGAGATGTTCAAGCGCTCCAAGAAAAAGGATACCGATTTAATGGAAGCCCATGAAGCCTTCCTGGTACGCTTCCTCTGCTATACCCATACTGAAAACAAGAAATACTGACGGGTTCGAAAGGCTAATGGGATAAAGAACTACACCGACTGGGCTATCAAGCAAGGTTATAGCGTCATTGACATCAACGTCCCCAAATTTCTTACTGGCATCGATGTGCGAATTCCACCTTTCGGATCTACGTGACACGGTGACTAATGGCAGCGGTAGCCCGAGGACACTCACGAAGACAAACCTGAAGAAAAGTCAGAAGACAAGCAAGATGAGAAAACAGAAGAAAAGCCAAAGCGCATTGTCGCTCTCAATGAGCTCTTAATATACATCTGGGAGAATTACATCGAGTATCCAACCCCCTCCCTTCCCCACACCTCCTCCTCTCCAAAATCCTAACCTCTTTGAAACATCGCAGGCCCAACCCCGCAAACCCGATCATTTTCATCGGCATCGGTAGCGCATACGAAGGGATCATGAACCTCCTAAACACCCGTGGTAAGGCGCTACCCAAAAGCTGCCCCCCCAAAAAAAGACAAAAATCTCTAACCCCTGGACAAGAGGCCTTCTTCCAACGTGTCGCCGGAATCGTAAACTTCGTCGGCGGAAATCCGCTCATCCCCGTTTCGGATCAGAACGTCTATTACTTGAGCAAATGGTATAAAGCTGTATGTCCCCCCTCTTTCCACCCTCACCCCATCAATCGAACCACCAAACTGACCTCACCCCCCAACAGAACTCCCTCCTCATCATCCCCCCCACCCACGGCGTCTTCCACCTCACCGCTCCCAAGAAACCCTCAAAGCGCTTCGGCACGCTCGTGAAATCCGAGGAGAACAACCTAGGAAACATGCTCGTAGCGCATCAGGAGGGGGTGAAAGAGTTTATCGAGCAGAAAATGGCGGCGAAGGGAGGCAAGGCGAAGGTGGCCGGAGTGAAGAGGGGAGCTGAGAAGGCGGAAGAGGGGCAGATGGGGGTGTGAGTGGGATTAAGAGCGAAGGGGAGTGAGGAAGCTTGGGTAGTGGTCTTTGCGAAAGGAGGCATGGGCAGTAGTTTTGGGCAGCGATGGCATGTAAATTCAAATGGGGAAGCAGTGGTTCTGAGAGGAGGGTGGTTCACGCAAAGGTATCACAAGCAATTCTTCCGAAACGCGAGGGCATCCTATTTTTTTTCTTTGCAACTCCAAGAAAGTGGAAGCAGTGGTTCTGACCCCTAAAAACTTCGACTACGAGCGAGCCGGTCGCAAATTCCTTTCAAAGAACCCGCGGTATCAAGATAAATAGGGGTGCAAGCCCTTCCCTTACCAATGGTTTCAGAAAAAATCCAGTAAAAGCTCGACGTTCCGATTCTCAGTCGGTGGTTCCTTTGTCACTACGAAACAACCCCAACCCCAAATGCTCTTTCCATTATCCATTATCCATCCTTCTCTTTCTTTCTTTCTCTTTCCACACCCAAGTCCAACAACACTGATTAATTGAATTGATGCACACCCCACACAACTAAAGCCGAACCCGCCCCCCCCAAAAAAAACACCGAAGCATGCATGAGTGTGATGGATTGTATAAACGTAAAAAGAAAGACTCTCTCGAAGCAAAAAGGAAAAAGTTGAGACTAGGGCTAGCCGGGCGAATACAAAGGGGTTGTTGAGAGGAGAGAAAAACCCGAGCTTTTCGAGAATGTGGGGTATTGAAGAAAAGACAATGGAGTGGGGAAAAGGGGGGGATTTGCGTGCGTGCGTGCGTGAGGGAATGACCGGGTGAAAGGTTTTAGGGGGGTTCGGCATTTTCTTGGGGTTCTATGTACAGTAAATGGTTGGAAGGGGATGTTTGCTGATAGGTGAGTTGTGAAGTTAAAGGAGATGAGGACGAGAGGACTGTTTAAAAAATACAGAAGCAAAGTTATGTGATATTGATTATTTAAAGATGTGCGGGCTGTAGACGCGGCTGAGTATTCAAAGAGAGTAAAGAAGTTAGACATGTTTAGAAGTGAAATATCCTTCCCATCCTCCAATCCCACCCCCCCAAAATCTCCCCCTTTCCCCTCCAGACATACTCCAATCCTCATTATCCCTCTCCTACCCCTACCCCCTTCGCCCCTCTCACACGACTTCCCCCTCCTTCACAATCCCCTCCACCTTATCCTCCACCCTCTCCTTCAAAACCTTCACCTCCTCCCCTCGATCCCCAACGACCAGCGCCGCCGTCTCCACAAACGTCTCCCCATTATTCTCAAACCACTCCCCTCCCAAACCCGCGACGAACCTCTCCACTATCGTCTTTCCACCGGCGTAGCCTCCGTTGGCTGGATATGCCGTGCCGGTCAGGCTCGCGGTGCATGCCTCGTTCGTTTCGCTTGTGCACGTGAGTTCGTTGTATAGCCACATCAATTGTCCTGGGTCTAGTTTCAGCATATCCTCTACGACGTAGTAGTGTGCGATTTCATCGCCCCAGCCATCGAAGCCGTATGTGTCTTGGCGGGATCTCGCAAGTAGCTTTGATACGTGCGGTGTGCTGTGGAAGTATGCTTGCGGGAAACCCGGTGGATGATGTGAGGCGTGGAATCGCGAGGGGTATGGGTCGTCTGGGAAACGAGCTTTGTGTCTACGCATGACGAGCGCGTTGCTGGGGCAGATGTGCGTTTGCACGACGTTGCGAAATATGGTGTACAAGTCCAGCATTTGCGCCAAGTGATCCGTTGGCCATGAACGCAGCAGAGCAGCGCGGGAGCGGATGGCTGGGGGCGACAGACGCGTTGTACGGGGGCGCATAGGCGTGTGGAAAGCGAGGCTGTAGAGCCAGAGACGGTAGCAAGCGCGGCGGAGGCGGTGACGCTCGGTGGAGTTCAGTAGACGGCGGGAAGAGCTTTGCGGGCCACGCCACTTCTGGAAGGGGTAAAGGTTCGCCCATTGGTTTGCGACGCGGCCGACGGCGAGGAGGCGTGTGAGGAGGGCAAGGGAGTGAGGAGGTGAGGACCGCGGTAGATGCGGGGGTTGGTTAGTGTTGTGGGTGACGAGGGTCATGGCGGAAGAGAGGGGGCCAAATTGAGCTTCGGCGGCGAGGTAGAGGGTAGGGAGACGCCTGGGTAGGGAAAGGACCTTGCGGAAGTGATGGCAGGTTGATGCGAGGTTCAGGACAGATGGAATGTCGGTACAGGACTGGTAGATGTGGAGAACTAGCTCGTTGGGGAGGGCGGTGAATTGCATCGTGGTTTGTTTGTATTGTTTTCTCTTTTTTTATTTGGTTTTTTAATTTTCGGATTTTTTTGGTTCAGTCTGGCTGCTCTTTCTACTCCTTCTGCTCTTCTTCCAGTGAGACCTCTTTAAGGTGTTCTCTTGATGTTCGACGTAGTACAGTGCTTACAGTGTACCGACGCCGAAAGGCAACTCAAAGAACTCAGCTAATGAGAACCCCTTCTTTGGGGCTATGATTGGGTTGAGATGCATCGTGAGATGATCTCCACACATCTTCTCGCAAGGTCAATGTCAGGCCCTCGGGGCAGGTGATAGATTTGTACATCATGTTCGTGGTAGAGAAAGAACAATGATGGGCAGCTCGCTCTCAAATATAAATAATGATGCACCCCTGACGCGGAGATTACTAGGTGTGCGCTAAGCCAATCTCCCAGTCTCACAGACTCGCAGCCTCACAGACGACAAGACACCTTAAGCTGGCTTCGACTCTGCCAGTATTCGACTAGTTCGCCTACGGATGACTTTGTGCTTGGGCAGTGGATGCTTCAATGTGCAAAAACCATTCTACATCTCAAATCCGCTTGGATCTAGAGAAGTTGCGTCAGGTACGCAAGCTCGGAGGCTTGATAGAGATCACTTGAAGAACATTTAAACTGCATAAACTGTGTTTTGAGAAGTTCTAGTTGTGTTGCGGTTGCGGTACCAAGACCGAAGCATCAAGTCCATTGCGTCCACTTGACTTCAGTACTTTTCCCCAGTGTCTGCACTCCTGGCCCTCTCCGGAACAAACCTCCTCCTTCATAGCCGACTACGGACATCAATGCTCTATCCTGATTCTTATTTTGAGTGGTCGACCTTGGAAATGTAGGCTGTCAGGAAGTCAGTTACGAGAATCTGTGCAAAATTATACGTATCAAATCATACCTAGGAGGTCCAACACACGGCGGGAGTAGCCCCACTCGTTGTCGTACCACGCGACGAGCTTGACAAAATGGTCATTGAGAGAGATACCAGCCTTTGCATCAAAGATGCAGGAGTGATCGTCCCCGTTGAGATCCGTTGAGACGATGTCGTCCTCAGTGTAGGACATTATACCTTTCACCAGTCAGCTAAAACTTAAGCTAAGTCCTTAAATTAGCATACCTTTCATGGGTCCAGCAGCTGCCTTCTTGATAGCTTCCTTGATCTGGTCATAGGTGGCGGACTTCTCAAGACGGACGGTAAGGTCGACAACCGAAACGTTCGATGTTGGTACACGCATCGACATGCCAGTAAGCTTGCCATTCAATTCTGGGATGACCTTTCCAACAGCCTTAGCTGCACCAGTGCTGCTAGGGATAATGTTCTGAGCAGCAGTCCGTCCACCTCTCCAGTCCTTTGCAGATGGGCCATCGACCGTCTTCTGAGTCGCAGTGTAGGAGTGAATGGTGGTCATGAGACCTTCAATGATACCGAATTCATCGTGAACAACCTTTGCAAGAGGAGCGAGACAGTTGGTTGTGCAAGATGCGTTGGAGATAACCTCGATGTCGGATTTGTACGACTTCTCATTGACACCCATGACGAACATAGGGGCATCTGCAGAAGGTGCTGAGATGACAACCTTCTTGGCGCCACCTTTCAGATGGGCTGAGGCCTTCTCAGTGGTTGTAAATACACCCGTTGACTCGACGATGTAGTATGCGCCAGTGTCCTTCCATGGGATGTTGGCGGGGTCCTTCTCGGTGTAGAATTTAACTTTCTGGCCATTGACCACGAGGTCATTGCCGTCAACTTCGATGGTGCCTTTAAATTGGCCATGCTGAGAGTCATACTTGAGCATGTATGCCTAGATGGAGCACAATTAGTTACCGTTCTCAAAGGAACCCACCACAGCAACATGGGGAGATTTGGTCACGAAGAGGGGAGCTAGAAGAGAACTTACAGCATACTTGGGCTCAATGAATGGGTCATTGACCGCGACAACCTTTACGGCACCGTGCTCGATGCTGTTGTGGTTTCCGAATCAGCTTTGCTTTTCTGTGGCGGAAAAAATAATTATCGATAAGGATGGTGGGGCACATACGCATTGCGGAAGACCTGGAGCAGAATTAGGACCAGCAAAGCTTCACACAAGAGCTGCATCGACTTACAATCCTTCCAATACGACCGAAGCCATTGATTCCGACCTAGAACTGTGAGCTATAAAGCTTCGATCCGTTGATGCGATTCATACCAGTGTTTCCGACATTGTGCGGTCTAGCAGACAATTAGCTATGCTTGGCCGCAATTAGGGAATGATGGTCTTACCTCTGTGTAGACAGTTATAGTGTGGAGGCAATGTTTGAAAGCTTTTAGAATGATTATATCTTCCAAAGTATGGTGGTTGTAGGGTGAAATGTCTGCTGAGAGAAATTGATGGAAATGGAGGGGTTTTAATCGGCCCTATGA
>JAABUL010007561.1_pt1 | contig 11642 bp, 9 predicted proteins | sample 5559151 | NCBI WGS metagenome assembly JAABUL01 (sample SAMN10711876, study PRJNA513368) | rock metagenome | isolation source: Antarctica rocks | place: Antarctica: Victoria Land, Pudding Butte sud | reverse complement strand
TCCGGGGCCGTGTCCCGCCCCTGGCCGCGCGTCGATCACACGCGCCTACGGGCGGCGCACTCCATCCCGGCGGCGGAACTCCGGTCACGGACAGCATCACGTCGTTCTCTCCGACAGACTGCTAGAGCATGCCCATACGAAAGTGGTGCAATCGGCAGCGCATCAGCAGCAAAGCGTCGCGTCGCGCTGGTCTAGATACCATCAGAAGGGTGTATTAGACTACATGAGGAGCTTTCTGGGAATACAGATTCCCGATCCGCAATACGCGCTAGGAACGGGACTGCCGCCACTCAACGCCTACGACAGCCTGCTCAAGGATTTAGAGAAGGACCTGCATTTCCCGGTCGAGGTTGTCAGCAATTACCTTCTGGCGTTGCAAACCAAGCGTTTTGTCATCTTGACCGGAATTTCGGGAACCGGCAAGACACAGCTCGCTATCTCCGTCGCCAAGCACTTCCAGGCGCGGGTTCGACTACCCGAAGCCGTCCATGTTCCGGTCGATGCTATCGAAATACAGGTAGCCCCCTACATGCTGCGCTATCACCGCACGGTTCTGCCGGTGACGTTTGTAGCTGACCTCACGCTACCACCATTTGAGGTAGCGACCAACAGTGGGCAGATCTTGGTGCAGTATCCTGCTGGCAACTCCCTACTTACCATTCGCAAAGACCCAGATCGCAATGTGACTCACCTGCTGTTTAAGGCGGACTTTCGCGCCTGGTTTGATGCACATCTCGCGATCGGTGACCACTTTCTATTACAAGCGGTGGAAATCGCGGACAGCAGCGCTCTGGCTCTCCGGTTCAGCCTACCAGAGATACGGGAACACGAGAAACTTTTGGACAATTACGTGGTCACGCCAGTGCGGCCTGATTGGACGGATAACCGTGGCCTCCTTGGCTACTACAACCCGCTGACCGGGCGCTACGCCATTACGCCATTTCTGCGACTTCTGTTGCGCGCCACCGAGGAGTACGAGCAAGCTAAGCGCGAGAATCGTCCGGCCCAGCCCTTCTTTGCCCTCTTGGACGAAATGAATCTTGCTCGTGTCGAGCACTATTTCTCGGACTTCCTATCTTGTCTGGAGTCAGGCGAGAAGCTTGACCTGCATGACGATCTTACTATCGAACGTGGCGAGACCGATGAGGCTGTAGCGGTTCCGCGCCAATTGGCCATACCAGAGAACCTATTCTTTACCGGCACGGTCAACGTTGACGAAACCACCTATATGTTCAGCCCAAAGGTACTCGACCGTGCCTTTACCATCGAATTCAACGAGGTTGACCTGGAAGGGTTTGGCTCTATATCTAACAGCGAACGCGCGGACAACACAACGCCGCTGTATTTGCGCCAATTCGCCGGTACTCTCAACGACAGTCGTAAACCGAATAGTCAGGATTGGGCAGCATTTGGTGGTCTGTTGAATGGTTCGCTGCGCCGCGTCGTTATCGACCTCAACGCCGTCCTGGCAACAGAGGGGCGTCACTTCGGATATCGCGTGGCCGACGAAATCGCGCGGTTCATGTTGCTAGCGCAAGGCCAAACTGGAAACGACCCAGAAACGCTCTGGGCAGCGCTCGATCTAGCCATCTTGGAGAAAGTGCTGCCTAAGTTCTATGGTACGCAGCAAGAACTTGGCAGCGTGTTGGCGTCTATCTTCGCCTTCACGCTTGATGTAGACGGCGTCGTGCCGCCGTCCACCGAGGCGCTTCAGTACGCTTCGTCCGTGCGACAGAGCCGACTGGTTCCGACAACCGCCGAGTCCGTCGAGCCACAACTGCCGCGTACGGCTGCTAAGGTGTGGACGATGCTGAAGCGCCTACGGCAACAGGGATTCACCTCGTTCATTGGATAAGGAGACTGCGTGACACCGCCAAGTATTGCCCTGGAAACGCGTCGCCGTACCAGTGGCCAAACGGAGCAACCAGAGTGGCGCCACGACCACTATGTGTTACGTGGTGAGGCCGAGTGGGTGTTCACTGGCGCAAGCGATAATTGCGATGCCCTCGTCGCTGCGTTGCCAGGTATCTGCGAACGTCTTGGTGACATCGTTCTCCTAAGCTTCGGCAATGCAGTCGGCTTCTTCGATATCCCTGGCTGTGGCCGCGTGGAGGTGGTATCGGGCAAGTGGAACTCGACCCACTTCGATCGTATGCTAGCCGAGCTAATCGACATCGCGAATGGTCTGCCCTTCAGTGCCGACGCGTCGGCAGCACTGCCGTACGACCGCAACGTCGTCGATCAGCGGGACGTTCTATATCACTCATTTGTCTATCTACGTCACGTGCTCTCTCATTCCCTACCTATCGATCAACAATTGTTGCCCGCACTGGATGTGGTATTGCACGAGCCGCACCAGCGCTTCGATCGGACTCGACGGCACGTACCGCTCGATCAAGCGCGTCGCCTTGATCCCGCTGGGGTTATACGCTTGGTCAGTTGCGGCGGATTGCTCACGCCGGTGGGAACGGGCGTTCAGCAGCGTATTCCACTTGCCGGCGCTCTAAGAGGGTACCTGCCCGAGCGCATCGATGAAGGCCATGTCGACCTAACGCATGATACGGCGGAGAATCGCTTTGTCAAGGCATTCATCGGTATGGCCGGCGACATCATCGACGATATGCGCGGTCTCGCTCGTTCCTCAACCACGACCTTCTCTTTCGCAGGGCGGATACTGAGCGATTGCAACGCCATGGACGTCGCGTTGCGGCCGGCTTTACAGCATGGTCTGTGGCGAGAGGTAGGCCCGATGGTCCACGTCCCTGCGTCATCACCCGTTCTCCAGAGACGGCGCGGCTACAAAGAGGTGTACCGTCATTTTGCCAAGCTCCGCCTAGCCACGCATCTTCCGCTCAAGGCCGACCTGATGCACGCGTTGCTGGACGCCAAAGATATCGCGACGCTTTACGAGTTGTGGTGTTTCTTCACGTTGGTAGCAATGGTGCAACGTTATCGCGGCGACCCAATGAGCGCAAACGGTGTGGGCTATAGCGACACCGTGGTTAGCGTCAATCGAGATTTCGAGGTTGTATGGTCAGACGGCACTCGTCTGCTCTATAATCCAAGCTTTTCGTATTCGAAGTCTCATGAGCGCCATTCTTATTCAGTACCACTCCGTCCTGATATTGCGATCCAGATACCGGGTGGACCGAATGAAGGACTACACCTATTCGACGCCAAATTCAAAGTGGACAGGCTCGATGTTGTGATGTCCGTGAATCGTGACAACGAGGATGTGCGTGATGCGGCCGACGAACGACGCGGCATCTTCAAGCGCGGTGACCTGTACAAAATGCACACGTACCGCGACGCCATCCCTTATGCGCGCTCAGTGTGGATTCTCTATCCTGGCACCGACATACGCTTCTTTAACGCTCTCGAGAAACAAACTATCTCTTCAGTCGAATCGTTCCCATCTATTGTGCAAGGGGTCGGCGCTATTCCGCTTCTGCCCGATGAGGAGCAATACACCGCTATTAGCTCGGTTATTCGCCACTTGCTCAGCAACCTTGTCTAAATCAGTTACTCGCCCGTTCGGTGCCTCCACCTCTCGCGCCACCTACGTCTACTCGTTATATCCGTTCTACGTCAACGATCGTTCGGTACGCGGGGACCGATCACCTCAGCGTCGATCACATCATCGGCGCTGACGGTAGCCTCACTGCCATGCCAGTAACCCACGACGAACGCGCTCATGACCGCTTCCCGATCCCCAGGCGTCAATGCCTCCAGGAGTTCCTTCAGCTTAGCCTGCCCTTGCGTCTTGATCTGCGCGATACTCTGATGCTCCCACTCAGCGTCGCCGAGGCGTGAACGCGCCTCGGCGCTCGCTTCCCGTCCGAGACGTTGAGCCATGGCGTATTGGCCAGCAAGGTGCGACGAAGACTCTTGCCCTGACTCCCTGTTCTTGCCTCTCCCAGGCCACACGCTCCCCGCAAAGTGCTTGATTCCTTTCGCGGTGTTGGTGACCATTTCCTGATTCTCGGGTTTGCTAATCCACGAAGCAAGCTGCACTGCTGTGCCGACGACGACCGCTGCGCCAGCGCCCTTTTCAAGGCGGGGCACAACAGCCTGCTTCTCTTTGCTATTGCTACTGCTCTTGCTGCCACCGGAGGTGGTCGATGCTCCCGCGCCAGTTCGTTTCGTACCGGTAGTCCCTGCAAGCTTATTCTGCTTCACCGGCTGCGCCGTGCCATCTTTTTGTGTCATCCTATCCCCCGCTGTTCTCTATCTATATCAGTATCGGTTGTTCGCGTTGTCGCCTCTCTCAAGGCGCTCGTCCGCCGTCTGGGCTACAGCTCCACCACTTTGGCGACAGCCCGGTCGACGTCGCTGTAAAAGATGACGTCGAGCTTCTCGACAACATCCTCGGGTAGACTGGCGAACTGTGTTTTATTGCCGGTCGGCAGCAGCACGCGCAGGGCGCCGTTGTCGAGCGAGAGTTGCAGTACCTCGGTGATCGAGGGCAGCGCCTTGACGTTGCCCTGAATGGAGAGGTCGCCGAGAACGACGGTCCCAGCCTGGACACGGCGCTGGCCGATGGCTGAGAGCATGGCCGCGAAGAAGGCGACACCGCAGGGGCACTCGACGCGCCCGCCCGAGAGGTCGATTGCCTCGGCCACGATGTCTTTCTGCGCCAGGGCCGGCGTCAGCCCCTGACGGTCCTTGACCGACTGCAGGTAGGTCCAGGCGCGGTTGAGCGACTCCTTGAGCCCGCGCTCCAGGCCGCTGGGCGAGCGCAGCTTGCCGGTCCCGGCCGTCAGCGTTACCTCAAGCCGATAGAGCGATAGATGCCCCTCATCGTTCATCGCCGCCGTGTACACCGTGCCCGGCGGGAGCGGGTCCGCGGAGATAACGCCATGTCCGCCCTGCTCGGGGACGCCGACGGCGCGCTCGACGCCATCGGCCAGGTCGATGTAGGAAAAGCTGGTCTTGTAGAACTCGAACGAGCCGCGCTTCTTGAGTTGCTCCTTGACCCGCCGGCGCGACTCCAGGGCCAGCTCGAGGTACTCCTGCAGTTCCTCTTTGGTCGGCTCGCCGTCGGGGTGCAAGAGTTTGAGGAAGCCGCTCACTGTCTTGCGCACCGCCGTCGCATCGCGTCCCTCGACGTGCGAGCCGAAGCGGTAGTGTTTGTCCACGGCGTCGAAGCGGTTCTGCTTGCGCAGTACGCGGAAGGCCTCTGAGAGGTAGTCGGTTACGAAGCCATAGTGATCCGTCAGGATGTCTTTCGACGACTTGGGGATCTCCCAGCCCGGTAGGTAGAAGTGCAGCCGGTCCATGACGGCAAGGTCGAACTCCTTAGGGAGCGGCTGAAATAGGTCGGTCCCGGCGTTCTGTACCAGCGTCTCCACGCTCTGGTTCAGGTTGCCGATGAAGGCCAGAGAGGCGTCGGCCAGCACTTGCGTGACGCCGCGGCTGAAGCGCCCGTTAGCCATGTAGTCCTTCATGATTTGGATCGTGTCCGGGTCCTGCACTTTCATGCCGCCGACTTCGTCGAAGCCCACGGTGTCCCAGTGCCCCACCAGGCCGACCTGCCGCCGCGCGTTGTTGTAGAACAGGTTGGCGCTGCTGGCCTTACCGCCCGAGATCAGGATGCAGTAGGGCGACATTTCGCTGAAGACGTAGCTCTTGCCGGTGCCGCGCGGCCCGAGTTCGATGAAGTTAAAGTTCTTCTCGACGAAGGGCAGGAAACGCGCGATGAAGAGCAGCTTTAGCCGCCGTTCCATGCGCGCGGGCTCCAGGCCGGCGCTGCGCAGCAGCGCATCGGTCCACTGCGCGGTGGTGAAAGCGCGACGTCCCTCGCAATACTCCTCAAAATCGAAGCGCGCGAGCTGAATGGGACGCAGTTCGTCGATGTAGAAGGGGCTGCCTTTGCCCCTGGGCGCCTCGTCCTCGTCGGGGATACGGTACTGCACGTCGATCAACGCCCAGATGCCGCCCTCCAGCAGGCGGTCGTACTGGCGGTAGAAGCGCTCGTTGATGTGGATGCGGTTGTAGTTGAAATTATCCATCGAGGCCCAATACTTCATCTCGCTGGGAAGGAAGCGGACCTCGATACGGTCGATAAAGCGATGGCTGCCCTGCTGCTCGACGAGCGACTGCGCCTTGTTGGCCTCGTCGTGGCGAAAGTAGTTGTTGCGCAGCGTGTCCTTGACCGCCTCGATACCGAGCCGAATCTCCTCAGGGTCGTCAGAAGCGCAGTAGCGCCCGAGCAAATACTCCAGCACGTAGCTGGGCACGTTCTCCCCGCCCTTGATCTGGTGCAGCAAGTCCTTGCGTACTACTTTGCCGCCGTACGTCGTCGTCAGCAGGCGGTCGAGCGCGTCCTGTTCGGGCATTGTCACTCCAGCCTATCGTTCTTCAATGTCAGGCGATCGAGCACCGCGCCGGTCCGCGGGTCGATCGCGCGCACCTCCACCTGTCGTCCACTATAATCGGCGTCGACCACCAGGGGGACCGACGTTTCCACGCCGGCCTGCAGCGTCACCTCCCCCGTGACGGGATTGCGCGCATCGCAATCAGCCGCCTGGCCCACCATGGTCGCCTTCGGCCCGACGCCGTCGAAGGCTTCGAGGCGGATGACCAGCGACGACTCGAACAGCGAGGTAAGCAAAAGCTTGAGGCCCACGACCGCGCTGGTGAAGCGATCACTGCGGTAGGCGATCTTGACCTGCTCACCGCCACTCGTCGCCTGCGGTTTGTTGAGCTGGACGACGACGACGGGCACCACGCACTCCTGCAGCGATAACCCCTCATGGAAGTAGCCGGCGCCGTCCGTGAACGTCTTGAAGCCGGAGGCCGCGACGAAATCGGGTATCGTATCGGGTGACCCGACGATACCGACGTCGCGCGCGGACAGCGTGAGCGTACCCGCCCCCGACGACTGCGCGCGCCCGAGCAGCGAACGGCGCTTCTTGAGTAGCCATTCGCCGGGCGGGACCGGCGCCACATCTCCGGGCAGGACTTCGGGGACCAGCACATGGCCGTGGTCGGCCGCGAAGACGATCGCCTGGAAGCCGAGGTCGGCCAGGCGCAGCGCCGCGTCGCGCAACTCACCGATGACCGTGCTCATGACCTGGCGCGCCCGGTACGGGCTGAGGTTCTCGCCCAGGGCATCCATGTCCTGCGTGCGTACGATGACGAGGTCGGCCACGTCGATGCGTTTGCGCAGCCGCTTCGCCGCGGTGGTGAGCGTCTCGTCGAGCGTCAACTCGACCATGCGGTCGCCGTAGCGCTCCTCCAGTAGGGCGCGGCGCTCCTTGATGCCGGGGAGCGGCCGGCCCCCAATCGCGGGGACCACCTCGTTACCCTGCTCCACCAAGCCGTAGGCGCCGTCGGCGCCGGGCATTAGGGCGGCCATGCCGCAGGGCGTCGTCGTGGGCAGGATCGAGGCGGCAGGCTCGACCCGCACGACGCCGAGATCGTCGAGCGCGGCAGCCAGGTCGCGCCCCATCTCGTAGCGCAGGCTATCGACCAGGAAATAGGCCGTCTTGTGGCGATCGATAAGCGCGGGGGCGATGTGGGCGTCGAAGGTCTGCGTCTGCCGGCGCACGCCCTCGGGTGGCCAGCCGGTCTCCTTGACCGCCGCCTAGAACAGCGACTGGGCGCGCTCCACGACGGTGCGATAGCGCGCCCGGCATGTGTCGATCAGCGGCTCGACCTCGTCGTCCTGCGGGCGCTGGGCGTTGGCGTACTCGAACAGACGTTGCGCGCGGTCGAGCCGCCACAGCCCATCGGCCGCGCAGTAGGCCGCGATCAGGGCGCGGACATCGCGCTTGAGGGGCGCGGCCTCGACCTCTCCGGCGATGGCGAGGAACTCCACGCAACGCTGCACGACCTGCCAGAGCAGCAGGCGCTCCGCCTCGCGCCGCCACGGGGAGCCGTGCGCCTGCGCCGACAGCGCAGTGGCCAGGGGCAGGTCGCCGCCGACCGCGGCGCGCACCACGGCGCGTAGGCGCAACCGCTCCTGCGCGGGGAACGTATCGCGCGCGCCGAGCGGCAGGTCATCGCGCGGCAGGGATGCCAGCCGCAGATCGCGTTCGGTCGCGTGGGCCAGCGCGATATAGGCGTCGCGGCTGGCCTCGCTATCGCGCAGACGGTCGCCGATGGCGAGGGCCTCGTCGCGGTATCGCACGTCGGCGTGAGGCACGCTATCCAACTCGGAGGGCAGGCCGCCCGGTACGTCGAAGGCGAGCTCGCTGACCAGCAGATAGGCGCCCAACTGTCGATGCAGGGCCGGCCAGTCGCCGGCCGCGCGAAGCTGCAACCCCAGGAACGTCGCGGCCAGGCGCGCCAGTTCGTTCAACGCGCCCGGCGTGGCGCCTAGCCGCTCGCCCGCGTCGGCGCGACTCAATGCGGCAACGATGGCCTCGACCGGATCGTCGCTGCCGAGCGCCTGCTTGATCAGCGGGAACTGTGCGCCGGACGAAAGGTGATCCAACAACTCCAGCGTTGGCCGGCCATCCTGGAACAACCTGACGATCTCAGCCCGTCGCGCCGGCAGCGCGTCGAGCGCCAGCGCCTGCAGCAACTCGCCCTCCTGGTCCCCGAAGGTGGCGCCGCAGCAGGCGAAGCCCTCGAACGGGTCGTGCTGGCGCTGCTCGGGCGTGAGCCCGCGCGCGGAGGGCGCGTAGACGAGCAGGTTGGCGCCTGAGCCCGGCGAGCCGTCGCCACAGTTGAGCCGGCGGTACGCGGCCTCGGCGTCGCACCGCGCGCGCAGGGCCGAGCCAGTCGCCGAGACCACGACTGTGCCGGGCAGGTCAAGCGCGTCCAGCAGCGCGGAGAACGACCGCTGTGCATCGTACCACACGACCACGCGGCGGCTATTCAGCCGCTCTGTGAGACGAGCCCGGACATGGGTGGAGACAGGACCAAGCCCTGCGGTTGTTGTCGTCATCATCTATATACCTGTATATACCTGCTTCAATTCTACTCGCCGCTCACCCCGCGCCGCTCACCGCAACGTCCAGACCCCTGCCGTCAGGGCTCGTGAATTATCCGTAGGACCAAGACACGCGGCGTGGTGTAGGGGCGTATGGCATACGCCCGCGCGTTCGAAGCCACGGGCGTATGCCATACGCCCCTACGATAATGCGCGAGCCCACCCCCGCCGTGTCGCCGGGTATGCGCCACGGTTGTCATGGTGGGTGCCGTGGACCTGGCCGCCCTCTCGTTCCCTCTCGTTACTATGCACTATACTGTGGGAGAGGCGCCCGCGATAGGGCGCGGCGTGGAGGCTGACGATGGGCATAGCTGTATACTTGCGTTTGGGCGACGTGCTTCAGAATCAAGACCTGACTGTGAGCGATCTGCAGCGACGAATCGCCGCGCGCTTCGGGTTGGCGGTGGATGTACGCACGCTTGACCGCCTGGCGCGCGCCGACCGCGTGCGCCGACCTAATCTGGAGATTGTAGCGGCGGCCGCGGGTGTACTGGGCGTTGGGTTCGATGACATCTTCGTCGTGCGGACCACTAGTGCAGATACGAACGGGCCAGACATGGGACGAGCGGGGGACGAGGAAGAGGACGTTCTCGACCCCGACCAGAGCCGCCGCCTGGAAGATCTCCTCGAAGCTCAGGATTGGCGTACCCTCACGGGCGACGAGCACGCGGAGTTGCGGGAGTTGGTAGCCGAATGGGGACACCGCGCGAACGAGCAGGCGCTGCGAGACATCGCGGCGAAGCGCGGGCAGCCTATCGAGCAGGTGCGCGCCGATGTAGCCGTCGACCTCGACCGTGCGCTTGTATGGTGGGAGGAAGTCCAGGCCGATCCGGCGCGCCTGGAGGCGCTTGTGGAGGAAGCCCGAGAAAGCCAACGGGTTCGCGCGGTCGGCTGATGCGATCAGCGCCAAGGCAACAACGGACGCGCCGGACGCGATGACATTGCCCATTTTCCCGCATCCGGGCATCACGGAACGTCTGGCAGCCCTGCGGCAGCGTGCCATACACAGCCCCCGTAATCCTGATGTCCGCGAGGCAGTCCTCTTGCGCGCGAATGACGCATGTGAATACTGCCTACTGCCGACCGTCGGCAAATTCAACATCGAGCATATCATACCCCCTGATCTATGGGACGATTACATCGGCGGGCGTCTGCCCGCTGTGGCGCCGGTCCCCGGCCGAAGCGGCCCCAACCATATCGACAACTACGCCTGGTCCTGTCCTTTCTGCAACGCGGCCAAGAGCAAGCGTGTGTCGCACGGATCGGGACGCCGCGCTACGCGGTTCTTCGACCCACGGCACGACCGCTGGCCGGGTCATTTTATCTTTCCCGGCTCCAGCGGGTATATCTTCATTGTCGGAGCGACCGAAGTAGGGCGTGTCACGGCGGGACCGGCGGGGCTCGATTTCAACGCCGGAGGTCTGGAGGGGCCGCTTGGGCTGCGACACAAGACGATCCTGCGAGGCGAGTACCCTCCGGACTGGGCGCGCATCGCCTACGGAGTCTAGGACCACGATATCCGGCGCCCCTTTGCCGGCAACCCTCTTGACGCCATTGGGTTCATGTGCGCTTCCTTGTTGTAGCTGGAAGCTCGACGTACAGCTCTTCTAGCCCGTGCGCGATGGCCAGCGACTTGTCCCCGCGGCACTTCTCGCGCACGCGGACGGGCCAGACGGTGTAGGCCAGATGCGCCCAGTCATACTCGCCGCGCTCCAGCTTGGCCCAGCACTCCTTGGTGTCCTTGGCCCACTTGGGCAGCCGGAACAGGCGGTGCAGCGGCGCCGCGTTGATGATCACGCCGTCATTCAGGTCCGGCCGGTAGGGCAGCGCGGCCACGCGCAAGAGTTCGTCGCGGAAGGCGACCAACTCATCGCGAAACGCCTGCACGCCCTCGACCTGTTCGCGCAGTCGCGCCGCCTCGCGTCCGCTCGCCTGGTCTCGCTCGCCCTCCAGTTCGCCCAGTTCGCGCCCCACCTGAGCGAGTTTGGGCTCGACGTAGCGGTTGACGGCGGTGTACAGCGTGTCGGAGGTCAGGCGCGGGTAGTACAACCACAGGATATAGGCGCCCGAGGCGGTCGAGAGCGGCCAGTAGATCGGCGCCTGCCGCCGGCTCTTGGAATACTGGCTCAGGTGGCTGGCGAAGAACAGGCCGGGCTTGCGGAAATAGTCGCGTAGGTCTTTGAGCTTGAGGATGTCGCGGATCTCCTCCTCAATGGTCGGCGCACTCTCGTCCCACAGGTAGGCCAGCACTTCCCGCACGCGCTGTACGAGGTCGTCGGACGGGTGCTCGGGGTCGTCCACGAGGATGCCCGACCACTGCACCGGGAGCGGGTAGTCTCCAGGTAGATCCTCGGGTTTGGCCGGCAGGCGCTCAGGCCGGTACGGCAGCGGGTGGTCGCGGAGTAGCGCGGCGTCCTCGGTGAGCATGCCGGGCGAACAGACGGGCAGCCGGTCGAACGCGCCGCCGAGCGTCGTGGCGAGGGCGGGATTCTTGCCGATGCGCGCGTCCCAACGCCCAAAGGCAATGCCCATTGCGAAAGAAAATAGCTCTTGCCCAAAATCAAGCGGCGTAGGTGCTAAGGACTCGTTAAACAATAACTTCCCGGTTTGGGACAGGCGTGGCGGGGACACACGGGGTGCCTAAACGGGGTTGGATGGTGTAGTTCCAGGAGGGGCAGACGTCATGGACCGTGAGGTTGAG
>JAABUL010007560.1_pt1 | contig 11643 bp, 7 predicted proteins | sample 5559151 | NCBI WGS metagenome assembly JAABUL01 (sample SAMN10711876, study PRJNA513368) | rock metagenome | isolation source: Antarctica rocks | place: Antarctica: Victoria Land, Pudding Butte sud | reverse complement strand
AGCGTCTCCTGGAACGTGCCACCGGGCGGGGTTGCTGGTGGAGCAGACAGGGTCAGCCGATACGGCCCACCGTGGGCGGCGTCGGCGTTCGTCCCGCTGTTCGCCTTGGCCTGGATGACGATGTTGGTCGCACTGATCTGCTGGGTGGCGGTCAGCCCTGTTGCACTGGGGTCACCACCACCGGGGGTGTTGTTCTCGACGATGTCGTAGAGCGCCGCCGCGTCGTCGTTGTTGCCGTCCTGGGCGAAGTTCTGCAGTGCCCAGGCCAGCTGCTCCTCGTTCAACCCGAGCAGCGGGTTGCCACCAGAGAGGGCGAGGTTCGGGTGGAACGCACGCGGATCGGTGCGGGGGATGGCCATGTACGGATCCGCGGGGTTAGGTACCCCCGGTTCCCTTCCGGTCGGGTCGGAGCAGAACAGGCCCTTGGTGAACGGGGTGCCCGGCATGTCCTGGTAGGACCCCTTCCAGACGAGTTCCCCCTGCACGACGAGACCCTCGATACCCAGGTATCGGTCGGGGAAGGCGGGGTTGCCCATGTGCCCGGGGCCGGCGAGGGCGGCCGAGCTGGTGAGCATGCCGGCACCGAGCACACCGATACTCAGGACACCCAGCATGGCGACAGCCTTCATCGTCTTGGACGCCCCGGTGGACGCTCTGCTCTTGGCTCGGCGGTGAGAGTTCTTTTCACCGCCGCCGCGGTCGTGGTGGATATTCACTGCCGATCTCCTCTGGCTGGTGCCGATGATGCAGGGACGTAGGTCACTCCGCTGCCGGGGCGAACGGGCTTTGTGCGCATGAAAACGGTGGTCCTTCCTCGGGCACCACAAGGGTGCAGGCGGTTCTCTGGGACTGAACATGCGCAGAAACATGCCTGTCCGCCCGGACCCCGAATATCCGGTCCGACGGATCGACGGTTCGGGGTGGCTTGCACGGTCCGTTTGCGTCTCGTGCGTAACCGGCTTCCGGCGTTTATCCGCGGGTGCGGCTGGAAGCCGTCGGGGCCGCGGCGAAGGGGTCATCAGCCGGGGGCTGCGGGGCTCGGCGGGGCCGTGCCGGCACCGCGAACGGGTCATCAGTCGGGGGCTGCGGGGATAGCTCGGGTGTGGCGAACGGGTCCTCGGCGGCAGGTTCTGGCTGCGGTGCCGCGGTGCGCTGCGGTGTGGCGAACGGGTCCTCGGCGGATCCTGGCGCCGGCACGGCGAGCGGCACCGGAACAACTGCGGGTGGTGATGCCTGGGTGACCGGTTGCGGTGCCCCGGACAGCCACTCCTGCATCTGGGAGACCAACCCCGGATGCAGGCCCCGACGTGCGTCAGTCACGAGGAGCAGGTGCGCCACCCCACGCTCCTCCAGCAGATCGCCCAGCAAGTCACCGAAGGGGATGCCCAGCTCATCCTCGCCGGCCAGCTCGTCGTCGAGGAACATCACCCGGGTTACGCCAGGGTGATCCTCGAGGTAAGCCAGCAGTGCGTCGATCTTCCACCAGCCGTAGGACTGGTCCCCCCTCTCCAACACCGGGGCAATGTGCCCGAGGTGGTTGTCGTACGGGGCGCCTGCATCCGCGCCGCGCGCGGAGAACCACACGACCCCTACCCCACGATCATCGGCACGCAGATCTCGCAACGCCGCGCACAGCTCGGACCACTCGATGGCGTCGGTGGACGGGTTCGCCACCCCGTCCACGTCGAGGAACAACACGGTGTCCGAGCTCAGTTCGACGCCCGGGGCCACCGGTTCGGGCGCGATGACAGGGTCCCCGGGAACCTCGGGCGGTGTACCGGATGCCGCTTCCGAGTCCGGCTCATCGTCCAGGGCATCCATATCGTCGAAGGAGAACTCCATCTCCCCGACGTCCACCACACTGGACTCTTCGGCGGCGCCCGGTCCGGTGCCCCGGATGAGCACCGGAGAGAAGTCGACCTGGTCCTGGCGCACCGGCAACAAGGCTTCGACGTCCAGGCGGTCATCCTCGCCCACCGCCGGAATGCGGCTCACCAGTTCGGCCCGCAGCTCGGCCGACGGCGCATACCAGGACTGGATGACGTCGGCGGCCCCCGACGTGGTCTCCCACAGCCCGCGGCCCTTGCCGATCTCCCCCTCCAGCACGGGTGCATCATCGGGTGCCCGCAACGCCGATGCCCGGTCACCCCAGGACGCCTTGCCCAGCAGTGCCCGCGACAGGTTTGTGTTGTGGGTGGGGATGAAACCCTCGACGAGGAACAAATGGCCTGGGTCCGCCACGCCGATGCAGCGGGTCGGCTCGGTCGGGATCAGTTCGATGGAACAGATGCTCCGCCACCTCGGGGAGCCGCCGTCAGCACGTTCGGTGTGGAACTGACGCTTGCTCGAATCCCGGAACACTGCCAGATTCGTCTCGAAGTAGATGTCTCGTCCCGCACGGGACGATCCGGACCAGTGCGGGACCATGCCGAGTGACCGAAGCAACTCCAACACCTGCTCGGCGAACTTTTCGGTGACCCCAGCCAGCCGGCACTCGCTGCCGTCCTGCGACACCTCGCCCGCGGAGTCCATCAGGCCCTGCAGCAGAGCCAGCCGTTGGCGGGCTGACGCCCGCAGGTAGCTGGGCGGGATGTCCGCGTACCCGGTGGGGTCGAAGTGCAGGTGAGCACCGACCAGGTAGGGGTCGACAGCGTGGTCGGCGTCGGGTCCGTCGATCGGTGCGGCCACCCGCACAGCCCAGTTCGGGCCACCCTCTCCACCCGCCGTCACGGTGGCCGCCATCTCCTCGGTGGTGACCACCTGTTCCAACGCTGGCGGTGTGGCGTCGCCGGGGTGGGTGCGCGAGGAGAAGCTGGAGCACTGCCACAAGTGCCCCTTGCCCGCCTTGACGACCTGCCCGTCGTCGAAGCGCACCACGTAGACATCGTTGCCGACGATCACGTCGGAGAAGCAAACGATCGGCGTGCTCGTCCCATCCGGGGTGTACAGCAGGTCCCCGAGCTCGAGCTCGTCATTGCGGGCCCAGCCGGTCGGGAACTTCTCCGAGAGCGGCACCGGGAGGCGGGTGTCCAGGCTCAGGTCTTTGAGGTCACCGGCGCCGGGGATCCCGTCCAACATCTTCGCGGTCAACTTCTGGGTGGCCAGGCACAAGGTCACCCCGGCCGACCGGGCCTCGCGGGCAATCTTTCCGGCGTACACCCCGATCTCCAGACGCGCCTGGTTGAGCCCTTCGATGTTCTCCCGCTCCGCCTCCATCTCCGGGTCCTCCGACGGTTTGGGCACCAGGTCCTGGCCCATCAGCGAGGTGAACTCGTCGATCACCACCACGATGTGGCACGGCGCGGGGTCCAGTTCCTGGTAGGAGCCGACACCGGCGACAGCGTTCAGGTTCTTGCGGCGCACCACCTCGGCGTAGATCGCCTTCATCACCGCCGCCGCCTCGTGTGGGGTCCCGGCGAAGGCCATGCACCGGTCCTTGGCGAAACCGAAGTCGGCCCCACCCTTCACCGGGTCGATGACATATACCTGCGCCCCGCGCACCAGGGCGCCCATGATGAACGCCTGCAGCGCCACCGACTTACCTGATCCGGAACCACCGGCGAGGAGCACATGCGGGTCCAGGTTCCAGTCGTAGGCCACCGGTTCGCCCTCGATGCCGGTGGCGAACGGGATCGCCGAGCTCGCGTCGAGCTCCGCGAAGTCGTAGGGGACCATCGTCGGCAGCGGGTTGACGGGGCACACCAACAACCGGACGGTGGAGGCGTTGCCGGCACCGGCGCGCACCTCGATGAACTCGTTGCCGGTGGCGGCCCGCAACTTCGGCAGGGCCGCCTTGATTCGTGGGATGTCCAGACCCGCAGGCAGGTCGAAGTCCAGTACCTGGACGGCGTCGTTGTGCGGCAGCCGCCCCGTTTTCTTCAGGATGGGCAGCAACCCGGAGGAACCGGACAACTTGGAGTCCAGGCACGCCTGCTCCCAGTCCAGTGCGGTGAGCCGAACGCCGTCCCGCTCGGGCCGCATCAACTTCACCGCCGCAGGATCGGCACCGACGAACAGAACGCAGCCGTCCTCGGCGGCGGCCACCCGCAGCCACGGCACCCCCAGCTGGGTGCGCAATCGGGACGCCCCGCCGCGCACGTCAGCGAGGGTGACCCCGCCGTACAGACGAATGGTGATCGACCAGATGTGTCCGCGGGAGGAGCGGTCGGTCAACGCCACCGCGCGCGCGATCTCCGGGCGTGCCAACCGGGCCGCGTCGAAAGCGGCGTTGATCCGGCCGGCCAGCACCCACTGGGCGGCACCGGAGGAGGCCAACCGGTCCGGTCCGGCGGGCACCGGACGCTCCGACCAGTACACGGTGAACGCCTGCGGGTGCCGTTCCCCCGGGCGTTCCCCTTGACCGACGAACCCGGCGACACACACGTAGGGCGCGGCCCGCAGGGCGGTGGCCAACTTCGGCTCCAACCCGCGGTACTCGCTGGGGTCGATGCCCGAGCGGGTCACGAACGCTTGACGTTTCACCACAACACCGTCGGCGAGGGTGGCCTCGGAGTAGGTGGGGTGCTGAATGATCGGTGCGTTCACCGACGTCTTGAGCACCTCGCCCCAGATGTTGGTCGTCCAGTGATCCTCGGTGACCAGATTGGTCAGCAGCACCGAGAGCTGCGGGTCGGTGAACCTGGTGTTCGGGTCGGACAGGGCACCGAAATAGACGATCTCGCTGCGGTGGTCGATGAGCAGTTCGGTGCCCATGGCCGCACCCAGACGCGGCACCTCACCCCGCTCCCGCAGTGAGGTCAACGCCAACCCGCCCGGTGAACACCACTGCGAAGCCCACGCCGCCGGGGACGGTGGTGTCGCGTCGTGCTCGGGTGCGGGTTCCTTGTCGAGGCTCACCGCAGCGGGAGACTCAGCCCCGGTGTCCACGGGGATCTCCTCGGCCGGATCTTCGGTGAACTCGGTGTCCTCGGGGGCAGCGTCCTCCGTGGGGCTGTCCTCCGGTGGCGTGGTGCTCGCCTGCTCGGTGATCCGCTGGACACCGAGCAGCACCATCCGGGCATACCCGGCCGGCTCCAGCGCCCACACGAAAGCGCACCGTGCGAACAGCGCCGCCACATCTTCGCTGCAGGCCGGGTCGCTCAGGTCGGGCAGCTCGGTCAACGGCCAGTGGACGATGTCGAACCGCAGCGGATGCATCGTCCCCGGCATCGGCTGCCCATCGCTGCCCGCGTCCGAGGTTTCCAGCAACGCCACCTTCGCCCCAGCACCCAAGGTGGGGGCGATCTTCGGGCCCAACGGCAGGAAAGCTACCGACCCGGACCCCGAAGGGGCCTCGAACGTGTCCACCACCGCGGAACCGACCTGGGTGTGCGCGATGAGGTAGGGGGCGGGGTCATGTTTGAGGGCGCTCCAGCGCGGGGCCCACACGCCCCGCTGGACGACGAGGCGGTGCCAGGTTTCCAACGCCAACCGGGTCCACACCACACCCGCCACCGCACCGAACGCGGCGAGTGCACTGAGCACTGTGAACAGGGGAGCCGAGGGCACCCCGGAGGTGGGGAGGAACAAGATTTCGGCGACCACGACCACGAGCGCTGCCACACCTGCAGCGGCGGCGGTGGTGAGGGCGGTCCGCCGACGGGCCACCAGGCCGGGCAGGGAGTTCACCCGCACCCCCGGGCACCCTGACCTGTCGGCCATGGTGCGCCGGCGGGACGCCATCACCTGAACGACGATGATGAACGCCGCCGCCGCATTCACCCAACGCCACACCGACTGCTGGGTGGGGATGTTCCACGCCAACGCCGCGGTGAGCACCGCAGCCGGCCACGCAGCCAACACCGGCCAACCGGGCAGCCAGTCACCGGTGGGCAGAAGCAACCGGAACTTCAGGTCCCTCCAGAACAGGTAGCGGCTCATCGCCCGGTCCTCACCGGTGTGCGCCGGGGTGGGGGCACCAGCGGAGTTGTTGCGTCCGGTGAACACCGCCGGTGGTGTCAGCCAGGCGGCAACGATCAGCGCCAACCACAGCAGCGGGAGCCCCGGGTACTCCAGCCACACCGCTGCCCCGGTGAGAACTATCCCCACCACCAGGGCGACGGGGGCCACGTTGGGGGCGGGGGTGTTCTTGCGGGCAGCCATCGAGCTCTACCTCAGTTTCCTTGTCCAGCGCGAGCTGGCGTGCCCGCCGAGCGGGTTACGCCCAGGGGTTGAGCGGTGCCCCGCCGCCCGTCTCGTAGGAAGAGGGTGACGTGCCACCTCGGGGGGACGGCACCGCGAACGGGTCGGCCTCATGGGTTACCTGTGCGGGCGGGCGCCGATCGGGTCGCCGAACCGCCGAACCGCCGTTGTTCAGCAGCTCCGCCAGGGCAGCCACGATGACCGGGTCCGCGCCGCGTTTGCCGACCAACCCGCGGGCCCGGCGCCCGAAGGCGTCCCCGGTCATCACACGGGCCCCAGGAAACTTCAGCATCCACAGGGTGAGACGCGCCCGTTGGGATGAGCTGAAGACGACGACCACGGGCCGGGTGATGTTGGCGTTGATTCCACGACCATGCAGGTACCGGGTGATGGTGTCGTAGGCCATGGACATGGTCTTGGTCTCTGCCGGGTACGCGGGTTTGCCGGACCTCGAGGTCACTTTGAATCGGCGCCACCCGCGGCGCGTCTTGCCGCCCACGGTCCAGTAGAAGCCCGGCTTCCACATCTTGGAGTCGATCAGCAGCACCGTGCTCCCGGAGACCACCACGTGGTCGATGTTCGCGGTGAACCCAGGGATGGGGATGCGCAGGCCGTGCAGCACGGTGGCACCGCCGGGGCGGGCAAGGGGGTCCAGGATGGCGGCCATCCGCACTTCACCGGCCTGACCCATCCGGGCCACGTTCTCATTCGCCGCCCAGCCCGAGGCGTCACCCAGCCCACCACCGGCGGTGCCGAGCACGGCTGGTCCGGAGCGGTTGCCCGTACGGCGGCTCATCAGCCCCACACCATGAAGTACACGGTGCCGAGCACCAGCAGAAAGAAAGCGACGGTGACGACGGTGGACCCGCGGCCGGTCAGCCAGTCACGGATCTGGGCCTCCTCCTCGCTGCTCTGGGCGCGGAAACGCTCACTTCGAGATGCACGGGGCTGCCTGTCCTCATCCATAGGGGAGAACATGCGCAGAAACGAGGGAAAGGGGCTCAGCGCATCCCGGAGCGGCAGTCCAGGACGCTGCCGTGCGGGGCACCGAGCACACAGCCGCAGTTACCGACCGCCACGTTGGGTAGTGTCCCGGCGGCCATCGCGGAGCGGGTCTGCTCGTCGGCGGTGCACCGCGCATCCTGTTGGCTGGTCCCGCCGCGCATCAGGGCGGCGACCGTCTCGCGGAAGTGTGTTCGGATTCGTCTCTCGTCTGCATCGCTGTGGGCCACGATTGGTATGTGTGCGGCCCAGGGGGCGTGTGCCCGCGCGGGCACCGCCACCGAGACGCCGGCCGCGACCAGGTCGGGGAGAAACGAACTCGTCCCCGCCCCAGGTGCACGGCGTCTCGGTAATCGGTGGGGCGACGGAGGCAGTGCTCGGTGCCCAGACATCCTGCAAGTCTGGCCGTAGGTGCCGGTACTCATCCGCCGCTGTACCCGTCCAGCATATCGGTGGCGCGGTGGAAAAGGTTGCGCCCCATGCCGACAACTCAGTGGTGGGCGGCCAACCAGGCCAACGCCCCCTGCTCGTCACCGAAGCTGAGCTGCCCTCGTCCTGCGCCGCCAGCGTGGCCGCGAGCAGGGGTCGGAACTGCGGCCCCGGGGGACATTCCCGCCGCGATCAGGTGGTCACCGGTGAGCAAACCGGCCCGCGGCCGAACTCCCTCACCGAGGGTGGCGGCCGCCGACACCCAGGCATCGGCTGGGGAAGGTCGGGAACCGGTGCCGCGGCCCGCGTTGTCCGCGGCCACCACCGCAGCCCACTGCGTCAACGTCGGACCGGTCCCCTTGGGTCCGGACAGGCGTCGGGTCAGCCGGCGAACCGCAGCCGGGGTGGGTTCGGTGGTGCCGGCACAGGTCATGTGCTCGGCAATGAGAGGTCCCACCAGATAATGCATCCGGTGAGGGGCACCCATCCGGGTCAGCAGCCGCCGCGCCCGGTCCACCCCGGCGGCGGCCCGGGTACGGAACTGACCGCACATCCCGCACCGCAGCGCAGTGCCCTCGGGCCCAGGTTCGGGCTCGCCGGGCAGCTGGAGGTCCGGTTCCTGGTGGGTCGCGGCGGCGAACCGTCCCCCTCGCACACCGGTCCCGGCCGGCACCCGGTTGCGTTCGCTCACGACCGGGGTGTGTCCGGCGGCGGCACGCGGGCCTTGCGGGGGCACGCCGGTTCGGCCGCACACATGGTGGGCATGACCGTCACCACCACCGACCGCGTGCGCTCCCTCATCCGCCACTCCGGGCACACCCAGCGGGAGTTCGGCGAACGCATCGGGCTCGACGAACCGACGATGTCGCGCTGCCTCGGCGGCGTCCGCCGGTTCACCTCGCTGGATTTGGCGCGCATCGCCGACACCAACAAGGTGAGCGTGGACTGGTTGCTGTCGGGGCAGATGTGGGGGCTGTCCGTGGACGCGCTCATCGCCGCCGGGGACACCACGCTGCACCCGGCGGTCGTCGAAGAAGCTCAGCGCGTCGGGGCTAAACCCTAGACTTTGGCCTTCTTGGCCTTGGTCGCCTTTGTCGACTTGGCCTTCACCGGCGCGGGTGCTGCTGCGACCTTCGCGGGTGCCTTCTTGGCCACGATCCCGTCCTTCGTCATCTTCTTGCGGCCCGCGGTGACGTCCTTGAACTCCGAACCCGCCCGGAAGGAGGGCACGGAAGTCTTCTTCAGCTTCACCGGCTCCCCGGTCGCCGGGTTGCGTGCGGTGCGCGCCGCCCGGTCCCGCTTCTCGAACGTGCCGAACCCGGTGAGGGTCACCTTCTCACCCTTGAGGGTGCGCGCATAGATGAGGTGGGTGAACGCGTCGAGGGTCTTGGCGGCGGAGCGGCGGTCCGTCCCCAGATCGTCCGCGAGGGCTTGAACGAACTCGGCTTTGTTCATGACTTTTCCTCCGAGGGGGTGGGTACATTGTCTGCGGTGGCGCACGATTGTGCGGCAACCCAGACGATTGTGCAGCAACTTAGCGGTTCCTGGCTGCACGCAAGCGAACTCAAGCCACGATTCCGGCGCTCCGGGCGGCGTGCAACCAGTCGGGGAACTCACCCAGCAGCCGGGCGTACAGCTCGGCGTCGCTCACCGCGTCCACATCGTCGAGGGCGAAGAAGCCGACGTTGTCGACCTCCCGGCCGGCGAGGTCATCCAGCCGTTCCAGCAGCCCGTAGTTGGCGCGGCCGACGCCGACGAACTGGAAGAACGCGGGCAGGCCGGCGGCCTTGGTGATGAGCGCGGTGATCTCGCGGCGTTGGCCGAACCCGCCGTCGGTGAAGAACAGCACCAACGTGGGCATTGCCGCACCGCGGCGCAGGCCGGTGATGATCTCCCGAAGAATCGGGGGCTCGTCGTTGGCGGCGCCCAAATCGTCGTAGTCGATGCCGCCGTGGTGCCCGGACAGGTGCAGGTACTGCCGGCTCCACTCGGTGACGGTGTCCGCGTGCACGTCAGGCAACTTGGCGAAACGTCGGGCGTACAGGTAACACTCGAGCGCGCCGTCATCGTCCAGGGTAGCAGCGACCGGCACCATCCGTTCCACCACCCGGGACACCACCCCGGTGCTGTATGCCCGGCGCATGGATCCGGTCTTGTCCAAGACCAGCACCACCCGGGCCTGGGCGGTGGGTGCCCCTTTGGTGAGCAGCACCTTCGTGACTTCGCGTTTGCGCAGGTCCAGCTTCTCGCGCTCGGGCACCGACATCCGGTCCGCCTCGGGTGCCGGTGGTGCAATGTCCTCCGGCTCTTCGTCGACGACAACACCGTGCTCGCGAACCAGGGCGGTGAGTCCCTCCGTCCAGCCGGCGCACACGTTGCGCAGCTTCCAGCCGCCACCGTGTCGGTACATCTCGACGAGGACCGCGGCCCGCTCGGTGCTCAGCCTGCTCACCGGCGCGGCGTGCACCGCAGAACCGACGTGTGATTCGGGGATCGCGCGTACCTCCACCGTCAGCCCGGCGATCTGGCCCAGTGGTGCAGGACCACCAGCACCCTCGTCGTTGGCGGCGACAGCGAAGGAAAGGACCGCCACATCAGCAGGGACCCCAGCCAGGTCGACCTGCGCGGTGTTCCCGTCCAGCAGACGCACCGCACCCTCCGGGGAAATCGGCTGGTTGAAAAACACCAGGTCCGCGTCGCTGCGCACGCGGCGCTGCGCGTCGAGCTGGGACACGAACAGGTCCACAGATCCTGGTGGTGCGGTGACCGAGCACCGCATCAACCCCTGATCCAGCACCGTGTTCGCGCCCACCACCAGCACGCTCACCTCATCACCCCCGTCACCGTGTTGTCGCCAGTCGGACGGTACGGGCCACCACGTCGAGGGTGACGACCGGCCGGGCGGTCCCGACCTTGGCCAGCACCGACACTGTGCCGCCACCGGTCTTGCCCGGGTCCAGCACCGCCACCACCGCGTCGGCGTCGGCGATCATGGCGTCATTGCGGTGGTGCAGGGCTCCCACCGAGAACTCCTGCGCGGCGAACCAGCGCAGGCTGGCCGCCCCGTCGGGTTTCAGACCCGTCAACCGGTGCCACTGCCCGACCTGCTCGGGCGTCCACCCCTTGGTCTGGGCCGGGAACGGCAGGTAGGCCCACACGTCGTCCACCTGTGCACCGTCATGGGCGGCGGCCGCCCAGTACAGGTCGGCACCGTTCGCGCCCCCGTGGATGGCCACCCGCATCCCGTGCTCACCCACCAGTTTCGCCGCCACCCGTTCGAGTTCCTGGCGTGCCCAGTCTCGCTGCGCAGGGGTCAGGGAGAACTCCCGGTGCCCGGTGCACATCACCCGCACCCACCGCTGCGGTGAGTCCCCGCGCAACCCGGTGCGCCGGGACATCAGGGTGCGCCCCAGCGGTGGCTTGTCCGTGACGACCAGCAGCGCGTCGTCGGTGCCGAGCAGTGCGCGGTCCGCCGCGGGGGTGTTCCCGATGAGGTGGCCCAGCTCGGCGGCGGTGCCCGCGATGCGCCCGGTGAGGTTGCCCGACTCGACCAGGTTCATCCGACCGGCGGCGTCGACGCTGGTCACACCCCCGCCCCCACCGGGGTCGGGGAGGTGGAGCGGCGGATCCGTGACCCGGCCTCCGGGCTGGCCTTGGTGAACGTGTACGCCCGCGAGCTGATGGACAACACCTCATCGGTGTGCCCGACCAGGACCATCGGCATCCCCAGCGAGGACAGGAACGCCACCACCGCCTCCCGGGTGTCCGAGTCGTAGGCGGCGGTGATCTCGTCCCCGAAGATCATCGGCATCCCGCCGCCCCCGGCGATGTGGGCGGTGATCCCCAAGCGCAAGCACATCGCCGCCCGGTACTTCTCGCCACCGGAGAGGTGGACCAACGCCAGTGTGGAGCCGTCCGCACGCACCACCCCGGGGGCGAACGAATCGTCCAGGGTGATGGCCACATGCTCACAGTCCAAGCTGGACAGCAGGTCACTGGCGGCGTCGGCGATCTGGGCGGTGTAGTCGGTGAGCAGGTCCCGGCGCAACGCGCCCAGCAGGCTCACCGACG
>JAABUL010007553.1_pt1 | contig 11664 bp, 12 predicted proteins | sample 5559151 | NCBI WGS metagenome assembly JAABUL01 (sample SAMN10711876, study PRJNA513368) | rock metagenome | isolation source: Antarctica rocks | place: Antarctica: Victoria Land, Pudding Butte sud | reverse complement strand
GGGGTATTCCTGAGGATATGGAAATGGAATATATCTTTATTGTGGATTGGACGTTGTCGTTTCAGCCAATTGGGTGGGTTTTTTTTGGATTTCTTGAGATTTGGGGTTAGAGGAGTACCTTACCTTAAGTGAGTGACCTCACACACATCCCATGAAACCCCATTCTGCACCCCCGGTTCCTCCAGCTTCCTGCCAGCGCAAACAAGCCCGAAATGAAAACTTCCCTGGGGATTTTTTGCAGGCATGGCGCGCAGATACTCGGGGTAGCCAGTTGTTTTGGTATGGGGTTGGTGCGGAGTCAGAGATGGATATTCATGTTGCAGTGGTTGTGGGTTAAGGGGGGAGACTAGGGTGTGGTTTGGTGGATTAGGTTGGTTTTCGGGGGGTTGCGTGGGTGGGTTTGGAGTGGAGCTTTTTGGTTTTACGGGAAGGGAGGAGGGGGGAGTGGGGGGGACGTGACGGAACTGGAGAGGTACTGGGGGAAGAGCGAAGGGTGCCGAGGGAGTCAAAGTTGGATGACATTTGAAATGAAGAGGTACATTCCCGAGAGCTCTCTGGATGAAGACACTTTGGTGAGTGAGCATCGGAAACTCAACGATTACTTCTTCCGGTTGTTGGTATAAGAGGTGGTGGGGAATCATGGAGAGGCGCAGACAGGGCACGTGTGACAGGTGAATGTGTGAGGGTGCTGATTTGAGGGTCTGAGGATACGGCGTTGAGCTCCGCATACTCGTACCAAGCCTCGATACGCCATACTCCCCTACACGCTTCCCGTACCCGTACTTCATGAAGCCGCCAATACGCCACAATCCCCTACCTACCTGCACCACGCTAATCCCACCGGTTACAGCAATGTCTCCCTAGTTCCCGAAAGGCCTCGTTTTTATTCTTTTGGTCGCTCGGGGGTGCATAGTCCTTTGTTTCTCTCCACGTCTAAACCACCAAGCACCAGCGCTGATAACAAGCTTACAGTGTGCGCCCTCCCCGTTCCCATACACCCTTATCGGGATAAAATCTCCTGGCCCAGCATCCTTTTCCTGAATATCTTCCATCACACCAATCATAGTCGGCTGCGCAGTGTTCATCGTGGCCAATGACGCGGTTCGGGTTCGCGTGTCATAGCCTGCACCACTATCCGAAGGGGCGCGGTTGGTTTCGAGGTCGTCCAGGTGGTGGAGGGTGTCGCTGAAGTCTGCCCACTGCAGGATTTCGGATTAGTATTGCTCTTTTTAGGATGGACTCATGAGCTGTGAAACATGTCTAAGAGTATACGCCCTTGAAACATGTCTCGAAATTGAGGTATGGACAAGTGCGAAAACACGCTTACGGTGTCAAGGCGGACGCCCCATTGGCGGTCGGAGCGGTTTCGGCGGAGCTTTAGGGCAAGCCACATGAATAAGATGATGACGGGCTGTATTGAATTCCAGGTCAGTCCTTCTAAGTTTTTCGATGGATCTGGTATCGCGACCTACGCTGAGATAGGCGGTGATGACCTTGGTGCTTATTAATTGGCCTTGCCACATGCTTGCGCTGTTGAAGAAGAGAACGATCGAAATTGTGGAGACGAGGCCGAGCCAGGCGAGCCCGGGTTGGAAGAATGCGAAATGGCTGGCCCTACTGGAGCGTTTGTATTTTTCGTAAGGACCGGTCAGCATGTGTTCATGTTTTCTGTGCCTGTACTCATACGCTTGTGGTTAGTAATGGCTCTCTAACTCGTTTCATTAGGTCCGCATTGGCGATACTCACGCTCTGTAGTAGCAAATGAATGCGAGGCATTGAGAGGACCAGACCAGGACACAGCTGACAGAACCCTGGTTGACGAGGATCTCTTGGAGCTATTTCCCTCGGTCAGCAGCATTCATGGCGCAATCGGTGACTTCGAAGCTTAATGCGATTACACACCTCTTGTTTGTTGTGAGCGCTGTTGAGATGCTGAAAAGGAAGCCAGAAGAGGACAAGCACTGAAGCGAGCAGCGCCCACCATGGCGAACGAGTCCTGCTTTCCACAGTACTCAGTCTCGCTATTGCCCTTATAAACCATCCTGAGTCTCGTTCTGTCCTAATTTCTCGAGTAAGGCCAAAGAGGCATCGGGATGCAACGTAGAGCCCTGTGTTCGCAGTACTTAACGCTGAGTAGATGAAACAAGCTGTGAGAAAGCCCGGGAGAAACTCCAAGCCAGCGTGAATAGTGGCAATGACTGGTGCCGAGTCGCTCCGTAATACTTGAGGTGGACCTGTTGCATTTGTGGACACTGCAGAGGCTGGACCGTCACTAAGGCTGACCAGACCTTGGTTGAAGAATTCCGGGAGGCTTGGGTCGGTCCATCCCACATTAAGCATGAAAACAAGCGTTGTAAGAAGGTATATGAAAGTGACCACCCAGGCAATATTCTTTGCCGGAAACTTTAGGTTTTCAGAGTCCTTCGCCTCGAATGCCGTCATTGTAACTAACTCGACCCCCAAGTAGGCAAAGGTGGCAAGCGGCAGCGAAATGCTTGAAAGACGGTATCAGTACATTGCCACTCTGGGAATATGATGTTGCGTCCGTACCATACGGCAGCAAAGCGGCTTTCAGCAACTTTGGGGTTTTTCTGGATTCCGTCGTTGAAATCTTGGTTTGACAGTTAGATACCGCCGATCCTAGATGCGAAGAGGATGAAATTTACTCTTGGATCCGATTCTTTCGCCATGTCCAGCTGTACGTAGTATAGTCAGCTAATGTTACGTTCTGATATAGAGTAAAGACATACCTCCGACATTGATGCAGATCATCAAAATGAACACACCAGCTACGAGTACCAGCTTGATGATGCCACCAATGGTTTCAATGGCACCATAGACCTACACCACAAAATGCCTTATATGTAAGTCGGTTGTGTCAAACTTTAAGAGTCGGTGGGCGACCTCTCACCCTGACACTAAGAGAGTTTATGACCAGAAGAGATATTGGGACAACGATAAAGATAATCGATCTCCAGACTGGTGGAATCGGCCAGTAGTCGGCCAGGTTGGCTACTTCGAGGACAAGCGCGCTGAAGGTTACAGCATAGGTGTACCTGCAATATCTGAGTCATGTCACACCGATACATATATTAACCCTGGGATCGTGACCTACCAATATGCTATACCAACAACAATCGCGAGATCTGGGTCGACAAATGCCCGAACAAACTCAACCATAGGGTTAGGAATAGGCCAGAGGACGATCATCTCGCAAACCCCTTCCATCGCAGCAATTGCCACGACACCAACGAGAGCGAATGCGAGCATTGTCCCACCAGGACCAGCGACTCCCAGTATGAGGCTGCTATTCGAAAAGAAGCCGACGCCGATAGTGCCTCCGATGGCGATGAACTGTAGGACTTAGTTCAGGTGCATTACTTGCTACAAAGGACATGTTTGTACGAAGATATGCCATGATCGAAGGCATCGTCTGGATAAAATCCAATGTCAGTATAGCCCAAAAGATGTGCCAACATCCAAACTCTACCACCCCGATTCTGTTGCAAACTGCCCTTCCGTGGTGGTTTAGACATACCTTAAGCTTGAATTGGCATTTGCTGAGTGTCCAGTTGAATTGTGCCGAGCTCTTGACCAACTGCCCCCATGGCCATTTGCTTGCAAGCGTAAGGCCGCTGGACCGAGCATATGGTACAGTACGTTGTAATGCGTGCCAATGATTTTGGATCGAGCGAAGACATCGGAGAAAAAGGCAGCTAATGTGGTGTTTTTGTTACAGAAATGACGGTCATTGCGAAGGTCTGAGCCTCTCAAAAAGACGTATCAGTGTGGTCTGCCTGAAAGCACATACACAAGGCAAGTCTCTAGGTTCGTTCGGTGTAGAAGCAAGGCTTAGCGCTGCGCTGCGCAGTCATGAAATCAAAAGTTCGATTGGGGCGAAGCGAGAATGCAGGAAACCGGGTCAATGAACCAATAAGACTTCATTTGACGGTGCACACGAGAAGAGGGTGTGCTGATACGTCACCGATGGTAAGTGCTTATTGTAAAGGCCGATAAGCAGAGCCTCTGAAAGCACGAACTTCGATACAGAGGCGTACAACAGCCCGTATATTCCTTTCAAGTCTGCGCTCGCTTCGTATCCTAGAGCTCAAAGAGTTGCCAACAACTCGAAAGCCTTGAGGCTTTTCACGACTACATGTCTGACCAAGGCGGAGCGGGAATCAAAGTTCTTGAATCGGCAACGTCCAAATCCAGACTCGTCCCACCTTCGTCAGATTGCACATTCAAAAGCGAACTTGGAAAAAAACAGACAGGCTACCTGCCACGCGAGAAATTGGTGGCTTTTCTCAAAGCAACTTTTGGTCAGGATAAAGAATTTGCAGTTCAGGTCGGCTTAAGGCAGGAACAATGACTTATGCCAGTACTAATTGTTTTGCAGACGATGAATGAACGGTGGACATTCTACGCACCAAGAGTGGTCGTTTGGGTCCGTCGCTTGCACATCTCGGTACTGATTGACCTTGGCATGCGAGCTGAAATTGATTCCAGGACGAACTTAGGTTACTCTCCCTCTTATCGCACTTGAGACGCCTTTCCGTTGTAATGTATGCAGTCTTGTTCCAAGCACACGCTGACCTACCTTCACCTGCAGACCATGGATCGAGGCAGACAGTGAGGAGGAAAAGGAAAGAAAGGACTAAACCTTTGGCTCTCTGTCCACAACCGGATGTGATCTAAAAGCTGTAAAGTAGTAGTATTGAGCAATGTACGATGAATACTTTCCTGGCCAATGAGAAGACTGCATTGCAGCCATGAAAAAGCCTAGCAAGCGAATCTTGTGTGACAACGCAACACGATCACCAGACTTAGGCGTCAGGGCTCTGATCCTAGATTATTCCCTGCAGTCGCAGGGCGCAGAAGGAAGCATCTCAACCGACTCTCACAGATCGGTAAGTCCGGCTGTAAGGCAGATTCAGAGTGGCGGTACACAACGTCTAAGATTCAGCTTTGTTAAGACATACGGGGTCTTGACCACGCTGGATATTATATGGACCCAGACCGAGCGACTTCCAGGCCACGCACAAGAGCGTTTGCAAGCTTCCTAGAACACGTCATGCCAGACAATCTGAGAGGCTGCAGTTCCCCCCACCCAAAAATTGCGCCCTATCCGCAAGATGCGTCATCCCCTTTTGATGGATGGGAACGCTACCCCTCGAATATATCCAGTATCGATACATTATGCGACGATGGCGTCGAGTACAATAACCGCCTTGGAGTCTTATCAAGCTCTCTGTTCTCCAACAAGGTCGCACTCCTTGTGATTGACGCCAGCGGTGGGTATACTCGGTTTGGAGTTACCGTCCGGACCTGGGGTATCCGATATTAGCGATCAATGCTGATGTTGTTGTATTACTGGTAGCGAACAACGGTTTCGTAGCCGAGTCAACGGCTCTAAGAAACAAACAAGACGCAGAACAATACTTTCGATCTCCCAAACCAGACCTTAGGCTTATGTAAGTCTTTGTTGTCGTCCTAAACTCGTGGAACCAATTTCTGACGGCTTGCAGCTCCATATCTCGAAAGACCTCTTTGTCACCTTACCAAATTACAGAGGAGTTGCTACGTAAGACCTTGACTTGTCACGCTGTTAAGCCTGCTTTCCTGGATCTACTCTTCGGATTCAGAGATCGTGAAGAATTGTCCGAAAAAGGATACGGGGTATGGTCGGCTGTAAGCACCATAGGTGGAGATCATGGTTGGCCACCTGGCATATTATTTTACTGAAGACATCTGACCGCAATCCTTTGCGCATTAGAATTATGTTATCAACTAAGATATGTCGAGTATAATGACCACGCCCAAGGTGACCGATGGTCTGAGCGGCAGATAGGGGTATATCATAGCTTCTCATCGCCTTCGAGTAAGAAAGGTATTATGATACTTCTACATGCACACATGTCGTCCAAAGCACAGAGACGGCTGGAAGATGCCTTCTCGGATGGAAAGTACAATCAAGATTCGTTGACTTCCCCTCTTAGGCTTCATCTGTTGATCTTGTCATCTTATGTTAATAACTGGCGGTGGTATATGGATGAGCTTGGGTCGACCTGTCTTCGATTGGTGAGCTTTCTTTGAACGAACAGCGGATAGATTGCTAATTGATTTATTAGGAGAACAAAGGCTTCACCACAGAGATGAAAAGCAAAGCAGATCGTAGCTTGAGCTTCAGGTCACTCCAAGAGTTGCGAAATCTGGAATCGAAATTCATCACTACGACGACGACGCTTAGAAGTACACTTAGGCTTATAGACAGTCTCGAAGTGCTGGGAAGGACCTTGAACCGGAGACAGTTCAAAAACCTCGACCAGTGCCTAGAGAAGTCCCATGATTTGGGCGTAGAAGCCGATTGTAAGGAGCTTCAAGCTCTAGCCGCTTATTCGTTGAAGTGTCAAGCCTACTTGGCCAGTGTGGAAGTTATGCAGAGCAGAGTCGGCAGGTTGGTCAAATTGGTATTTCCTCGATTCTCGATATTATGGAAATTCAGCGTCAATTGACCAGCTCGCAGCTTGCGGATGGCCTGGATCAAAAAAGCCAAGGTACTGCAGCTGAGATCAGCAATTCACTGCTCAGCTTGACTCGGAAGTCCGTTGATGATAATGCGACTGTGATCGTTGTTACTCTGATTACCTTAATATACCTTCCGACTCAATTAGTCTCAGTCAGTGCCGTCCCCGCTAGTCCTTCTGAGTTCCGATAGCTTAGTAGCTAACATTGAATCATGATTTTTAGAGTTTTCTTGGTATGAACCTATTGACTTTCCAAACATCCACGTCAACTATTGTCTTTGCGAAAGACTTTTGGATATTCATTGCCATTGCGGTCCCCTTGACCCTTTTAACCCTTGGGATATGGTTTTTTGCTACACGTCTGGAAAAGAAGAATAAGAGGAATGCAATCAAAAACGAGGGTAGAACTGATGCATATGGAGATGTGTAAAACAAATCAACCACAGTCCGGATCAGTGTCCATATGGACGCGACTAACAATTGACAGTACACCCAGACTGTTGATATCCTTGTTCTTATCAGAATCTCAATGCCTAAGTCTAGAACTTAGCGACTCTCGGCGAATTGGTATTGTTGAGGTGGCAGACAGAAGGAGTCATATTGCGTAAGCTTCTTCCTTGCGATGTACCCATCAGAATGGCAGGTAAAAAGCCATATATTGGAGTCTTGTTCTCTTAAAGCTAGGCCGCAGTCCTTTGTTACGATGGTATTCTCGAGCTCTCCAATTGTTTTAGAGTCCAATTTACCATCCCTTTGAGTCATCATGATGACGTCTATCTTCTGGCGTGGCGTAACCACCGAATGCTTATTCCGGATGAGGACTATGGCGTCGTCACCTGGAGATACCAACCCAGCTGATAATCCTTCGATTTCTTTGTTACAAAACTGCCGCTCGTTGTCTTGAAAAATAGACAGATTGCCATGTTGGTCGCATGCGGCAAAGCAAGGCTGGTGATTGAAAGGTATCAGGATACGCCGTAACGTGCTGCCTCGTCCTTGGGGTAACTTTTACCTAATATCAGCAACGCCTTTGAAAATTTGAAGCTGGAGATCATACGTTAGAAGTGTACATCCCGTGAGCTTGCTGCTTCATGGTTTGCATATCCCACATGGCCCAACGCAGCCTGTTGTCTTCGTTGTACCAAGCACAACGCCATTTACCATTATTACTAAATGAGGCAGCATAGATCTGACCCAAAGATATTTCCGATTGCCCTCTGTGTTGAATAATTAGTAGCTTATTGACGGTGAGAAGCTCTACTGATTAAATAATCAGATTCGCGCCTTACCTTGAAGAAGAAACTTCTAGCCGATCGTAAAATTGTAAGAGTATAATGCCCTCCGAGGAGAGCTTTAATTCCTTAAAATCCTCCGGAATCTCAACTTTGTGAATTGGCTCCACATGTTGTGCATTGGGGTACTTCGGCTCGGATAAGTCGTACAGCTCGATTCTCTGCTTAATCGGTAAGCATTCTAAGCAAGATCGTAGGTTTTCTGAGTTTTTAAGGGGTATGATAAATACCATATCTTCGATGTGCTCCTTGGAGGTCGACGCTAATGCACAAAAAGGCCCAGCAAGGAAAATCGACGTCCACTGACGGGCCTCGGTGCTTTCGAATGTTTTAAGTCGTGGTATGGCGTCTTTATCCAGACGCTTAGCATGGCTTTTGGGCTTCCAAGAAGTCGGGTCATCGTCCAAGACATCGATTTGGTATAAGTAGACTGCACTTCCGCTCAGAAACGCTGCTCTACGTCCGCAGGACGATAGACAGGCTTTTTTGACGTTGAGAGGGGTTTCAAGTCTGATAAAGCTCGAGGAGTGGTTGACATTCAAAGGCTTGAAAGGCACCTGACCTATCCGCAGCTCATCAGGAGCCGTGAAGTTAGGCATGGGTGGTGGTATGTGGTTTGGTGGGGTACGCTCTCCATCAGTCTCGAAGCTCTGTGCAGAGTGGAGACTATTGATGTCGTCCCTTGCCGAGCTTGTAGAAATTACTGTCGGCTGCTCTTGCTTAGTTACACCCCAAAGCTTCTGCTTTTCTAACGATATTCTTCCACTGGCTTCTCTCATGCTTAGCAAACTCATCCCAGCCTCTTCCGCGCTAGGTCGATCCTCTTTCTTGACTGTAAGGAGATCTAAGATTAGAATCTGACACTCGCTGATCCACTGCCGATGTTCCTTGAGATTCTGACATTCTGCTTGATACTTCAACCAATTTACAATGTTAGGTTTTACTGCTGGGCCTTCCATCATGTAGAAGTAATCGTCTGTATGGCCATTTTTCCGGCATTCAAGCAGCTGTCTCACCTTCTCAGGACCTCCGATCGCAAATGCGAGGATCATCGCTATAATGCAACCAAAAGACCACATATCGCTTGATTTGCTCACACGCAAGCCCTCCTGCGGCTGCATCTCTGGAGCCTGGTAGGGTCCCGGTGGCCTCGGCGGCTTCATAGATATGTCTCGAATGACATCCCCAAGAGCGGCTAGTTGATGCTCTTTGCTCGCCCGGGATTCATGAGCTTCCGCATCCAAGGGCCTGATGATAGCAATCCCAAAGTCGCTAATCTTCCATCTTCCTACGACCATCTCACCGTTTGGAGAAGGAAGAAGCCCTTCAACCAAGATGTTCTCGGGCTTGAGATCCATGTGTGCACATGATATCGGCCCTGTGCGCAAGTTAAGTTGTTCGTGAAGGAAGTTTAATGCGTTGGCAAGACACCACGCTTCTTCGAAGAGCGCTCTAGGAGTAAAGCCTGTGCATCGCTGAGAGGTTTCCCCATAATTTCCATAGAGGAAATCATGAAGATCCAGATCAGCCAATGGAGATATGATATTGAATTGGGAGCCATGGACGAACGTGGAGAAGCTCATCATGATATTATCGTTCTTCGATAGGCAACCTTTGAACTGTTCGAGGTTTCGTCTCTCGGTATTGAAACTTTTAGTGCCTAGTTTGGTACTATCAATGACTTTTCGTGCCATCAATGCTACCTTGTCACGCGCACAAGTGTTAGAGGAGAGGTATACGATATCGATAAGCAGATATCTTACTTTGGAGTTGACTGCGCCATTACTGTATTTGATTTGCTTCCTTTCCACTAGTTCTTCCGTAACAACCCCAAAACCCCCGTCCCCTATTTGTCTCGACTTCAAGAATGGGAGCCGATGTCTTTCACCGTAGATCAGATGTTTGTTTTCTTGAATAATTATGGGCCTGAATAGGGATTGTGCCTCGTCAAAATCTTCACGAACATCTTCTTCAAGGAAAGTGAGGTCCAGGAATGGTAGCTGGTGGTCCCCGCGCCGAGGTCGTCCCAGCGGATCCAATTCCCGTAGAAATATTTCCTTGAATTTTGGCCAGCCATTCCATTTTATGGTAACCAGGATGGCTAGGATCTGCCTCGAATGGTTCCATACTATACTAAGCTGCTCTTGATCCTCGAGACCCAAACCTTTTAGCAGATCTCGGACTCGCTCTTTAGTCATGACCTGTTTGACAGCGTCTGCTGTAATAAACGGCAATATTTTCTCCGTTGGCCTTGACCGACTATCACGGAACTCTTTCCTAAGGGTTGTTATAAGCTCGTCCTTAGCTGCCATTGTAGCGTCCGGTCGAGAACCCCGGAATTTTGCCCGAAGACTTTTCATGACGGAGGAAAGCGTGGTATATTCCGGTTATAGTGGTCAAATGGACAAGATCCAGAACGTTTTTGCCCGAACTTATAGACGTGAGACACGCGCTGTGAAATTTGCGTAGTCCATGCTAGCCTGTGCCAAGTCGATTGGAAAGAGGAGTTGTACGACCAAGTCGTGTTGCAGAACTATCATCAAGTATATCGCTACTTGAATCACTGGTCAGCCAAACTAAGGATGATTATGGACGGTTTGAGTTTCTGCCCAGATCTTGCAGACTTGCAGTCGTGCAAGAACTTACCGACGCCCTGAGATTAGCTGGAGATAGCGCTGAAGGTGCACTGAAAGAAAAGCCACCATGACTGCAAGGCTGTACATTATATATCCTCCGGCTTGCTTTGCTGGCTTCGTTTCGGTACCCTTTCGATACACAATTGGTTGATCATGGGTTCTACTTCCATCTCCTCTGTCGCAGCAAAACATGACGGCGAAATAGACGCTCGGATTGACATACCGATAGGAGTGAATTTCAGATAATCTTCTGAAGATATGGGCAAGCCATGGCGATATTGCTATGGTGATACCTGCATGTTTCGAAGACATGTGGTCGTATGGCCCACCTCATGCGAATTGTGCTTGAGACTGTCCTCGTCACAGTACTCCTGCTGTCACTTTCGCTCATACCCAGCGAGTGGTACAGCGTTGATTCGTACAGCGTTGATTCATGACATTTTAGAACTACTTTTTGGTACTCCAAATGTTGTATATCCCCCCTGGCACGCTAGTTTAATTACGCTAGTAGGCTAGTATTACTTTGGTACAGTGCTACAAAGTAGCGTAATCAGCCGTGCCTGCCAAACCAGCATCTCCCAACTCGTAGTCACGTATCTAGTGAATGAGTATTCAGAAAAACGCTTGGTAGGAGGGTCTGGTAGCCCGAACGAGATGCTCAAATCGACCTGGCGAGAAAAACTATAAGAACGCAACATCTCTAACATCCCCCCTCATACTCGTATTCCCCTTCCCCCTCCTCAGCCCAGCATGAGCATCCACGCTCACAGGTCGCTTCTCTTTGGTGCCCATTACTAGTCTCCCCTCCTCTCCTCCGCCAATATCTCTGCTCCTTTCTGCTTGTTCCGTAAGGTAACCTAGTCCCATCGCTCGGCTTCCTTTCTCCCCACCAGAATGTAGCGTCTCGACGCCTGGATGTTGTGCGGCCCTGTCATCTCTTCTACCCTGAGATGCTGCTTCTGATTCATAATCTTGGAGGTTTGGGTCGGCTCTGGGGCTGCTGCCTGTATCAGAACGATGAGTAGCCAGCGGATTTGGGTAGTCGAGGTGCCGCCAGCGTTTGTTTCCCTCTTCGTCTAGGCCTTCCTGCAGGCTTTCCCCTCCGTCATAGAACCCTACGCTTTGTGCTTCGCTCTCGGCACTCTGGTAGCGGAAGCTGCTCCCGAAGCTGCTCCTGCTTTGGAAACGCGATATACGTCCGAGGGTGTC
>JAABUL010007552.1_pt1 | contig 11664 bp, 7 predicted proteins | sample 5559151 | NCBI WGS metagenome assembly JAABUL01 (sample SAMN10711876, study PRJNA513368) | rock metagenome | isolation source: Antarctica rocks | place: Antarctica: Victoria Land, Pudding Butte sud | reverse complement strand
CTCGCGCAGTAACTCCTGCACGATGCGGGCCTTGTAGGCGGAACTGTATTGTTGTCTCATCGTGGTCTAGTCTACCACCTCTAAGCGCCCCCTTTCACTGTCCAGGTTCCTGGGTCCACTATAGTTCGTCGTGCCGGCCGATCGGCACATCGAGATTACGGATGGACATGTGGGTGTGCCCGTCGAGGGCGCCGGTCGTCCCAAGCCCTCGATCGATCTGCTCCTGAGCAGCGCCGCACATGCGTATCGCGACCGGCTGGTCGCCGTCGTGCTCACCGGCACGGGCTCGGATGGCGCGGCCGGCGCGCGCGCCGTCAAGCAGGCGGGCGGCACGGTGGTGATCCAGAACCCAGAGACCGCCAGTTATCCCGCGATGCCCCGGTCGTTGGCGCCCACGACGGTGGACATCGTCGCCAACCTGGAAGACATCGGGCCGCTGCTGCACGACCTTGTGACCGATGCCCCTATACCGGGGGCGTCCCACGAGGAGGCGACGCTGCGGACGTTTCTCGAGGAGGTGCGCGCCCGCAGCGGCATTGACTTCACGAGCTACAAGGCGCCGACCATCGGGCGGCGGCTGCAACGCCGCATGGCCGCTACGCGTACGGGGACGCTGGCGGACTACCGCGCGTACCTGCAGGACCATCCCGAGGAATACCAGCGGCTGATCAGCAGCTTCCTCATCAAAGTGACGGAGTTTTTCCGCGACCCCGCGTTGTTCTCCTATCTGCGGGAGCAGGCGCTACCCTCATTGATCGACGCGGCGCGGGGACGCGGGAACGAGTTGCGCCTGTGGTCGGCCGGTTGCGCGACTGGTGAGGAGGCGTACTCACTCGCCATTCTGGTCACCGAAGTCCTGGGCGCCAACCTGGATCGGTTCACGGTGCGCATCTTCGCCACGGACCTGGATGCGACGGCCATCGATTTCGCGCGGCGGGGCGTCTACCCGGCCTCCGCTCTTTCGACCCTCCCGGAGGACCTGATCGCGCGTTACTTCGCACAGATCGACGGGGCGTACGAGGTCGTCAAGCGCGTGCGCGGCCTGGTCGTCTTCGGGCAGCACGACCTGGGGCAGCGCCCCGCCTTTCCGCGCATCGACCTGGCGCTGTGCCGCAACGTGCTGATCTATTTCACGCCGGAGTTGCAGCGGCGCGCCCTCCAGCTTTTCGCCTTCGCCCTGCGCGATGGCGGTTACCTCGCGCTGGGCAAGGCCGAGGCGACGGGCTTGCTGGCCGCGTGGTTCGCGCCCGTCCATCCGGATCTCAACGTCTACCGCCGCCAGGGTGAGCGCATCGTAGTCCCGCCAGCGCGGGCCGCGGCCACCACGCTATCGACGCCTGTGCGCTTGACGCTTGGCCGCCCAGGGGCCGCGAGAAGAGAGGTTCGTGGCGGGCCGGGGGACGCGCCAGGCGCGGAGAGTGTCGAGGCGGCGGAGGGCGCGCTGTCCGGGTTTCCGCTGGGCGCGGTGGTGGTGGACCAGCGGTACGACGTACGGGCCATCAACGACGCCGCCCTCGACCTGTTGTCCATCCACCAAGTGGCGGTCGGCGAAGACATCATCCATCTGGCCCAAGGCGTGCCGTCCGCCTCGCTGCGCGCGGCCATCGATGCGGCCTTCGACGGCACGGCGCCCGCCTCCATGGACGAGGCCGTGCGGCTGGATGCGGCCACGGGCGAGATACGCTACATTCGGATCGCCTGCTATCCCCATGATGTGGCCACCGAAGGTGGGTCCGGCACGTTCGTGATGGTCCTGGTGACTGACACCACCGCGACGGAGCAGGCGCACAGGCTCCAGGTGGGGGAGATGGAGCAGGCTCACGCGCGGCAGCAGGAGGAGATGGAGCGGGTGCGGGTGCAGGCGCAGCAGGTGGCTACGAGTAATCGTGAACTTCTCGCCGCGAATCGGCGCCTGAACCAAACGATCGCGGAGTTGCGCCGCGCCAACGAGACATCCCTGGCCGGGACACAGGAGGCCCAGGCCGCGACGGAGGAGGTCGAGACGCTCAACGAGGAACTGCAGGCGACCATCGAGGAGCTACACACCACCAACGACGACGCCACTGCCCGCGACGTGGAACTGCGGGAGGTGGCCACGGCGCTCGAGGCGCAGCGGGCGCGGCTGGCGGCGATCCTGGCTAGCGTCGGGGATGCCGTGCTGGTCGTCGACCAGTCCGGTCGCTCCGTGCTCACCAACGCGGCCTACGAGCGGTTGTTCGGCGACGCCGGCTCCGTCGTGCTGGTCGATGAGCAAGGACAGCCGCTGCCTCCGGAGGCGACGCCGCAACAGCGGGCCGCGCGGGGCGAGGCGTTCAGCATGCGCTTTATGCTGATGACCGCAGCCCCCCATGAGTCACGGGAGGGCGTCGGCCACGACCTGGAGGCGAATGGGCAGCCGATTGGCAGTCCCGACGACGGACAAGGAGACGTCGTCGTCATCCGTGATATCACCGCGCGTCACCCGCTCCACCCTCCGAATACACCGAGTTCTCCGTGATGGACGTCCATTATATAGTGACGCCACGGTCTGGGATCGGTCTGGGAGCGCGGCGCTCCCACTATCAGCCCCCGATAATGCACGAACCCTGGTGACCTCGTAACGTCGCGGCGCCGTAAGATGTCTGTATTACTATGAAGGTACGCGCGACCATGATCAGGGGGAGTGCGGCGTTAGCAGTGGCGGCAGTGGATCGGACAGGAAGAGCGAACGCGAAGGACACCGCCGCTTGATGATGGGTTTGCGTGCGTCGTGATATGGCCACGCGGACCCCAGACCGGCGTACGAGGCGATTCTTACAGAGGAGGGTGGAGCGGTGGATATGAATGACGGCCCTGGCGACGACGACAGAGGGGTCGTGCGCTCCTGGCTGTCGTCCATCACACACCGGCGTGGGATTGACTCTCGGCGCCGGGGCGCCGCCCGCGCGACTCTCCATCCAATCTCGTCCGCCCTGACGCCACTGCCCGATGGCAGCGGCGCACCGTGGGACTGGGCCGGTCGGGGTGGAGCGGGTGTCGATGCCCGCGTGGCGCCGCATCACCTGTCGCCGGACCAGCAACGCAACACTGTCCAGGCCGCTGTCGCGGGCATGGCCGACGATGGGATCGGGCCCGCTTTCGGGGAGTCCTCGGATATGGCTCCGCACTCACCGGGCAGCAGCGCGCAACCGACGGACCACGACCACCGGGCGCACGAAACGGAGCGCGTGCATGCGCTCTACACGGACATGACCTGTGGCCTCGTCGTCCTGAATCGTAGGGGGGAACTCGTGGACGCCAATGACGCGGCGCAACGGATCCTGGGCGTGCGCCTCGACGAGATGCGCGGGCAGCCGTCCTCGGTCGCACTCTGGCGGGCGATCGGCGCGGACGGCGCGGACCCCCACGAGGGTGAGAAGCTGATCGGGACCGCGTTGCGCACGCGGCGCCCTATGCGCGCGACGATGGTTCACGCGACCCGGCCGGACGGCCGGCTCCGCTGGCTCCAGGTGGACGCCGTCCCCGTGCGGGAGGACGGGGACGGGTCGGCGGGAGACGGGCAGGGGCCGGTCATCGTCAGTTTCATCGACATCACTGCACACCGGGAGGTTACGGAGATCCTGCGGGCGAGAGCGGAGTGCGCGACGCTGCAGAATACCGCGGCCACCGTCCTCGCCGGTTCGGCCGCGCTCCGCGACGCCGTCCCACACCTGCTGCAAGCGATCTGTGACGGCGCCGGATGGGAGGTAGGCCGTTTCTGGAGCGTGGACCACCGCGACCACGTCCTCCGCTGCGATGCGCTCTGGCGCCGTCCATCGAGCGAGGGCTCCGGGTTCGCGACGCTAGCTCCGCGGGCTACCTGCGCCCCAGGTATGGGCGTCCCGGGCCGCGTCTGGATCAGCGGCGCGCCCGCCTGGGTGGCCGGCATGGGCGCGACTACCCCCGGATCGGGCGCCCCGCTGACCACCATCGAGGGACTATACGGGACCATCGGCATCCCGATCCCGATCGCCGGCGCCGTCCAGGGGGTCATGGAGTTCATCCGGCGGGACATCCGTCCGCCGCACGCCGACCTGGTGCAGGCGCTGGTCGCGATCGGCGCCCACATCGGCCAGTTTATGGAACGCAAGGGGGCGGAGGAGGCGCTGCGGCGCCAGGCCTTGCACGATGTCCTCACGGGTCTGCCGAACCGTGCCCTGCTGCACGATCGCCTGGAACAGGCCCTGCGCGCGGCGGGTCGCGATAACACGCCTCTGGCCCTGCTCCTGATCGATCTCGATGGTTTCAAGGCGATCAACGACACGCTGGGCCACCACCAGGGCGATCTGCTCTTACGCGAGGTGGGGGCACGCCTACGAACTGTGCTGCGCCAACGCGACACGGTCGCGCGCCTCGGGGGCGACGAGTTCGTCGCGCTCTTGCCGGGCGACGACGCGGGCGGGGCGACACGAACCGCGCGCAAGATCCTCGCCGTGCTAGCGGAGCCCGTCGTAGCGGAGGGACGCCGGCTCGTCGTGAGGGCCAGCATCGGCGTCGCGCTCTATCCCGCGCATGGCACGGATGCCGCGGCCCTCCTACGCTGCGCGGATGCAGCCATGTACGCGGCGAAGCGCTCCGCCGTGCGTCCCGGCGGCAATCTCGCCGTCTATGCCGCGCCGGACAGGGACGGTTCGGACCGCCAGGCCCTCGGCGACGTGTTGCGCCACGCCATCGCGCACGACGGGTTGCTGCTGCACTACCAGCCCACGGTCGACATCGCGACGGGCGATGTGCGGCGGGTGGAAGCCCTGGCGCGCTACCGGCGCCCGGAGCAAGGACGTCTCCCGGACGAGCAATTCATCCCGTGGGCTGAGCAGGCGGACCTGGGCGCGGCGCTGACGCGCTGGACGCTGGACGCGGCGCTCCGGCAATGTCGGCGCTGGGAGTGGGCGGGCCTTCCACTTGGCGTAGCCGTGAACCTCTCCCGATTCACCCTGCGCGATCCATGCCTGCCGGACACGATCATTGGGCTGCTAGCGCAACATGCCGTACGGCCCTCCCGGCTGCAGGTTGAGGTCAGGGGGGACGCCATCGCGGAGGGCATGGCCACGGGGGACGCGGCGCGCGCCCTCGCGGCGCTCACCCGCCTGCGCACGCTCGGCGTCCGCATCTCCGCGGACGCTAACGATGGGGGGCGTGCGTCGCTAGCCTCGCTCACACGACTGCCCGTGGACGAGCTCAAGATTGACGCGGCGGTCGTGCGACGGGCGACGGCGAACAGCGGCGGTCTGGGCATCGTCGCCTCGGCCATCGACGCGGGCCATGGGTTGGGCTTGCGCGTCGTGGCCGGGGGTGTCGAGGACGCGGACACCTGGGACCTGTTGACGGACCTGGGCTGCGACGAGGCGCAGGGCAACTACCTGAGCCCTCCGCTGCCCGCCGGTGAGCTCATACGCCAGCTTGGCGTGTCGCAGGGAGTGACGGCCTAATCAGGCTGTAAGGCTTTCGTAATCCTTGTCATGGATGCGTAAGATGGTGGCGTTATGCTGATGAAGGATACAAGTGTCACCCATCGCGCGATGTCGATGTGGCACGGATGAGAGGGCGCCGTGACGCGGTCGGACGATCAACCAATCCTGGTGGTGGAGGACGAGGACATCGTCAGCGAGGTCGTGGCGCGCTACCTACGCCGCGAGGGTTTCCGCGTGAAGGTCGCCGCCGATGGCGCGTCGGCCCTGGCGCTCGCGGCGACTGAAGAGCCCCGGCTGGTGGTCCTCGACCTGATGCTGCCCGATTTGGACGGGCTGGAGGTCTGCCGCCGGCTGCGCGCCCAGAGCGCCGTGCCCATCCTTATCCTCACGGCCAAGGGGACGGAGGCCGACGAGGTGCTGGGGCTGGGGCTGGGCGCCGACGACTACGTGAGCAAGCCCGTGCGGCCGGGTGCCCTTGTCGCACGGGTCAAGACCCTCCTGCGTCGGACAGCCCCGTTCCCCGGAGCACCGGGCGGCGGCCCGCTACGGTACGACGGCCTCGCGATTGACCCGCGCACGCGCCGCGTCACGCACGACGACACGGCGCTCACGCTCACAGCCAAGGAGTTCGACCTGCTGCTCTTCCTGGCACGCCATCCAGGGGCGGTCTTCTCGCGCGCGCAGTTGCTCGACCAGGTATGGGGCTACACCTATAGTGGCGACGCCAGCACGGTCACGGTGCATGTGCGTCGTCTGCGCGAGAAGATCGAGCCCGATCCGCTCCACCCGCGCTACGTCAAGACGGTCTGGGGCGTCGGCTACAAGCTCGAGGGCGACCAGTGACGGACGGGGAAGCGCCCGACGCGACGCTCGCTCCGCCGCCACCACGCGAGGGACAGGCCCGGCTGTGGGGGCGGAGCCTGCTCTATAGCCTGGCCGGCATCGGCGTCCTGGTGGCCGGCGAGGGCGTCTTCCTCTGGTTCTACCACCCGCCCGGCCGTGAGCCCCTGGGCACGATTGCCCTGCTGTTCGTCACCGCGGCCCTGGCCCTGCTCCTGGGCACGCTGGCCCTGGCAGCCGGCCCGCGCGTGGGCTTGGGCGCCATCTGGCGCAAGATGGCCTTCAGCGTCGGCCTCGGCGCGCTGGTCGCCATCGGCGATGTGCTGCTCACGGCGCGCCTGATGCTCGTGAGCACGCAGGACGCGTATGTGATGCTGATGCTCCTGTTCTTCGCGCTGCTGATCTCGCTGACGCTGGCGCTGTCTCTGGCCGACACGCTCCGCCGTGCCATCGCCGTCCTGATGCGCGCGGCCCAGCGCATGGCCGCCGGCCATCTCGACGCGCCGGCGCCGCTCGAGAGCGGGGACGAGCTGGGCGCGCTCGCCGCCGACATGCGGCGCATGGCGGTCAACGTCGCCGAGGCGCAACAGATGCAGCACGACCTCGAGGTCGCGCGCCGCGACCTGGTCAACGGCATCTCGCACGATCTGCGCACGCCGCTTAACGCGCTGCAAACAGTGGCTAGCGCCCTCGCTGACGGCGTGGCCGCCGAGGAACCGGCCACGGTGGCGCACTACCTGCGGGCGCTGGACGTGCAGGTGGACCGGTTGGCCGCACTGGTCGACGACCTCTTCACGCTCGCCCGGCTGCAGGGGCCGGCCCCGCGGCTACCCCTGGCGCCCTATCCCACGGCCGACCTACTCTCCGATCTGCTGGAGCGGGCCGCGCCCGTGGCCGCTGAGGCGGGGGTGCGCCTGGAGGTGACGGTTGCCTCGCCGACGCCGGCCGTGCTGGTCGACGTGCGGCAGATCGATCGCGTCCTGGATAACCTGGTGCGAAACGCGCTGCAGCATACGCCCGCGGGCGGAGAGATTACGATCCAGGCCGCGCCGCGCGGCGAGCAGGGGGCCGAGGTCAGCATCACCGTCATCGACACGGGCGAGGGGATTGCCCCCGCCGACCTGCCCCTGCTTTTCGAGATGTACTATCGGGGCAGCGGCCGCCCGCAAGTGAGCGGCGGCGCCGGGCTTGGCCTGGCCATCGTCAAGGCGGTGGCGCAGGCGCACGGCGGGCGCGTGTGGGCGGAAAGCCCCCCGTCAGGCAGGGCGCGCGGCACGCTGATCGGCGTCGTGCTGCCCGCCGCGACCACTGCGCGGTAAGGCATAGCGTTAGGGTCCGAAATTGTAACATTTCCGTAATCTTTGTCACTGCCACGTAAGGCGCCGCCGCTATGCTCGAAGGTAGGCGTTATACGAAAGGGAAAAAGGAAAAGGCGATGGCACGGACAACGGCGGACATCATGGTCGAGCGGCTCATCGACTGGGGCGTCGACACGATCTTCGGGTTCCCCGGCGACGGCATCAACGGCATCTTCGAGGCCCTGCGCACCCACCAGGACGGGCTGCGCTACATCCAGGTGCGTCACGAGGAGGCCGCCGCCTTCGCCGCCTGTGGCTACGCCAAGTATACCGGTCGCCTCGGCGTCTGCCTGGCCACCTCGGGACCCGGCGGTATCCATTTGCTCAACGGCCTGTACGACGCCAAGTGCGACGGTGTGCCCGTGTTAGCCATCACGGGGCACACGTTCCACGACCTCATCGGCACGCACTATCAGCAGGACGTCGACCTCGACAAACTGTTCATGGACGTGGCGGTCTACAACCAACGGGTGATGGGGCCGGAGCACGTTGTCAACGTGGTGGACGAGGCGGTCAAGACGGCCCTCTCCCGGCGTGGCGTGTCCCATATCACCATCCCCAAGGACATCCAGGAGTGGACGACCTCGGATACGCCGCGCTCCCCGGCCAACATCGCCAAGCACAGCGCCGACCTGTACGCGCCCGCCTGGCCCATGCTGCCGCGGGACAAGCTGCAGCAGGCCGCCGATCTGATCAACGCCGGCTCCAAGGTGGCCATCCTGGCCGGACGTGGCTGCCTTAAGTCCCGTGAGGAGGTGCTGCAACTCGCCGAGAAGGTGGCCGGTCCCATCATCAAGCCGCTGCTCGGTAAGGCCGTGGTCCCCGACGACAGCCCCTATACCACCGGCGGCATCGGTCTACTCGGCACAGCGCCCTCGCAGGACGCCCTGCAGGAGTGCGATACCCTGATCATCGCCGGCAGCGGCTTCCCGTACATGGAGTTCCTGCCGAAGCCCGGTCAGGCTACATGCGTGCAAATCGACATCAACCCGGAGCGCATCGGGTTGCGCCATCCGGCTGATGTCGGCCTTGTCGGCGATTGTACGGCCGTCCTGGCCGCGCTGCTGCCCCTCATTCACCGCAAGGAGAGCCGGAGCTTCCTGCGGAAGGCCCAGGAACGCATGAAGGAGTGGAACAATCTGATGCGGGAGCGGGGCACGCGCACCGACGTGCCTATGAAACCGCAGGTCGTTACCTACCATCTCAATAAGCTCCTCGACCGCGACGCCATCGTTTCGTCTGACAGCGGCACGATTGCCACATGGACCGCGCGCTACATCGAGATGCGTGACGGGATGCAGTTCTCCCTATCGGGCTCTCTGGCGACCATGGCCAACGGCCTGCCGTACAGCGTTGGGGCGGCCGTCGCCTACCCTGGACGGCAGGTGGTCTGCATCGTGGGTGATGGCGGCTTCACCATGCTGATGGGTGAGGTCGCCACGCTGGTCAAGTACAACCTACCGGTGAAGGTGATTATCATCAAGAACAACACCCTGGGTCAGATCAAGTGGGAGCAGATAGCGCAGGACGGCAACCCAGAGTTCGGGGTTGATTTGCAACCCATCGACTTCGCGGGCTACGCGAAGAGTTGTGGCGCGGCTGGCTACTGCGTCGAGGACTCGACGCAGGTCGAGGCGGTTCTGCGCGAGGCGCTCGCTCACCCCGGCCCTGCCATCATTGAGGCCGTCGTGGACGCCAATGAGCCGCCTATGCCAGGCAAGATCACGACGAAACAGGCGCTGACGTTCGCCGAGGCGTTGCTGCACGGTGACCAGAATCGGTGGGACATCATCAAGACCGTCATAGCCGACAAGGTGCGGGAAGTCGTCTAACGACGGCATAGGGGCTACATGCGTTCATCTCGCCCCTATCTCTTAACCCGCGCCCTTATCTCAGGACAATGGAGGCGATCATGGAACGTGCAAAGACCGCGGAGGCGCCGCGCGTGGCGAGGGTCCGGCGCCTCGTCCCGCACGGCAAGATTGACGATACACAAGGACAACGAGCGTGGCTCTGACATTTATCTGGCGCCTGACCGACGCCCTGGACGATGCGCCCCTGCCGGATTTGTCCCCCGCCATGCCCGGCAGGAGCCTACATCGCCTGCTACCGGCATCGTTGGTTCATGAGGGCGTGGTGATTGACCAGCACATCCGCGAGGGCCGCTTCCAACGCAGCCTCTCGCTGGTCGCGGGCGTGTCGGGGCTGCTGGCCGGCCTCGAGGTTGCCTATCAACATTACCGCGGCAGCTACAGCCAGCGCGTCATGTATAGCCCGCTGATCGTGAGCGTGGCCTTGTTCGTGGCGGGTCTGTGGGGCGCGTGCAGCCGGCGCGCGGCGCGCACGGCGCTGCCCGTCGTGTCGCTGCTGACCATGGCCGACGGGATCGTTGGCTTCGTCTTCCATGTGCGCGGCGTGGCGCGCAAGCCGGGCGGGTGGCGCTTCCCGGTCTTCAACCTGATCATGGGGCCGCCGGTCTTCGCCCCCTTGCTCTTCGCGGTCTGCGGCTACCTCGGTCTGATCGCCGCGCTGCTACGGCGCGAGGACGCCCCGCGGAGGTTTCAGGAGGGGCCGTCGCAAGCGGACGTGAGCGGGCGACAGGTACGGGAGGGGCGTTTCCAGCGCCAACTCGCCGTCGCCGCGGCCCTCTCAGCGCTCTTCAGCGGTATCGAGGCTCTCTATGCGCACTACAAAGACAACTTCACGTACGGGGTGCAGTGGACCCCCGTCGTGCTCACGCCCCTGCTCGTCGTCGCCGGCGTCGGCACGATCTGGAGCCGCCGCATTGCTCACACGCTGCTGCCGGTGGTGTCCGTCCTGGCCCTGCTCGACGGCGCGGTCGGCACGTTCTACCACGCGCGTGGCATCCTGCGCCGGCCCGGCGGGTTGAAGCTGCCCCTCTACAACCTGCTCTATGGGCCGCCGATCTTCGCCCCGCTACTGTTCGCCGCCAGTGGCTTCATGGGCCTGCTGGCCAGCCTGCTGCGGCGGGAGGAATAATGGCGCATCGACATCCCGACCGCCTGCCCATCGACCCGACAAACGGGCGGCCCCTACTCCCGCGGGCGCAGCCCGGCTACTACCCCGGCTTCAGTACGTTGAGCCAGCAGGACGCCTGGGACGAGGCGACCCGCGCCGTGGTGCTCACCCGCGTCGAACGCGTCCCCCCGATCCGCTTCTTCACGCCGGAAGAGGAGACCCTGATGCGGGCCGTGCTCGACCGCGTCCTGCCGCAGGACGACCGCGACGAGGCGCACACGATCCCGCTCATCAACTATATCGACGAGCGCCTGTACCACGGGCGCATCGACGGCTACCGCTACGAGGACATGCCGCCCGACGGCGAGGCGCATCGCCTGGGGCTACGGGCGATCGACGCTATCGCGCGTCACCTGCACGACGCGCCGTTCGTCGCGCTCGGTCCGTGGGAGCAGGACCTCGTCCTGCGGACGCTGCACGATGGCGCGCCGCCCGCGGGCGAGGATATGTGGCGCCGCATGTCCGTCGCCCGCTACTGGTTACTGCTGGTGCAGGACGCCGCGGGCGCCTACTACGCGCATCCCTATGCGTGGGATGAGATCGGCTTCGGCGGCCCCGCGTATCCCCGTGGCTACATGCGCCTGGAGGACGGGCAGCCGGAACCCTGGGAAGCGCCGGAACGTCGCTACGCCTGGGCCCCGCCGCCCACCGCGCTCTCCGGCGAGGATAGGCCGCTGGGCGCGGCGCCCAGCCGAGCGCTGGGCGGCCAGGAAGGGACGCACTAAAGGGTGCGCACCACTTTTTCGCGCCTACTGGGAGTGCTGTTAGCCTGGCCCTAAAAGGAAAAAGGAGGTCGTAACATGAAAACACCGTTGTTCGGGGGTGTAAAGAGGCCGAAGCCCGGCGCGCATATGCTCGGGCCGATCCAGACGGTCGACGCCCCGATGCGCCGGTATCCCCTCGACGAGGAGGTCGACGTCTGCATCGTCGGCGTGGGCTCGGCCGGCGGAGTGCTGCTGCAGCGGCTGGCCAGGGCCGGGTTCAGCGTGGTCGGGATC
>JAABUL010007549.1_pt1 | contig 11668 bp, 5 predicted proteins | sample 5559151 | NCBI WGS metagenome assembly JAABUL01 (sample SAMN10711876, study PRJNA513368) | rock metagenome | isolation source: Antarctica rocks | place: Antarctica: Victoria Land, Pudding Butte sud | reverse complement strand
AATTATAGAACTTAATAAATTGTTAACAAATCAATACTATATTAAGAGAGATACTTAATAGTTAAAACAATATTAAAAAGCAAATCAATATAGAGACAAACACTCTTAAGATTAGATCGAACAACAACTACTATTTAATAAAAAATTCAAATTAATTATAGAAAGTTCTAGATAGAATATTATTAGATAAGACATTTGTATCTACGCAAAAAGTTAATCAAATATTTAATAAAATTATAAGATCAAAAACGTTATACTCTTATTTAGCAATAGACTTAGATAACAAATACGACTAAAAAACCTTTACAAATACTTAGACAATATTATAAATTATCTTGACGCTTTAGCTAGCTTATTAAGAGAGAAAGAGATAAATTAAACTATAAATAAATGCGAGAAAGCGCTAGAAAGCGACACTACTATAAAAAGAGAAATTTTCGATAAAATCGAACAACAACTAAGCAATGTAAATCTATCTCAAAAGAAAATAAAAAAAACAAAGAAATATACGATACTTAATTAAATAAAATATTATAACAACTTATATTAGACTTATCTAGAAGACAAAGAAAAAGTTAATTAATTTTCTAAAAAATTAAAATTATTAATTTAGTATAAGAAAAAAGCTTAATACAAACAAACATTCGAAGCGAAAGTTACAACACAAAAATAGAAAAAAATTCAAATTTTTTAATAAAAAGTATATTAGAGAAATATAATATATTAGTCCAACAATAACAACTAAATTTAATAATATATGTACGATATTTTATTATATTAGTTAGAGTCAATAGATAACAATTTATTGCAATAATCGATTTTAATACGACAAGTAATTTTATAATTAAAGCTTTTGTTAAAAGAAAAAAATATTTTATTTAAAAGAAGTTTAACGCATACAATCTAGTAATTGTAAATAGAAATTTATTATTCGACAAAAATAAAAAAGTAAATAAAGAAACAAAATTATTATTAATAGCTATTTAGCAATATTACAAGAAACTAATCTTTAATATAGTAAAAATAGCTATTTATAATATTGTTTTAGAAATATTTTAATTAAAGCAACACAATCTAGAAGTTAACTAAAATATACAAATATTTAGATTTGCGCAATATAATTACGTAATTTATATTTAATCTACGTATTAATAGTGTTCAATAATAGATAAAAGATTAAGTCGAAAATTGATCGCAAGTAGCGAACTTATATTTTTGTAAAAAAACAATATAACAAAATTCGACTTAATAAATATTGACAAAAATTAGTCGAATTACAAAATTAAAGTAAGTAAAAAAAATTACAAATTTTCTAGAAATTTTAAACTATTTAATACAACAAAGAAATCGCTAAATTACGTATTACAAATATACAATAATTAAGAGTATCTATTTTAAAAAAAGAAAACAACAAAGATTCTTTCTAAATATTAATTGTAAAATTACGAAATTAGATTTAAACTAAACAAACAATTTATATTTGAATTTGTATATACTTTATTCGAAAAGAAGCTCGAAGTACTTCGCAAATATTTAGTAAAAAACAAAAAAAAATTTATTAAAAAATTCCAATTATAGATAGAATATTCGATTGTTTTTGTATCAAAAAAGAATAGAATTCTTTGTCTATATATCGATTATTAAAAGCTAAATAATATTACAATTAAAAATTAATATTTATTATTCAATATTAGCAAACTTTAAAATCGACTATTTAAAGCAAAATATTTTATTAAACTAGATTTACAAGAAGCGTATAATTAAATTAGAATAAAAGCAAAAGAAAAGTAAAAGATAGCTTTTCGTACACAATATAAATTATACAAATATACAATAATATTGTTTGAATTTATAAATGTTTCAACAATATATTAAAAAATAATCAATAATATATTATAACAATATTTAAATCGATTTGTTATAGCGTACTTGAACAATATTATAATTTACTTAAAAAGTTTGAAAAAATATATTAGTTATGTCTTCAAAGTATTGAAATATCTAAATATAAAAAACTTATATTTTAAACTAAAGAAATGCAAATTTTATTAAAAGAAAGTTAATTTTCTCGAATTTGTTGTTAAACAATATAAAGTATATATAGATTTCGAAAAGTTACAAACAATTAAAAAATAAAAACTATTAATAAATGTTAAAAAGATACAATTCTTTTTAGATTTTATAAACTACAACAAGAAATTTATTAAAAACTACTTAGCAAATGCAATATTATTAACAAATTTTACGAAGAAGAACACGTTATAAATATAGAAATTCGTAGAAGAGAAATTATTTTAGAATTTTAAACTAGAATATTTGAAGAAACTAGTACTAAAGATATACGATTTGCGATTGTTAAATAAAATTAAAATTAACGCATTAAATCTAGTTATTAATGCATACTTTAATTAAAGATATAAAAATATTTAATATTTAATAATATATTTTTCGAAAAACTTTTGTTAATCGAACAAAACTATAATATTTACAATAAGAAACTACTTGCTATAGTAGTTTTCTTAAAATTATAGAAAGTATATATCGAAAAATTGCTAAAATTTACAATTTTTATAGACTATAAAAATCTTGTACACTTTATTACTATTAAATAGTTAAATAGAAGACAAGTATAATAATTAGAAAAACTTAAACAATACAAATTCAAAATACAATATATCTTAAACAAAAATAACGACAAAGTAGACGCTCTTAACAAAAGAAATAATTATATAGAAACAAAGAAATTGTTTAATTATAGCATATTTAAAGTTAATAAGAACAAATTACTATTAGCAAACAAATACAAACTAAATGCTATATTACAAATACTTCAAAATAATACAAAGAAATTTTCTATAAAGAAAGAAAAACTCCAAATATTTATCGACAAAATCGACAAATATATAAGAGAATATTATAATAAACTATTGCAAAAGTATTTAAAAGTAACAAAAAATTTTAATTTTTACGCTAGCATTGTTAGTTTCTACAAATAAGACAAGTTGTCGAAACATATATCAAACAATATTTTAGTTATTAGCAAAACAAACATAATATATATACGAATTATAACAAAATTTAATATTAAAAATTGTTTAAATTGTTATAAGATAAAGTTACGATAAACTTTATTATTAAGTTGTCAAAATCGAAAAATTTAGCAATTGAAGACAAATATAATTCGATACTAGTAATAATTAATAAACTTATCAAGTGCTTATATATTATCGTATGCAAAGAGAAGTTTATCGCAAAACAATTAAGATACATTATATTGAATCGACTTATACAATATTACAATATATTTAAGAGATTAATTAGTAATAGGAACAAGCTCTTTACGTCTAACTATTAAAAGACGCTTCTCTTAATATTAGATACAAAACTTCGAATATCTACTATCTATTATTTAATTACAAATAATTAGACAAAACGAACGAATTAAAGTTTTAAACAATATTTGAAACATTATATCAACAATACTTAAAGTAATTAAGTATTACTTTTATCTATAACACAATTGATATTTAATGCAAAGATTTCGAATACTATTAAAATAACTCTATTTTTTGCTAACTATAGCAAAAAATCAAATCTTTTCGAAAAAAAACGCACGTATTTGTTAACACAATTAGCTATCAAAAAAAAAGCGACATTAAAAAAGATATACAACAATATCTTAAAAATGCAAAAGAAATTAATTAAATATTAAAATAAAAAACGAAAAACAACATCTTAACTAAAAGAGAGAAATAAAATATATCTTTTTACAAAAAATCTTAAGATAAGAAAATCAAGCAAGAAATTAAATTATATCAAAATTAAATTGTTTCTTGTTAAAAAAACTAAAAGACTAGTTAACTACAAACTCGACTTACTTAAAAACGTCAAAATATTTCTAGTATTTTATATTTTATTATTAAAGTTAACAAATTTAGTTACGTTTTTATAAAATATCTTTTATTTCTATTTGTAAAAAGAGAAACAATTCGAGATTAAGAAAATTCTAAAACAAAAAGATTAAAAGTATCTTATCAAGTAAAAAAAATATTCTATTTCGAAAAATATTTAAAAATCAAAGAAAAATCTTAATTGTTGTCGAAATCTTCTAAGAAAGTTTTATTAAAACAAGATATAAAAACAATATTTTAATTTCAATTAGTCGAAAGTTAAAATTGTTCGAACAATATATTAAACAACAATTCGAAAGTTTTTGTAACAAACTTAACAAAATATGTTTTATCTATCTTTAGATTGCCAATGTTCTTTTACTTAGTTACAATTATTTTTTTCTTCTTATTTTTTAGAAAATTTAGCTATTTTTTTAGTCGATTTAGCTTAGCACGCGTATTACGCATTTCTTTCTTTAAGCGCATTCGCTCTCTATAGATTCGTTTAATTGATACAAAAGAAATTGTCAAATTACAATTATAACTAGATCGCACACACTTTATACACTTTTCAAAACTATTATCTATACAATAGATCTTATTAGATATCGTACAATTACAACAAGAACGCATCGCTAAAGATATCGAACCCAAAACATCGAAAAAAAATTTCTTTCGAAAAAAGAAATTTTTGATATTAATCTTTCTTAAAGATATAGTGAAAAAGCATTGAATTTCGAAACGAAAACTCTAAAGAAAAAAAATAGTATTACGAGTTTATTAAAGCTATATCAATAATTTAGATTCTACGTCTTTGAGCGAATCTACTATTATGTTCGCTATGCTTAAGAAACGAGCAATCTAAGCATAATGCTTGTTATATTCGATAAACGAACAAGATAAGCGATCAATAGTTTCTTAGTATATAGAAAATAGAACACGACTTTCTTATAAATCGTGTTCAACTTATTATAGATTTTTATTTATTGTTACTTAATTTATCGAATTTTTTTCAAGATTTATTAAATATAGAAATTGCCTATAGTTGCAAACCTTTGTTATCAAGTGATTGCATTGATTGCCTAAAGACGTCTACAAATCTCTTCAATAGCACAACTTATTCTAATATCTTTAAAGAAAGTATTAGCGTAACAATACAATAGACAATTGCTATACTAAATAGTATAGCAGACAATTAAATACTAACTCTTTAATCTTTCTTATTCTTAATACTAGTCTTTCTATTCTGTAGAACTATTTTAGATCTTTTAGTAATACAATAGAAATAAGAGAAACAATAACAAGCAGATAAAATTGTAAGATGCAATATAAGTAAAGAATTTCGAGTAATAGAATTTTGTTGTTATATAAATCTTAAGTCGATTAGTAAATTTGTCAAATAGTCTAGTTGTTTCTCGATCAACTTAGTAATAACAAAGTAAATAGTAAATTTATCTATTAATAAGAATTTTCTGCGTATATTCTAGGACTACATTTAGGGTCAATCTAAACATCAAGATATATATAAACTATTAGTGCAAATCGTGATGCAGACCCCCTAAATCAAACTGCACGATTTGTCAAATGTCTCAAACTAAACTGCACTAAACGGTTTAAACTAGTAGTGCACCAATAGTGTGAAACGGTTTGCAAACGGTTGCGAACCTTGGCACAAGGTTGGCGAGTGCTGGAGAGAACTTGGAATCAACTTCCAGCCAGACGACGCCCTTTATCCACTAGTATCTTCCAGCGATGTTGCCAACTCGCGCTCATGCTATTATGGCTAAGGATCTCGGGCAAAGGCCAGTCTGGGATGATGCTAGCAATGACCCTCTTTAGCTTCCGTAAGGCTTCTGCACGTCCAGGAATTCTTGGACAACTGCTTCGCTGCATCGAAGGAAGCTCACTCAGAAGCCTGCTGCTATTAGCTTCCTACACCAGGGTATCTTAGCCTGCATCCTGACTTCCGATGGCAGCTATTGCATCAGATATCGAGCTTGCTGAGGAAATTAGTCTTTGTCTCTGCACACACGGACTCCCCTATCTTCTCATGCTCATTGATCGCGATGTCCTATAGTGTGAAAGCTCAAATTCAGTTGGTCGTGGTATAGATACCGGCGCTGCTTTATAAAACTCATCTTTGCGAGCTGACAGACGCATTGTCTGCAACAACTGTTTCAATTTTATCCCCATAAACCAAATAACATCAGCGAAAAGAAAGCAACTATACAACATACATACCTGTCAAATTCTTGATACCAATCAATATTCCGCAGACTTATAACCAAATTTCTCTGTGGATTTTATTCCTTTTCATGAAAAATCTCTTGATGTTCCTCTCCTTCAGCGCCCAAGCAACGTCAGAGCCTCTGACTTATTTCGCTCTCTGTTTCCTGATAGTGTCCTGTAGAGGACTAGAATCGCTAGGTATTTCAGCTTTCTTTGCTGACAGAAGAAGCTGACATCAGGGTGCAAGGGTCGCCACCACAGCATCACAAAGTCACGTCCAAAAATCCAGTGTCCTTCGTGGAACCTTCCGATAAACTCTCCTGGTGAGCTTCCTGTTGCCCGGAGAAGAAGGCAAGGTGCTGATGACATTGAGAAATTCGAAGGCCACAAAGCAGTACAACGCGATACTCAAGCCTCAGCTATTATTGGTCGAAGCTCTCCACCCAATATTCTTGTGTACCTTTCTCCTAGGCGTAAGTAATGGAAGCTGCTGACCCCATAATTACCAGATTCAGTTCCCAGTTGTCCCATCTACCATTACCTACTTTGTTATTCGCCATATCAGGTATGCTTCTCTGATATATGGCTGTTGGAGACGAAGGCTCATCATTGTAGCCACACCTTAATCCCCCGTGATGTCCGACAACATCCGAACGGCCTCTCGATTCGCCCAATTGCCTCGCGAATTTCGAGACATGATCTATAGAGAGTTGCTCACCATCACCGCGCATCGCTACGTGTATCCTGAGAACCAATGGTGGCCCATGAGGAACCTCCCACCGAGCCTCCCGCATGTTTTCCGATCTCGTCATCCTTTCCAGCGACGGTGGGACCGGGCTCTGGTACCGTACGAGATACCGATTGCGGTTTTCAGGGTCAATCGGATGTTGCGCGAGGAGGCCTTGGCTATAGAGGCTAAGGCTAATCGTGGGGACGCAATGTATGTGCAGTATATTGTCCTTAGCCGCTGGGTTCAGTAGGCTGGAGGGCAAGGATCGCTCTGGAATTTCCTAGATATGGAGAGGGGAAACAGACAAGCGGAATTTCAGGGAAGAGATACAGATGGTTCTGTTGCTGCACGAGCTTCTCGCAGGACGCTGTATTCCCGAAATCAGGCAGTGGATAGAGCAATAGACGGGAAATCACGGAGGAAGATAGAGGTTGTTCTTCAGCTGCACAGATGCAGCGACCCATCGTATGACGCCCTTGCTTCTTCCTCCATTCCACCAAGTCCCTGTCAGCTCTGACATCACCTGCCCAAGAGACACTTATACCTCTTCAACATCGTCTTTGACCTTTCAGGAATCAAGTTACTTTTTTGATTATTTCACGTCATCGCGCCGACGGTCCAACGGGTAAGTGGCCATCATGAACTGTCTGTTGACGCCTTATTGGACGCTCCTATGATATACTCCTCTATCAATACTGACGTTGCCATTCTAGCCACCGGAAACTTTCGGCGCCACATCAAATCTCCACCTCTTGCATTCCCCAGAACCATTGCTTCTCCTCCTCCTTCGCGGCCTACAACTCTTGTGCGCCTGGTCCGTTCATATCCCCGAAAGACTTGTCTCAGCAATGCGCGACTTAGCCATCAGAAGCCCTTAGCACATCAGATCTGGTAGGCAAAATTTGAGAATGGCGGTACGAAAGGGAAAACTGTGCCTGCAATCTCTCGATGTCACGTGATCTTACTAGTCTAGCCCTGTGAAGGCCAAGCGGTTTTTGCCTCATTAGAATTAGCGCCGATCGCCCTCTGCATCTACTAGATTGTCTGCTTGCTGTATCTTAATTACACAATCATAGAACCGATATGCTCGCATCACCTGCACACGTGACACATCCACGTATCTGACACGAGCTGGCTAAAAGGGCATGGGGGAGGACTTGGAAGTGGAGGCGATCAGGAGAAGGATATCGTTCTGGGGACAAGAAAGAAAGGCCATCCTAGATAAGGAGAATGCCCACACAAGTTTATATATCTATGTAAAAGGGGGTATATACTCAACAGCAAGGTTGGTGAGAACCAAGACTCATAGCTGTAGACAAGTATGTCTGTCTTGAGTTGCACTCCTAGAGAACAATGATCAGGTGTGTGTCTCGAGATGGCCTTTGGGAAGGCAAGGCAAAAGCCTATACAGCCAAAATAGGGTTACCAGCACATCAAATTTCATGCATGGATTGCTGCTCGTACTGCATGCAAAATTGCCTGATGTTGTAATCTGCTTAGCAAAACCTACTTCTATCTAAAGTTAGCTCTTGCTGTGCTACCGTGGAACAGCTAACAAAGCTCGGAACCTGTGTGTGAAGCAAACATCCATCTCTTGTCCTTCGCACCCTGGCTTATTCCTCTCGAGCTGCTCGAGAAACTGTCAGGAGGGCGTCATAATGCCGAGTGGAGCAAAGCCTACGCTCGAGGGGTAGCCGCAGTAGCCGATCAATCCTCTTCGGAGTCCTTCTCCTCCTCCGCCGCCTCCTCAACTGCCTCCGTCCTTGGAAATCCATACGTGTCGTGGATCAGCGTACGCTCTGCCTCAGACAAGAGACCCACAAAACGTATGCTTGGGAAGTCGCTGGACCATTGGAAGTACCGCCAAGTACGTTTCCCAAGCAGATCCCGGCTTAATTCTCGTAGAGCAGCTTGATAGAGATTGTCCTTTAGAACTTTGTAACGGCAACACCCGCTCGGACAGACGAGACCTTCCACATTGATTAACAAGGAGCGCAGTTGTCGCATCCCATCAAGTAGTGCGTGCTTGCGGGACCAAATATAGGAGATCTCGGTAAGATACGTGGAATGGATCTGGCGTGCTTTCGCTGCTTCCACATCCTTTACCCTAAAACAGCTGTCCGGTAAAGAATGGCAATTTAGAGCTAGTTCAGCCCTATCGCCGTCGGGCAGGTCGCGCCCATCGAAGAACGCCGTGACATCACGAAAGAGCAAACGGTGAAGAGAGAAGATCGAGAGTCCATACTCAGTATGAGCGGGAAGGCGCCACTGGTTCTTTCCATAGAGTATTGGGCGAGCTTCATATGCAAGTTGCTTGCTGACAGCCAAGAGGGCAGGAGATGGATGGGACTTGGAAGCGGCTTCGAACTCCCATATACCCGGATATGGCACAATCTCCGAATCTCCGACCAGTACAAGGTTGTAGATCATATCTCTGACCTCACGTGGGCACACCAGAAAATGTGACTTGGTATAAGCCGTATCTGCCATCACGGTGGGGACTTCAATCTTGAAGACAGGAGACAGGAGTTCTTCGATCTGTAGCATACACAGGTAGAATCAGCATTGTTCGCTGACAGCAGATGACGGAGCAGCAGCAGCAGTTACCAGTAGTAGTACTGAATACGTACCTTAGGCACAACCATTTCCTCCTCACAATTCATCCTTCCCAAGTCGCTTGCATTCGTTGGTGCTGCAGGTGAAATGCTGTAGGATTCCACGATGGCCTTGCTGGGACTAGGATGATGACGGTGACCAGACACGACTTGCCTGCCGTTGCAAGAGTCAATTCTCGTGTACTGAGCTGGCTGCGGGAGATATACTCGAGGGCGCTTCAGCTGATGGGTGTTCAAGTAGCGTGTCGAAGATTGCACTTGTGACATGGATCGGATGTGACGAGAGTTGGACAATGCTTGTCAAGACTGGCTGTGACGAGTGTTAGAGTTGCATACTACAGTGATTTAGAAGGTCCACGTACATAGGTCGTTACTTAGCCCCAGCTTTGCGGCAAAGGCATCGCCATGGCTGGGTAATTTAGGAGAAGTTTCGGAGTTTGCTCGATCAGTGTGAGGTCTGATTTATCAGAAGTAGGAAACCACGAGGCGCGTCAGCCGCGCCAAGATCAACATCTGCCTGTAAATTCACCCTTGAGATCCATCAGTGCTTTAGCACAGCCCTGGCGCTGTGATCTCCGATTGTGTATTGCAGATAGAGACTAATGGACGTTAATGTTGCACGCAATGTTCTTCTAAGCGTGGTTTCACGTCCAGATGAGTATTTCCCATCTCAGCACCGGGCGTTGTTCTTCGCTTTGACGGTTTGATGGAATGGCGTTTTGCAGGTAATGGTCGTCAAACCCAGGAGCCGCCCAATGCTAAAGCGTCAAAGCGTTGAATTGAAGGGAATGGAATGGGGCGAACATAGGTCTCACTCTGTGGCTATGCGAGAACACATAGTGAATCGGGTAGTAGAACAGCAGATAGGTCAAGGTGATTTGCATCAAATCACACAGCAAGCATGAGAGCATCGACAAACCAGTTTCATCTATTACGCAGCGCTAAGCTACTTCTGCTAATGCGCAGACACTCGCTGAAAAGTATCACAGGAAAGGGATGATGTCGTACTGTTCAGAACAAGGCGTAGAATACTCCGATGCCAGCTAACAAGAAAGGGTATAGGAATCACAATCGCCACCGTTACCGCTGTTCATTCTACCTGCTTGGCTGGAATCAGACTTGACATCTTTAGTGAGATTTGACTGACGGGCCACTCACACTCACCGCTTCCCCTAGCCAAGGTATTGACCATCAATGTAGGTCTCCCCCTACTAGGGCAGCTTTGCGTAGCTCTGCCAGCGCGGGGTGCTCAAGATGTTCTCCTCCAGGTCAGTGGCTAGTCCGTGGACTTCGATTCTGCCGCCGTTTCGAATCCAATTGCGTGAGCCGTTCACGAATTGGTGGAAGAGGTCCGAATAGATGATTGCCTTTCGGCAGCAAAGCCCCGGACAGTAAAACCATGACAGGTCCAGCTGAATTGTAATCAAGGCGATCATCTGCCGGTGGATGAAATCACGACGGGGCTGCCATTTGGCGATCATAAGGTCTAGGTGGCGTTTGTGAATGTGGCGCCACCTGGCGGCGTCTGGACGAGTGGGAGCGAAGTCGGTGTCTGGTGCCATGTGCTCCGCAATAGCAATCGCTCGTTTCTCCTGATCGATGACCTCCCGGTAGTCGAGATGTACTGTGACATGATGGATCTCTCTGCTATACTTTTGATAGATGGCGTTACGCTGGACGTTGGTTGGCAATCTAAAAGTGTTTTTTCCATAAAATACAGGGAAGCTCTCAGCATAAACCTGTTTGTTCAACTGGAGAAGGGCCACGCACGGCTGATCGTCCGCTCCGAAAGCTGGTACGTCAGAGAGTTCGTACTCCTCTGGATGCATAACAATTTCGTACTCGGTGATCAGGCAGAGGTTGTAGATCTGGTCCCTAATCTCTCGTGGTAGTTTCAGGAAATTGAACAGACTATCCCGACCAATGCTCATACGCTGAAAAGCGACGGCGGCCAATGAGGGATCCGGATGTGTAGTTTCCCCTAGTAATTCTTCGCACAGCGTCAGCGACCAAAGGTCCTCTTGGTCACAGATGTTCGACTTACCTCGATCTAACGCGGTCAAGCCATCGGTCTTTTTGCTCGAAGGATACAAGAATGCATGGTCTATGTTTTCGAGAAAGTCGGGTCCCATCGTTCCGTCGATCCGTCTCCGCACATTTTCTAAGACAGCTTTGATAGTAGTCAGCAACACACAGAGTAGTCG